>Ga0316192_10002170_pt1 | contig 14383 bp, 11 predicted proteins | sample MerIslwburrow_MG_FD_204931 | JGI IMG/M metagenome (GOLD analysis project Ga0316192, IMG submission 204931) | Coastal sediment microbial communities from Maine, United States - Merrow Island worm burrow | ecosystem: Environmental > Aquatic > Marine > Coastal > Sediment | place: USA: Maine...
CCGGCACCACCCGCTATAAAAACCGCAAGGTAGAGGCGCTGCGCAAGGTAGAAATTACCCACCGGAATCTTTTAAGGGTAAACGATATTCTGTCGGAAATAAAGCGGCAAATGGGCAGCTTGAAACGCCAGGCCCGCAAGGCGGAACTGTACAACAACCATCAAAAGCGCATCAAAATATTGGATGTCCGTCTGGGAATTCATTATTTTGATGATTTAACCCGCCGGATTGAAGAGGCCGATTCGCTGTTAAAAGATCTAAAAGATGCGGACATCGGGCACTCATCCGAACTAAAAAAACTGGATGCCGCCATTGAGGATATAAAACTCAGGCGCTGGGAAAAAAACCAGGAAATTGCCGAGCAAAAATCCGAGAAATATGAGACCCAGCGAAAAATTGATCGCACGGAAAATGATCTGGCCCACCTGCGCAATGAGATCAAGAGACTTTCTCGGGAAATAACCGAATTTGAGGTTGCCCGGGAGGAGCTGGCTCATAAAAACGATGATCTGGTTTCTGAAATCGCCCAGGTTCAGCAAGAAAATCTTAATCTCAAGACAGAGATGGCAAATGAAAGGGAACGTCTCGATCAGCATCGGCAGAGCAGCCAGCAGACCAGAGAGGAATTATCAAATCTCAACCGGGACCTTGAAACCGGCAAAGCGCACTTGATGGATTTGATGACCCGGGAGGCCCAGTATAAGAATATTTATCAGAATGCGGCCAATAACAAGGAAAGCCTGCAAAGACGTCTCAAACGAACAGATGAAGAAGAAGCTCTGGCTCAAAGACAAATTAAGGCGAGCCAATCAAAAGAATCCCAGGCCAGCAGCCGGCTAGACACCCTGAAACAGGAAATCAACGCACTTAACAATCAGATCGCAGACACCCGCAGCCATCTGGATGAAAACGCCGCCGCCCTCGCCCAACAGGTCAAACGGGTCCAAACGCTTGAACTTGAGCGCACGACAACCAAATCCAGATACAATGCCTTGAAGAAAATGGAAGACAACTTCGAGTGGTACCGCGATGGTGTCAAGGCGATCATGAGGGCCCAAGGTTCAGATGCAGATGAACAAAGCCCAGAGGCAACGGGTAACAGCCGTGGGCTGAAAGCCGGTGTATTGAAACTGGCGGCCGACATTATAGATGCGGATCCTGCCTATGAAACGGCGATAGAGGCTGTGCTGGGAGAATCCCTGCAATATATTGTGGTAAAAGACCAGGAAACAAGCCTGCAAGCCATTGATTATTTGCAAACCCATAATGCCGGGCGCAGCGGTTTTATCCCGGTTTCATCGGCGAAGCCGATTCGCGGAAATGAAAACCAGGGGCCGGATCCTTCCCGGCTGCTGTTAAATCACATCCGTGTGAAACCGGGTTATGAAAATATAGCCCAGGTACTCATGGGGGATGTCATTTTAATCGATACCATTGCCGAAGCGCTGGAACTGTTTAATAAAAACGGAACGTTGCAGAGAATAGTAACCAGAAATGGTGAAGTTGTATCCCACCAAGGCATCCTCATCGGCGGCAGTAAGGACAAATTAAGCGGCATTCTGGCCAAAAAACACGAAATAAAAGAGCTTAAACGCCAGGAAGCGGTACTGGCCCAAAATATAGAAAAAGCTCAACTCGACCAGAATGACCTGGAGTCGGTGGTTCGCAACCTGGAAAGCACCATGCAAAAACAGATCGAGCGCAAAAACCGCACGGTCGAGGATGAAATCGAAGCGGAAAAGGCACTTTACCGGGCCGGTGAAGACCTTAAAAATGCGCATCGCCGCCTGGAAATTGTCCAGCTGGAACAGGAACAGCTGCTGGGAGAAACCAGCGATATTGACGATGAAATGACCAAATACAACACCGCCCTGGGCGGGGTAGCCGATGAAATCAAATCCGCCCAGGACGAGGTTGCGCAAATGTCTGAAAAAATCAGCGCGGTCTCCTCGAGGATGGAGGGTTTCAATCTAACGGTGGTTGAGCTCAAAATGAAACTGACCGCCTTGAATGCCCGGTTGGAAAACAGCAACAGCAGTTTAAAGCGGCTGAAAGAATTCCATGAGGACGGACTGGTCAGACTTGAACAGCTTAGCCGGGAAATCAGCCTGAAAAAGAATAAAGAAGAAGTGTCCAGGGTCACCGTCGCCGATAACGAAGAGCAGCTTTCACTCATGTACAAAACCATGGGCCGTCTCGAAGAAGCTATCGGACGTAACGAAGAAGTTTACCAAAACATTGATGACAGACTCAAAGACAGCGACAGTAAAATATCCGTCATAAAGAGCAAACGGGAAAAAACGCTGGAAAAATATCGCATGCTGGAGCTCGAACAATCCCAGCGTCAGCTCAAGCGCGACAATATCGCCAATCGTCTGGAGGATCGATATCAGAGCTCCTTTGCAGCGCTCAAATCAGACCTGCTTGAAAATGAATCAGCGGACAAAATCACGGCCGATATGACCACTGAAGAGATGGAAGCCGACTTGTCCCGCAGTAAAGAAAAAATATCAAAGATTCTTGATGTCAACCTGGGTGCCATCAAAGAGTATGAGGAACTCAAGGATCGTTTTGAATTCCTGGAAACCCAGCGTGATGACCTTCTCAAGGCCATCGAAGATCTGCACAAAGTGATCAGAAAAATCAACAAAATCACCCAGCAACGGTTCATGGAAACCTTCACCCGCATCAATCAAAAGTTGAGTGAGGTATTTCCCCGCCTTTTTGATGGCGGTGAAGCGAAGCTTGTCCTAATAGAGCCGACCAAACCCCTTGAATCCGGTGTCGAGTTTATGATTCACCCTCCGGGGAAGAAACTGACGCGGTTGAGCCTGCTTTCCGGCGGTGAAAAGGCCCTGTCGGCAATTGCCTTCATTTTTTCCATATTCCTCATTAAACCGGCTTCATTTTGCCTGCTGGATGAAATCGACGCACCCCTAGATGAATCCAATGTTTACCGGTTCAATGATCTGTTGCAGGTCATCGGCGAAAATTCCCAGATTATCATGATCACCCATAACAAGCGGTCAATGGAGTTTGCCGACATGCTGTTCGGCATCACCATGGAACAAAAGGGCATTTCAAAAGTAGTTTCCGTAAATTTCCAAAGACCGGAATCAAATTGATTACAATTATAGGAAACCGGCACCATGGCATTTGGCTGGTTCAAGAAAAATAAGAATCAAAGCGCTCCCGATACTGTCGCAGAACCGGATGCGCCCGGGCAGATTGATGAAGAGTCGGTACCTGATTCAGAAGCGCGGGAAACGGCGTTCGAGGAGGTTGCTGAATCGGAAGATCAAATAGCAGCGACCACCCAGACGGCCAATGCTGATTTTTCCGATGACCCTGCCGACGACTCACCGGCCGCCCCGGAAAGCATCGGATATTTTAAACGTTTGAAGAACCGCCTTTCCAAGACCCGCCAAAATCTGTCGGGAGGTTTTGAAAAAGTCTTTGCCGGTAAAAAGAAACTCGATCAAGATGCTTTGGAAGCGTTGGAAGAACTCCTGATTACCTCGGATATCGGGGTTCAAACCACCATGGCGCTGATGGAAAAAATTGCAGACGCAAAGGTTGCGGACGTCGGCGAAGTAAAACATATACTAAAAGAGGAATTGTTATCAATACTCAACACCCCGCCCCCATTACAGGAGGCAAGAAAAAGCACCCCCCATGTGATCCTGGTTGTAGGGGTTAACGGGGTCGGAAAAACAACCACGATCGGCAAAATTGCAGCCTCTTTAAAAGTTTCCGGAAAAAAAGTTCTCATCGCCGCCGCCGATACCTTTCGCGCCGCAGCGGTTGAGCAACTCATGATATGGGCCCAGAAAGCCGGTGCGGAATTCGTCAAACATAAAGAAAATGCGGATCCGGCAGCCGTGGCCTTCGATGCGGTTGCAGCGGCCAAGGCCAGGGGATGCGATATCGTCCTCATCGATACGGCCGGCAGGCTTCACACCAAAGTCAATTTGATGGAAGAACTAAAAAAGATCAAACGCACGGTGGCCAAACAAATTCAGGGAGCACCCCACGAGATTTTGCTGGTTTTAGATGCCACCACCGGTCAGAACGCCCTGTCCCAGGCCAAACTTTTCAATGAAGCCCTGGCGGTTACCGGACTGGCCCTAACCAAACTTGACGGCACCGCCAAGGGTGGCATTGTCATCGCTATTTGCAGCTCACTGAATATTCCGCTGCAGTATATCGGAATCGGTGAGAAGGTAGAAGACCTCAGACCGTTTGATGCTGAGCAATTCATCGACGCGCTGTTCTAAATATGTTGCAAAGACTGATTTCTATTGACATGAAATTTAGCTTCTTATATGGACACAGAAAAATAGGCAATCGGGCCTGGTCCAGCTAAGACAAACCATAAAGACGACAGGAGGGGCGCTATGACAAAAGCAGAACTTGTACAAATGGCAGCAAATGATGCCAAGGTTTCCAAGGTTGCAGCCGCAGCCGCGTTAAACTCTTTCATGGGCAGCGTGACCAAAGCACTCAAGAAAAAGGACGGCAAGGTCACACTGGTTGGTTTTGGCACATTCTCAAAAGTACGTCGCAAAGCGCGCAAAGGCCGTAATCCACAAACCGGTGACCCCATCAAAATCAAAGCCCACAACGTTGTAAAATTCAGCCCCGGCAAAAAACTCAAAGACGCTGTCTAGTGAGTGCCTGATTGAAATGTTCGATTTTGGCAGGTTGGGTTGAGTCCATTGTTATTCATCGGGTTTCCTGCCTCAACCCAACCTGTTAAATTCAGGATACTGGTTACTGGTTGCTGGACGCTGGAAAAAGGAGGCACTCGTCCACCGCATGCGCTTGCGCCGTATGTCGCTCTTCTTCTATTTATAAAATCGGCAGAATACCTCGTTAATCCAGTATCAAACATCCAGTATCCAGCATCCGGGTCGATGACTGATGCAGCGTTTTGTCTAAATAATATGGCCCAATTGTAAACGAATTGACAAGGTCTGTACTAATACGTAATATCAAATCCGCTAAACTCCCCCGCATAATCCTGCCAGTCCACTTTTACATCGGACACCTGCGCATGGGCCGGGCCTTCTTTGCACCACTCGAGCACAGCGCCTACCCGATCCCGATCTCCTTCAAACAAGGCTTCTACACTACCATCTCTGCGATTTTTCACCCATCCGAACACCCCAAAGCCATCGGCCGCGTGTTTCGTTTCCACTCTGAAAAACACGCCCTGCACCCGGCCGCTGATAATGGCGTGGGCTCTGACTTTATTTTCCATAGTCTCCTTCCTGGTGCTTCACATGGCATAGGGTTCTTTTGAAAGATGAACGTCGAACGTTCGATGTTCTTGTTTTTAGTACCCCGCGGGCAAAAACAACTTGGCTCTATGACCTTCCTTAGCCCTCTGCCCTCTGCTCGTCCGGCCCTTTGCTCTTTGCCCTATGGTTTAGGCTTTTTGCCTTCTTCCCTATGACATCCACGCTGTGCCCGATCATTCCGAATTCCGCATTTCCAATTCCAACTTCAAATTGCCCTATTCTGTTTGGCCTAGCATTTCCCTAAAACCAACTTCATCAATAACGTCAATGCCCAACTCACGCGCTTTGGCAAGTTTTGACCCCGCCGACTCACCGGCGACCACATAATCCGTGTTCCGGCTGACCGATCCGCTCACCTTTCCCCCGGCCACTGCAATCATTTCCTTGGCCTGTCGCCGGGTCAGGCTTTGCAAGGTGCCGGTCAGCACAAACACCTTGCCATCCAGGCGCCCGGCCATTTTAGGGACCTCAAAGACAATCTGCACACCGCTGTGAAGGATACGCTCAACGATGATCAAATTTTCTTCCCGGCTGAAAAAACTTGCGATGCTTGCCGCCACCACCGGCCCGATTCCCTCGATCGCAATAAGACCGTCTATTGAACAACTCACCAGCGCTTCGAGGCTTTCAAAATGAGCGGCCAGCAACACTGCCACATGTTCTCCCACATGTCGAATGCCCAGGGCATAAATAAACCTTGCAAAGCTGATTCGTTTGCCGTTTTCAATTGCCTGGACCAGGTTTGCAGCCGACTTGGCGCCCATCCGCTCCAGACCGGCCAGGGTTTCCGCATCCAGCTTGAAAAGATCCGCATAGGAGGCCAGCAGTTTTTTTTCGACGAGTTGGTCGACCAGTTTATCTCCCAATCCATCGAGATCAAAAGCCCCTTTTGTGGCAAAATGTTTGATGCGCTCCTTCACCTGGGCTGAACAACCATAGTTAATGCAACGTATCGCTGATTCTCCCGCGATGCGAACAACCGCTGATCGGCAGACAGGGCAGACATCGGGCATGCGGAACTTTCTTTCCGCTCCACTGCGTTTGGATAAAATAACCTTAACCACTTCGGGGATAACATCCCCGGCTCTTTGAACCAGAACAGTATCTCCGATACGGACATCTTTTTTCTCAATTTCGTCTTCATTATGAAGCGTGGCACGGCTGACCGTGGCACCACCGACCTTAACGGGTGCCAGATGCGCAACGGGGGTCAGAACACCCGTGCGGCCCACTTGAACCTCAATATTTTCCAGCACGGTTGTTTCCTGGAGGGCCTCAAATTTATAGGCAATCGCCCATCGCGGACTTCTGCTGGTGGCTCCCAACCGCCGCTGCAGAGCGAGACTGTCCACTTTTATCACCATGCCGTCGATGTCGTATGGAAGTTGATGCCGTTTTTCGATCAGCTCACGGTAAAACGCCATAATCTCTTTTATCTTAATCCTGGGCCTGATAAGCGGATTGATCTTAAATCCCCAATTTTTCAATGATTGCAGTAAATCCCAGTGAGAATCCAACACCACATCGGCAACAATTCCAACACCATAAAAAAAGATATCGAGGGGACGACCGGCAGTAATCTTTGAATCCAGCTGCCGCAAAGAGCCGGCGGCGGCATTTCTCGGATTGGCAAAAGGCGGCAGCCCCTGATCCAATCGCTCCCGGTTATATTTATTGAATGCTTCAATCCCGATAAATACTTCTCCCCTGACCTCAAGATGGGATGGCTCCCCTGAATGGCCGGATGTTTGCATCAACAGGGGAACAGCTCTGATGGTCTTCACATTGGCAGTGATCAATTCCCCGGTAACACCGTCGCCCCGGGTAGCGGCTGCGGCCAGTTTCCCATTTTCATAAACCAGCTCAACAGCGACGCCGTCCATCTTGGGTTCCGCGGTATAGATGATATCATCCACCGTGTTGAGATTTTTTTTCACGCGATTGTCGAAGTCGAGGATTTCAGCATCATCAAAACCGTTATCCAGACTCAACATGGGAACAGAGTGCGAAAAGGTGTCGAACCGGGTCAGCGGAGAGGCCCCCACCCGAACGCTGGGTGAATCCGGACGGGTCAGTTGGGGGTAGGCTGCTTCCAGCCGGATGAGTTCCTGCATCATGCGGTCGTAACCGGCATCCGAGATCTCCGGATCATCCAGCACGTAATACCGATAATTGTGATGGTGCAGTGTTTTCCTGAGATTTTCTACTTCGGCAATTATTTGGGGATCGGGTTCCGGCATCTTAAACATTCAGTTGTTTTGTAAACCTTCAGAGGTTATATTTATGTCTTACAGGGTTCTTTTGAAAGGTGAACATCGAATAATGATGTCGCTGCACTCCTCAATTTAATTCATTTGTTTTCGAAAATCCGATCTCAAACCTTGAACGACGATTACTGTTTCTTCATCTTTTCCCATTCAACATTCGATGTTGGACGTTCGATGTTCGATGTTCATTTCTTTATCAGTAAACTTCCCCCAGGCCCCCGGAGCAAAAGAAATTTTAACTTAGCAACTCTGGGGTCCGGCACAATTCTTTTACCACTTTGTATGCGGTTCGGCGGCCCTGGACAAAACGTTCATCCTTGAACCCCGGCCGCCAATCCAGCGAAGACAGTTCATCGGAAACCACCAGGATTCCCGCCAGCGCCACACCTCGAAATTGAGCCACCGAACACAGTGCCGAAAGCTCCATTTCCACAGCCAAAACCCCGTCTCGCTGATGGCTTTCAACCAATTGTCGGGTTTCACGATAGACAGCATCCGTGGTCCAGATGCCTCCGGCATGAAAATCGATTTGATTCTTATTCAAAACCTGCCGGATCATGGACACCAGGGAAGAAGAAGCCCGTGCAAACCCATTATCCATTTGCCCATAATGGGCGGAAGTTCCCTCGGCAATAACCGCAGAGGTCGGCAGGACAATATCGCCGATCTTTACTTTTTCGGCAACAGCTCCGCACCAACCTAGGAAAATGATTTTGCGGGCACCCCAGGCAATCAATGTTTCCAGCAGCATGACCGCATAAGGCGCGCCGATAAACGGACCGGTGACGGAAAACCCGCCCGGCTTCAGCCTGTCGAAATACAACCGGCTGATCAGCAACCGGTAGAAATCATTTTTATCAAAATTTAAAAGCTCACAAAGAGCAAACAGATCTGTCCAGGTTGCCGCCATTACGGCAACAGGACCGAGATCAGGTGCATTTTTAGATTTTGCCGGGTTTACGATGGCGTCGTTTTTTTGCACGTCTGTGGTCCGTTATTTCACCTTGTTAACTATTTCTGCTTTGTCTCATTCTTAGAACTACAGCTATCGTTGATGGGTTGATTAGTTGATTGGTTAAGTGATTGTACATATGTATTTATCCCATATTTGCAAAATGATTGGACACTTCATGTTTTAACTATCGTAACATTCTAAAATCATGACTATAATTTACCTAATCAACCATTCAACCAGTAAACTATTCGACAAGTCCGAACTAGGCATTCGTTTATTCCGCTTTCTCAGCCTGTTATCATAGGGGGCTGAAGCAAAGATAAATATGGCAAAGTAGAATTATCTGGGTTTGGCTGTTTTTGTCAGTTCATCCTTGATCTCATCGATCATATCGTAAAACCACATCACATCCTCGATGGTCAATCGGCCGGCTTTCACGGGAGCCCGCTCCGTCCCGTCTTTTTTCAAGAGTATGCGTGGCCCGATTTGCACCTTCGGTTCTCCGTCGCCGTATTGATTAATTGTAACAACCAGTCCGGTTTCTTCACATTTCCACTTTTTTAGCACCTTATCCATTTCAGGGTCGTACGGCATCATTACCTCCATTTAAATAATTGATCTTCAATCGACAATCTTCAATCAAGTTTTTGTGCCTTCGTGTCTTAGTGGCTGAACATTTACTTATTATCATTTTCCTTTAACAGCGCTGAGCCGTAATGACGTTTAAAATAGGTGGACGCGTATTTTTCGACCTTCCAATCGGGGACGCGACAGGCCCCGCACACGCCTTTAAACCATTTGTTTCTGAGCCAGCGCGCCGCCCGGCTGTTTCTCGAGTTTTTAATCATAAAGGTTTTGTTGCAGTGGGTTAAGATCCGGGCCTGATCTCCCATCCGGTCAATCGTCTTAATTCCATGCAACAGCCCTGTGCGCGACGGCCAGAGTTTTATCTTTTCAATGAGTCGAAAAAGTTCAACCCGTTTGCGATAATACCGTTTAGCGGGCTTTTTTGCTGGTTTCTTCTCTGCCACGATATCAAATCTCCGGGCGTCGGCTCAGCTTAAATATTCAACCGAATCCCGTCCAGATAGCCCAGGCTTCTCCCCATTTTTCCCAGGCTTTGACTCTTTTCCGCAGCCATGAGCAGTCGCTCGAGACCGAAACCGATACCCACCCATGCATCCGTAATTTGCCAGGCGCGATCGAGCACGTGCGGTCCCATGGCAGCGGAACCAAGTTCCAGTTGATTCCGGCGGTCCAGAATATCAATGGTTTCACCATAAACCGCGGAATTTTCCGACTGAATAATATAATCATCCACCCCGGCCGCCTTGGTCACCAGGGCTGCCAGTTCCTCAAGTCTTTTTTGCCGGTTCTCTTCGGCAAGGCCCATCTCCACCAGATTGAGCATGGTAAATTCATTCGAATGCCGGGCGCCTTGAGACTCTTTGCGGAAACATGAACCGATCTCAAATATGCGCACCGGTTTCTCCCAGATTCGCAACAGATCCTGCAGGACAAAGTATAAATGCGGCGCCAGCATCGGTCGCAGACATCTGTCCTTGTCCAACCAGAATATTTGTGATGTCAGCGGGTGGGTATCGTCGATGGACATTTTGGCCAACAGGCCCTTGGTCAAAATAGTCGGTGTTGTCACCTGCACAAAATCATTTTGAATGAGAATGTCCGTCAAACGGCTTTCCAGCCGACAAAGTCTGGGTCTGCGATGAACATCGCGCAATTGCTGCAGCTTTTGGCGCTGGATTTTAACCCGCTTTTTTTCTAATTGTTGAAAAGCCTTGTCGCGCGCCAGGGCGCCGTCAAACTGCAGATGCAGATCGACTTCATCGGCTGCCAATTCCTTCAAACGTGCCAACTGGATCTCGGTCCAGGATATTTCCAAGTCTGCCTCCATCTAAAGAATAGGTTGATCGGTTCAGAGTTCAAAGTTCCGGGTTGAATAACCCCAACAGCTTATATGAAACGACTTTCATTTAGACAGGATTTACAGGATTAACAGGATTTTTTTTGCTCAGTTTATCTATATCCTGTCCATCCAGCCTGCCGACGCGATCAGTTTGGTCGATAAAGAAATTTTGATAAATATGTCTGTGTATTTCTGTGTGAGTCTGTGGCGAATAATCCGTATTCATACAAGCCGTAACTAAGATTCGAATCCAAACCCAATCTTCGCAAATGAAAAAGTATTGGCGGGAGGTCACGGTGTCGCACCGAGCTACGTGGATTTAGAGTCCACGCGATCTACTATCGATCCACCCCCCCGCTAATTGTAAGGCGCAACTGACGATTGAATACTGACGATTGAATCTTCAATCGAAAATATTAAATTCTTAAGGGCCTAATTACTCCCCCAACAGCCATGCTGTCAAGCTCGACATTAACTTAGCCACCGGTGGTTGGACTTCTTCGACCGAATTAACATGATTTTTTCTATTTTTATCCTGAACATCCTGTCGATCCTGTCTAATAAATAGAAATTCCTATATTTTCAAGTTATCTTTTCACGAATAAAGCCTTCGCCCCGGGCGATCAGGTCGGCATGATCCTCCGGTACGGGCAAATCATCCAGAAGATCGCGCGTACGCGCACGCAACACTTTGTCCGCCTGTGGACGGCCTTTTGTCTGCCATTCATCCAGCGCTAAATTGGGCCAGATGGAACTGCTGAAATTTATCTCGCGGCACAACGCCACCGTCAGATCTGAAATTAAAAAGTTGCCCCCCGGGCCGATGGAATCAATTTCACTTAAAGCGACGGATGCATCACTGATTTGAAAACCCTGGTTGAAAAAGCGGGCCTGGCGAATAACTTCATCAGAGTATACAACCAAAGCCGGCGAAAAAGCCAATGAATCAAAATTACCGCCGACAAACGGTGCCAGTCCGACCTTACCCAGGCAGCTGGTCAAATGGTTCATCCAAAGGGTTCCAGCACCTGAGAGATCAGGACCCCATCCCGGACCGCTGCCGGATGTCCCCGAATGCGGCAATTCATAATACGCCATCACCTCGGCACAGGCCGCATTCAGCAGCAGGGTTTGGGGCGTGTAAAGGCCGGCCATGCCTTGCATGTCAAAGCCCGCCGGTAAACTTCCTAAAATAATCGGCGTGCCTTCCTTGACTAGCTGACTGAAAACCAGACCTGCCAGAAGCTCGGCATTCAGCAACGCCAGATTGCCGGCCGCAGTTATGGGCGAAGTGGCCCCGGACATGCCGTAGTTATTGTAAATAAAAGGCAGACCGCGCTCGATCGTGCTGAAGATCTTGTCGGCCGTGTCTTCATTCAGTACCAGGGGTGTAATCGGATTGAAATAAGGGATAATAAAGGGTTTTGCAGACAGATCGCCGTGCAGGTGTTCAAGCAAATCGAGCGAGATGTCGAAGCATTGCTTATCAGAAATCAAAATCACCAGGGGTTTGGTGGTGTTGGCGATCATTTCCAGGGTGCCGTAAAAATCTGCGAATTCCGGTGAAATGTCCTGAACGATGCCGATGGTCGAAATGACATCAAAACCCGACAGAAGACTGCCCAGCCGGGTCGCAAGTTCCATGTGCTTTCGGGTGAAGGCTGTCATCGCATCGGTCGCCGGGTCCTGATAGTAAAGGTTGGCGACGCCGATACCAAACCGGGTTTGGGCCTTTTGGGCATTGCCCAGCTGAAACCGCATATTTCCCCGACGGTCATATATATCCACAGTGGATGGTGCCGTTTTAAGAGCCCGCTCAACCAGTTCGGCCGGGATCCGCACGGCCCTGTCTGTATCTGAAACACCCAGGGCTTCGGCAAAAAGTTTGCGAGCTCGCAGGGAGTCGATCCGAATGCCGGTTTTGGATAAAATTTCTAGAGAATAAGAATGGATTTTCTCAATTTGGTTCCGGGTCAAAACCTTTATTGCGGGGTTAACCTCACACATTAACGCGCTCCTGAACGGATGCCGGCTCACCAATACCGGTAAAAATGAAAGAATCCACACCCAAAGGGCGTGGATTTATGAATCTAATCAAATTTAGTCTGATGGTGCCGGTGTGTCAAGCGATTAAATAGCGACGTCATGCGGTTGATTTTCGGCTGCCCCTCTGTTAGAAGATGGATACTGGTTGCTGGGTACCGGGTACTGGATGCTGGTTCCTGGATTGACACTGACACCTCGTGTGAAACTACATGGAATGACGAATGAAGATTGACGAATGATGGAATCGCTTCGCGAAATCTTTTTTAAAATAGACGGAATACATTTTAACTTCTCACCAACACAAGCCGGTGGCTTATGAATTGAGTTAAACCAAGGGAGGAAAACCCAAGATGCGAAATTTCCATCCGGGCAAGGGCCGCAGTCAGGGCTTGGGCCTGAATTCGTTTACCGATGATGAACTGTACGACATTCATCTGGCTACCCTGGAGGTCCTTGAGAAAACGGGGCTATTCATTGAAACCGATGAAGCGCTGGATATCTTCGATGGTTTCGGCGCCGAAGTTGATCGTGCCGGAAAAATTGTCAGGATACCACCCTATCTGGTGGAGGATGCGATTCGATCGGCGCCATCAAAAATTCTCCTGGCTGGACGCGATCCGAATCATGATAAATTGCTGGAGGCCGGCCGGGTTCACTTCACCAATTTCAGCGAGGGAATTGAAGTGGTCGATCCATACACCGCTGAACGCAGAATACCGGTCAAAGCCGATCTCGCAAATGCCGCCAAGGTCGTCGACTACCTGGATGAAATCGATGTCTGTGAAAAGGCAGTGGGCTCCAGTGATGTACCCAAAGAAGTGCTGCCGCTTCACAACGCTGAAGCCATGCTCGGCAACACAACCAAGCATTGCTGCGTTGGACCCGGAAGCGGTTTCTTATTAAAAAAACTGGTCAAAATGGCCGCTGTCATCGTGGGCGGAATAAAAAAACTCAAAGAACGACCCATTTTATCGTTCACCACCTGCCCCGTCAGCCCCCTGACACTGATAGACGAATGCTGTGAGATTATTATGGAGGCCGCTCGAACCGGCTCGGTGGTCAATATCCTATCTATGGCCATGGCGGGCGGTACGTCTCCGGTCACCCTGGCCGGCACTATCGTTACCCACAATGCCGAAGTTCTCGGGGGGATTACATTGAATCAGCTCGTGCGCAAAGGTGCGCCCGTAATTTATGGCAGCTCGACGACCGCCATGGATCTAAAACTTGCGGCCGCCTCCGTGGGTACACCGGAATGCGCCGTCATTAGCGGAGCAGTGGCAAGACTGGCCCGGTATTATGCCCTGCCCAGTTATGTCGCCGGCGGGTAGAGTGATTCCAAAATATCCGACTCTCAATTGGGCCATGAGAAGACCCTGACCGGACTCATCGCAGCATTGGCAGGCGCCAATCTGATTTACGGCCCGGGAATGCTTGAGAGCGGAATCACATTCGATTTTGCCCAATTGGTATTAGACAACGAATTTGCCAGGATGATCAAGCAGACCGTTAGAGGTTTTAGCGTCAATGATGAATCCCTGGCCGTGGATGTCATCAAGTCGGTGGGACCTTCAAAGGACTTCCTGGCCCAGGCACACACGCTCAAACATATGCGGGCTCACTCCCGTCCGGAGCTTATCGATCGCAGCGATATGGAAACGTGGCGGGCGGCGGGTGCAACCGACAGCTATCAGCGGGCTGTTGAAAAAACCCGTGATATATTGCAAAACCATCAGCCGGATCCATTGCCGGAAGAGGTGCTGGCGCAAATGCGGTCTATAATAACCGAAACCGAAGGTGAATTGGGTGATTAGAGACATTTTTCTGACAACATGTTGTAGGTAACTCAAAGTCTTAGGTATTGGTGTTCGGACTACAGCAAATT
>Ga0316192_10002173_pt1 | contig 14378 bp, 17 predicted proteins | sample MerIslwburrow_MG_FD_204931 | JGI IMG/M metagenome (GOLD analysis project Ga0316192, IMG submission 204931) | Coastal sediment microbial communities from Maine, United States - Merrow Island worm burrow | ecosystem: Environmental > Aquatic > Marine > Coastal > Sediment | place: USA: Maine...
CCACGTCGTCATTCTGCCTCGATTAACTATCGTTATACAAGTCATTCCCTCCGTCGAACCAGTGGTTTCGGGAAACCCAGGGCCGCCAGCCGGCGGTGGCAGGAATCGAGCCACTCCGACTGGCGTCAATTTGACCAAACACCGTGGGGGCTCACATGACCGATATCACACCAAATCTGCCTGGCCGTCTTGGCCATCCCGACCTGCAGTTGCGCGACGATCCCCGGGCCGATCCCCGGATGATCGCGGCCATGGCCCCGTTCGCCCTGGACGTGACACCGCCGCCGAGCCCGGTTTCCTCCAGCTCCTCCGATGAGGAGATCCACGAGCACGTCGCCATGACCGAGGCCGGATTCGGCGAGGTCTTCAACGTCTTCTTCGACGATCTGCCCGCTCTTGATGTTTCATCGTGAACCGAGATCATCAAAGGGGTCGACGGCAACGACATCAGCCTCTACATCCATCAGCCGAACAATATCGACGGGCCGATGCCTGCCGTCGTACACACCCACGGCGGCGGCATGGTCATCTCCGCCGCCGCCGACCCGAACTACGTGCGCTGGCGCGACGAACTGGCGGTGGTTGGCTTGACCGTGATCGGCGTCGAGTTCCGCAATGGGGCGGGCAAGCTCGGCAACTATCCATTCCCCGCCGGACTCAACGATTGCCTCTCCGGCATCCAATGGGCCGTAGACAACAAAGAAGCCCTCGGCATCTCCTCCATCGTGGTTTCAGGCGAGAGCGGCGGCGGGAACCTGGCCCTGGCCACCGCCCTCAAGGCCAAGCAAGATGGAAAGATCGATCAGATCGACGGCGTGTACGCCCAGTGCCCGTACATCTCCAACGCCTACGACAGCGGCGATCCTGACCTGCCCTCCCTCGTCGAGAACGACGGCTACTTCCTGAGCAGCGAGATGATGGGACCGCTGGCCAAGATCTACGACCCGGCAGGCGAGAACGGCAGCAATCCGCTGGCCTGGCCCTACCACGCCGCGACCGGCGATCTGGAAGGCCTGCCTCCACACCGGATCTCGGTCAACCAACTCGACCCGCTGCGCGATGAGGGCCTCGCCTACTTCCGCAAGCTCCTGGCCGCTGGCATCCCCACCATGAGCCGGACCGTCAACGGCACCTGCCACGCGGGCGACGTGCTGTTCCGCAAGGCCATGCCCGAGGTCTACGCCGCCTCGGTCGCCGACCTCCGGGCCTTCGCCTACTCACTCTGACCTCGGGAGCTCCACACGGGCCGGGCGGAGCTGTCGAGGGTCGATACCGGTTCGTCGATATCACCGGCGCTCAGGTGGCGGCCGACCCTCCGGAGTCAACGGTGGATGTAATGGCGGCCTTGGCGGCCAGCGCCTGTTCGCCGGCGGAATGCGAACCCTTTCGACCCGCCCGTTCGGCCCACTCGTCGCCGGTCACCTTGAGGTCATTCTTGAGAATCTCCGCCAGAAGCATGACACAGGTGAGGTGCCACTCGTCGGCAAGGCACTCGTATCTGCATCCTCAGTTATCGCCAGGTTTCTCGATTGCCAGGTTTAACGATTGCCCAGTGGCGCCCAAGCAGAATAGTCGGCAGAAAAGGTGTCGATTGATGGCATGATCAGAAGGCGCACCAGGTGAAGATTTGGCCGGATGGGGGACCTCGTGACGGCTCCAAGACGGCCCAAAGTGGCATCGCACAACGACAAACCGGGCAGCTCAAGCCCTTACCTCAAGGCCGATCCCAGCCTGAGCCGCCCCAGATGGATCGGGCGTTTCTATCGACCGCTCTGCCTCATGGGGTTTGGTCTATTGTTCATAGGCTTCGACCTGGCGTTCTTGGCCGCATCGCATGTCCATCGGTTCGGGGTCACGATGCTGATAGTCGGATTCCTTTGGACCACGGCGATCGGATTCGCCCTCGGCACACTCAGGGCGATGGCGGCCCTCACCGTCGTACTCGTCATCTTCCTTCTCGTCGACGTGGGCGGTGGAGCCCAGGACAGAGTGTCGGCGGCGGAATACCGGTCGCTCCGGGGCGAGATCGACATCGAGCTCAACGTCCTTCGTGGTGCGCGCACCACCCGAGGACAGGTGACGGAGCGCCTGCTATCCAGCGCAGCGTCCTACCTCGCCGGGGCTCAAGCGATCGACGACATCAAGACCACCTGTGTCACCCTCCGTAGCTCGAAGACGATGCTGGCGGGGGCCGAACTCGACGACAGCGACAAGACCGCGGTCGAGGAGTTTCTCGACGCATCACTCGCACAGCTGTCAGACCTGCAGGGCGAGATCACCGATCGCCTCGGTCCGACGAAGGCAGCAGTGGATAACGGCTGGAAGACGCTCGGCTCTTTGAGCGAGTCACCATTGGAGGCAGCCCCAGCCCCGGCCTCAGGAGCCACTGAATCCGACGAGACCGCCAGGACCACGTGTGCGAGCGTAGATCTGTTGGCTCAGGACGAGCCTCCGGGCCCGGCAACCACCGTCGGTTCCGACGCCGACCCGTTGGTCGACCCCCAGGCTGACGAGCCAGCCGGGGCGAGAGCCCGTCAGGAGATGGCGCTCGCCCAGGACGGAGCCCAGTCGATAGACACCGCCGTCAGAGGATTCGAGGAGTTGCACGGACTACTGACCACGACAGGGCTGATGGATGCCGGCTCCTTGGGTGAGATCCCGTCGCTGCCAGAGCTCCGGCCGAGCGAACCCGCCACGGGAGACAGCGGCACCTGCTCGGTCGAAGCCTCGGTGTCGTCGGATTTCGACAACGTGACAGCCCGAGCCGAGGCCTGCGTGAATGCCTGCTCAGGAGGTGAAGGAGCCTGTTTACCGGCGGCCGCCAAGACCATTCTGCTCCGTGGTTTCCAGGAGCAACTCGCAATCCTCACCAAGGGCGAGGACGTCGGCGAGAGCCAAGCTGCCCTGACCGAACGCCTGAGCGAGATCCGGACACTGCTCGACTCGCAGGACGACCCGGTGGCCATCCATACCCTTGTCGCCGTCGGAGCCGATGAGATCCTCGGCGATTCGATCAGAGTCTTCACCGCCGACGACGGCCGTCCCGCCCGTCTCGGCGGTTGGGGATGGCTGGTGCTCACGATTGCCGCCATCATTGGCTACCGATTCCTGGAAATCGCCAACGACCGCCGCTCACCGGGGCCCGTCCTGGTCAGGCCGGGGGATTCGACCCAAAACACCAAGGTCAAGACGGCGGCCGCCACCGAACTGGTGCGAGCCCATCTGACAGCGGCCAATCTGCAGGAACCGTCGCCCCTGCCGGGCGGTGAGGCGGTATCCAGCATCTCCAGCAGCACCGAGACCGCGGGCTTCGAGAACGAGGTCATCAGGTACGTGATGAGCCTTCTCCAAACCACCGCCTTCCCCCGGCGAGGGGTAGACCTGGTGGTCACGACACAACCGATCGAGGGCCCCGCGGCCCGAGCCACCTTGAACGAAGATCCAGGCCCCCAGAGCAGAGAGCCCTACCGGCTCATGGTCCGAGCCACCAACACCCGCCACAAGAGCTTGACCTTCAGCCACCCATTCGAAGGCGACTCCCTGGAGGAAGTAACACTGGCGGCCGCCTATTTCGCGGCCGAGCGACTCCTCGACGCGGGCTGGACGACACCATCATGGCTGGTGTGGTCGTCACACGACGGTACGGCGCTGCGCTCTTACCGCGACGTCATGATCGACAAGCAGAACCCGCCCCAACTGCGGCGCCCTCCCACCAAACCGAGCGGCGACGGGAGCACCGAACCGACCAGTGGAGTGAACGGCACGGAGATGGTGACGTTGACCGACCGTGACCGCCTCAGCAGAGCTGTGCGATCCAGCCCGGGCACTGGTGCCGCCCTCGTAGCGCTGTCCCACGAAGCCGCTCTCGAGGGCGACCTGGCGGCCGCTCTCCACCACCTTCTCCTGGCCCGTATCCGCCACGAACGTTTTCTCACGGTCCGTTACCGTCTCGGCGTCACCTTGTCGATGGTGGCGGTCGATATCGACAAGTACTGGCGGCTCGAAGATGGACTGCTGCCCGATCGACTCGGCTCCGCGCCCGTGACCAACTACCGGGCCGCCAACCATGTGCATGGCTCCCTCGACCTCCTGGAGCAGTTGGTGGACTCGTGGCCTTCCTCGCGCCACCAGCTAACAAGCGAGCGAATCTCCCGACTCCTACTGGAACTGGCCATCAAGGAACTTGGATTTGTCGTTGATGCCGTCAGATACCGCCGGATCCTGTGGCGGACGCGCCGCCAGGACGAGCGCGAGTACTGGCTGGGCATCATCCGATCGTCCCGACGACGTCGGGGACTGGCTGGTGCAGCGTTGTCGGCCTCGGCCCTGGCCCAACAGCGACTTGATCAAGCTGGCGGCAACTGGGCGCAGGACGGCGAAACCAATCGACTGGTGGAGACTGACGTGCTCGGCGACCCCACCGCCAGGAACGTTCAGGCCCTCCACCGCTCCCCCGATGACTGGCTTGTCCACTACAACGCCGCCTGCTTCGCCGCCGCTCAGTACGACCAGTGCCGCCGTCGGGCCGCCAGCAACGACATTGACGACGGCAACGGTGATGCAAAGGATGCCGCAGCCAAGCAGGAGGACGCAGGGAGCCACTACGCCGAGGAGGGATTCGACCAGCTCCGTCGGGCGCGATACGCCCGCAACGGCCAGCAACTCTCGCTCCAGTGGACCTTCGTCGATCCCGATCTCAGCCCGCTCCGGGCCTACTGCAACGGTGACGATGACATCTGGCGCAACCGACTGGCGGGCGTGTTCCAGCTCGACCGACGCACGGTCGACGAAGAACTGGAGCAACTCGTCGAACGTCGAGCCGGCAACGGCAACGGTGACCGAGCCGACATCGGCTGATGTTGGCCACCCTGGCCAGTTCCTGCGACAAGGTCTACACTGGCTGTTTGATGCAGGCAGAAGCCCCAGATCCCCTTGGTTTCAGGATTCTCGATGAGCACGACCGTCAGGGCCTGACCGCGGCGCAAAAGGCAGCGTTCGACCAACTGCACGCCGAACTTCTTGCTGAACTAGCCGCCGATCTCGCTGACGAGCAGCTCACAAGCTGAACCCCCTGACCGGACCGGTACGAGTCGACCCCGTCTTCTATGCACGCCTCCAACGTGCCCTCATGGGCATGCAGAACGCCATTGATGCCGAAGTCGAGTTCGTCGGGCGTCACCTTTCGGCCGTCGAGCTGACCTTCGCCGAGAACTGGGATCAGTTACCCGGCCCCAAAGATGGGCGGGTCAAGTGGGTCGACGGCCGATTCGACGCCGTCCCCGCGCTGTTCGTAGCCATCGGCCGACTCGCCGGTGCCGACACCATCGAGATCCGCAGCATCCGGATCATCGTCGACCCCGAACACGCTCCCTGACCCAGCCTCCGCCACCGGGATCTACCGCTCCTTGACCAGGATGGCGAGGGCGGCCAGGACGGTGGCCATGCCGAGCAGTTGCAGGGCGTTGACGGTCTCCCCGTCGAGGACCAGCGCGGCCAGGGCCACCGAAACCACCGGGCTGAACAGGGTCATCTGGGAGATGAGGGCCAACCGCACCCGGGGATGGGCCCAGTTCATGGCCAGGTGACCGGTGCCGGGGATGGCGACCATGGCCGGAATCCACCACCACTTGCCTGTGCCGACGTCGACGGTTCCCGAGAACACCAGTGCCACCGGCAACATGACGGCCGAGCTGAACAGCAACGACAGACCCTGGTACTCGAATGCCCCGAGGTGTTGCCGGGCCTCCTTCGATGACACGAAGTACAGGGTCCAACTGACCAGCGCCCCTACCGCCAGCAGATCGCCGAGCGGGCTCCATGACGGCGACCCGGTCGAACCAAAGACCACAAGGCCGACACCAACCAGGGCCACGCTCGAGAGCACAAGCTCACGCCTGGTGACGACCTCGCCGAACCTTTTGGAGAAGAAGAGCAGCACCGCAACCGGCTGCAGGGCGATCAGCATGGTGGCGTTGGCCACGGTCGTGAGCTGGATCGCCGAGAAGAAGAAGGCCAGCTGAACACCGAAGAACAGCCCGCCCGGCGCCGCCGCCTTCAGCGACACCACACTCATGCGTCCACCCATGAGGAGGAACAGGCCTACGTACAGCGCAGCGGCCACCCACGCCCGGTGCAGGGCCAATACCGGCCCGCTGATGTCCGATGCCTTGGCCACGACGCTGCCGACACCCATCAGGGTGACGGCCGAGGCCACGGCGGCCATGCCGCGACGGTCGCCCAGCCCAGTCGAGCGGGCTAAGCTCGGCGACTGCTCGATCGTCATGATCTGACGCTGACGGTCAGTCGGTATACCAGAAGCACCACGGGAATCTACTTGGCCCCCGGCCCGCAGGCCTTGTTTTGCGCCCCGCTCAGGCCGTGCGGCGCAGGGCCAGCAAGCTTCCGCCGACCAGGGCCGACACCAAGAACACCACGGCCGCTGGCACCATGGCGGCGACGCCCAGAGCCGATCCGTCGTTGCTTGTCCGCAGCACCCACTGGACCGGTGGGAACAGCATCAGGGCGGCAAGGAAAACCGGGGCGACTACCACGGCGACCCCGACCTCGGTGTTTGTCGGCTCGTGGAGGACGTTCCCGACCCCGACCCCGATCAGGGCTCCGGCCAGTACCAGCCCGATCGACGCCACCATCTCGGTCAAACCGAACGACCCGGAGAGCAGGACGACCGTGCCCACGAGCACCATGCCGTAACCGGCGACGACCACAAACGAAGCGGCGGCACGATACAGGTGCAGGGGCACCACACCCCCGCGGCGGCGGCCAACAGCTCTCGATGAGGTTTGTCATCGAGGTTGCCCATGGTGACGGTCAACCAGGTGGCACTGATCACGACAACCGGGAACAGGAACGCCGCCCCTTCCAACGACGGAGGTGGGGGCGACAGCAACAGACCACGCCAGAAGGTCATGAACACCGCGGGCGCGACCCAGCGGCTGGTGGCAAACAGCAGCCGCAGGTTGTAGCTGATCATCGCCGTTCCCTGGACGTGCCCGCTGATCGGTTCTCCGACGTGTCCAAGGGCCGGTCCTTGGACACCTCGGTCGACTCGCCTTGGGCGACGTTCCCGGACACACCCAAGCGCCGGGCAAAGGCCCGGATCTGGTCCGGTTTCCGTCGGTCGCCGGTCAGATGCAGCTCATCGTCCTCGCGGTCGCGGTTGAGCTTCCGCAGCCGTTGGGCCCCCAACTGGTAGCGACCGTCGGCGGCCGCCATGAACTGCGAATCCTGCTCGGCGACGATGACGCAGGCGCCGTTATCGGCCAGTTCACGGATCGTGTGTTGGAGTCCGTCGATGCCAGGGCCGTCGAGCCCCATACCAGCCTCGTCGACAACAATGAGCGACTCACCCGATGACAACGCCTCCGCCAGCAACAGCTTACGGAGGTTCCCGAACGACAACCGGGTGCAGCTCTTCGACAGGTTGCCGTGGAAGGCCAGCGCTTTGAGCACGCCGTGCGCATCACCGCGACCGGCCCGGGGAAAGTGATCCAACCATTGCCCGGCGGCGATCGTTGGCGGTTCAATCGCGGCGGGGACATAGGCACAGTGGCGGGGCCCGATCCGTCGGCCAAGTCGTGGCTTGACCAGCCCACTCAACACCCGCAGCAGCGAGGTCTTACCAGAACCATTCGGACCCCGCAGCGCGAGCACGCTTCCGGCCGGGCCGGTGAGGTCGGCGTCGGACACAATCAGGTGGCCCCCGAGTCGAACCTCGACCGTCTGGAGTTCGACGATCACCGGCAGGTCCTCGTCTCCGTCCTTCCTGCTCGCCGGGCCACTGTACCGCTGACGCCGATCACCAGAGGGCGTCAGGGCTAGGGGCGGCGGGTCTGCGGGCGTCCGGTCTGCGGGCGGAGGACACCGTCCGGGTTCGTCTGGGCCCCGGGCCCACGGGGTTTCCTGGCTCAGGCCGATGGGTGGTGGGAGGCGATGAGGTCGGCCTCGGTGCGATCGAGGCGGGTGTGGAGCACGAGGTTGGTCTGGGTTCGGGTGATACCCGGCACCGAGAGGATCCGTTGCAACACCTCGTGCAGGTGCTCGTTGGAATGGGCGACGACCCGGCAGAGCAGGTCACCCGGCCCGGTGACGGCATGGGCCTCGAGCACCTCGGCGATCGGTTCGAGCTGGGCGGCTATGGCGTCGTCCTGGCCCTGCGCGATCTCCAGGGTGAGGAAGGCGAGCACGTCATAGCCGATGGCCGACGCCACGACATCGGGACCGTAACCGACGATCACGCCGGACGCTTCGAGGCGACTGATCCGGGCCTGAGCGGTACCCCGTGCAACATTCGCCAGCCGGGCCAGTTCGGCCACCGGCGTCTTCGGGCGCGACCGCATGAGGGCAAGAAGGTTCACGTCGATTTCGTCGAGGTTGATCATGTTGTGCACTCCGTCTGCCCATCTGCGTTCATGGATAGACATTATGTCTAGTCTCTATGTCAACTATTGATCTAACTGGCCTCCATCGGCGATGATTGTCATACATAATGCTCTGCTCTGCTCCGCACTGTTCTGCTCTGCACGCTCCCCTTCAAAGGAATCGCCGTGACTGATCTCGCACCTGCTCGCACCAACACCCCGGCCGCCCGACTCACCGGTTGGGACTCGATCGAGTTCTGGGTTGGCAACGCCCGGGCAATGGCCGGCTTCCTTACCGGCTCGTTCGGGTTCACCATCACCGCCTACGCCGGGCCCGAAACCGGGGTTCACGACACCGCCTCGTACCTCCTTGAGCAGGGCGGTATCCGCCTCGTGGTCACCTCGGGGTTGACCCCGGATTCCGTTATCTGGAATCACGTGCGCAAGCACGGCGACGGGGCCCATGATCTGGCCTTCCTGGTGGACGATGCCACCGCCACCTATGAGGCCGCCGTCGCCCGCGGTGCCCGGCCGGTCGACGAGCCTTACGAGCGCCGCGACGACGATGGCGTCCTACGACTGTCCTCGGTGGCCACCTACGGGGAGACGAAACACACCTTCGTCGACCGGAGCGAGTACCGCGGCTACTACAGCCCCGGCTTCTCCCGAGATGGGGTGCCGCCTGCCCAGGTCGGCCCCGCGGTGGGTCTGATGTCCATCGACCATGTTGTCGGCAACGTGGAGGACGGCCAGCTCGACCATTGGGTCTCGTTCTACGAGGACGTGATGGGTTTCAGCCAGCTGCGAAGCTTCGACGAGTCACAGATCGCCACCGAGTACTCGGCCCTGCGTTCGACGGTGGTGTGGAACGGCGACAACATCGTCATGCCCCTCAACGAACCGGCCGAGGGCCTGAAGAAGAGCCAGATCCAGGAGTACCTCGACACCTACCGTGGGCCCGGGGTCCAGCACCTGGCCTTCCGTACCGACGACATCGTGGCCGCCATCAGCTCCCTACGCAGCCGAGGGGTGCGGTTCCTGGAGGCAAACGACGCCTACTACGACGATGTGATCGATCGTCTCGGGTCGCTCCATCTCCCGTGGGACGACATCCGTCGACTGGGAATCCTCGTCGACCACGAGCCCGACGGTCATCTGCTGCAACTGTTCACCGAGCCCGTCACCGATCGCCCGACGGTGTTCATCGAGATCATCGAACGACGCGGGGCCAAGGGTTTCGGCGAAGGCAACTTCAAGGCCTTGTTCGAGTCGATCGAGCGCGAGCAGGCGCGCCGGGGCAACCTGTGAGGCGGCCGCGAGCGATGAGCTAGGGTCGGCCGGTGAACCAACAGAGCTGGATACCGATCCCCGAGGGTTCCCCGTTCCCCCTGGCCAACCTGCCCCTCGGCGTCGGCTCCCCTCGCTCTGGCGGCTCGGGCACTGGCGCCGGGACCACCAGGGCCAGCGTCAGCGGCGGGGTCAAGGCCAGCGTCAGCGGCGGGGTCAAGGCCAGCGTCAGCGGCGGGGTCAGGGCCTGGGTGGCGGTGGGAGCCTCCGCACTCGACATGGACGCCGCGGCCCAGATCGGGCTGTTCGCCGGCATCGACCTGCCGGACGGCTGCTTCGCTGAGGCCAACCTCAACCGCTACCTCAGTGCGGGACCGGCGGTGTGGTCGTCGGTGCGGGCCCGCCTGTCGACCGCACTGTCCCCCGACACCCTCACCAACTTCGGCATGGCCAGCCGCCTCGGCGGACACGTCGTGGCCCAGGGCGACCTCACCATGGGGGTGCCGGTGGCGCCGACCGACTACGTCGACTTCTATTCGTCGTTCCACCACGCCACCAACCTCGGTCGCCTGTTCCGTCCCGACGGCGAGGCGCTGATGCCCAACTGGCGACGAATCCCCATCGGCTACCACGGCCGCTCGGGAACGCTCGTTCCCGACGGAGCCGAGATCGTGCGCCCCGGGGGCTATCGCCTCGTCGACGATGAACCGCAGGTTGGCCCGGCCCGCTCGCTCGACATCGAACTGGAGGTGGGCACCGTGGTCGGGACGGGAAGCGAGATCGGTCGCCCCGTTTCCATTGACCGCGCTGGTGAGCACCTCTATGGGATGTGTCTGGTCAACGACTGGTCGGCCCGTGACATCCAGGCCTATGAGTACCAGCCTCTCGGACCGTTCCTGGGCAAGAGTTTCGCCACTTCGGTGTCGCCGTGGCTGGTGTCGTTCGAGGCCCTGGAACCATTCCGAGTAGCGCCTCCGACGCAGGATCCAGCCCCCGCCGACTACCTCGACACCAACGAGCCCTGGGGTTTCGACCTCCACCTCGAGATCCGGCTGACCTCGGCTGCGATGCGGGCGGCCAACGCCCCACCGCTCACCGTCAGCCAAGTGGGTTTCGCCGACATGTACTGGACCCCCGCCCAACAACTGGCCCACATGACCGTTAACGGAGCGGCCATCAACCCCGGCGATCTGTTCGCCTCCGGCACCGTTTCGGGCCCGGAACCGGGCAGCGAAGGCAGCTTCATCGAGCGCTCGTGGGGCGGGGCTCGACCATTCGACCTGCCCGACGGCACCACCCGAACGTTCCTCGAAGACGGTGATCGCGTCGAACTCACCGGCTGGGCCGGGACCGACCCGGCCACCCGTATCGGCCTGGGATCGGTGAGCGGCACCATCGTCGAAAGCCCTTGACGGCGCCCCCGCTCAGCAGAGTTTCAACCTAGGAACGAACGGCAACTATCGTGACCGTAATCATCGAGCGAAGAGGAGCAGACACTTGGTGGAAACAACCGGAAGCGCGAGCATTGATATCGCTGCCAGCCCTGAGGCGGTGTGGAGCCTTCTGACCGACCTCGACCGCATCAGCGAACTCAGTCCTGAGTGCTACCAGGCCGAGTGGGAGGGGACTCCGGCCGCCCCGGAGGTGGGCGCGGCGTTTCGCGGCTACAACCAAGCCGGCGGTAACAAGTGGGATGCAGGGTGTGTTGTCGTGGCGGCCGAGCCGGGGCGGGAGTGGGCATTCAAGGTCCCAGCGCCGGACGGCAGGGACACGGTGTGGCGCTACTTGATCGAGGCGACCGACGGTGGGAGCACGGTTACCGAGAGTTTCGACTCACCGATCCTGGACGGCGAGCACTTTCAGAAGATCAACCGTCACGAACTTCTCATGAAGAACATCACCCGGACCCTTGAGAACCTCAAACAGGTGGCTGAGGGCTGATCGATCCCACCGGGCGGGTTGGGGGAAAGCGGGCGGCCCAGTCGCCTCGCTGATCCACTGCGCATACTGCGCCGTGCTGCCGTACTTGGTTGAGTAGAAGATTGCACCGTTCATGGTCACCACCGTTGGTCCCATCCACCTACGACGGCAGATCGCTCAATACCGCGTCGGGAGAGCCGAAAGTCCCACTCCTCCAGAGCCACTGATTGGCATGCTAGATCCGCTGTCGAGTTCACCTTCCACCTTCGCGTTCAAGGCCGCTGGGTGCCACCTATTGCGAGCTGGGGATGGCCCAGAATCGGACTGGATGTGCCCGATGAGGCATGCCGCTGGTTCAGGGACCTTAGGCCCTATCTGCAGCCACTCACGGAGGCGGACGCTTGATACAAGAGTTGGCTGAGGCCATCCCGGCGCCGGCCATCCCGGACGAATTGAGCACACCGATGAGGACTCAATCAGAGGCAAATCCGGACCGACAGACGGCAGTGATTGTGGGTGCACTCTTCATCATTGCCTTGGTGCTGTACCTGGCCGGATCTGCAATCTACGGTCCGGCCACCGACTCGGAACACTTCCTGGAACGCGCCTACTCCGACAGGACGAGGGTGAGGCTGGGCGTGCTCGTCGAGTTCGTTGCGGTCCTGGCGATCCCCCTGATCGGGTTTTTCATGTTCCCGGTGCTGAAACGGTTCAACGAAGCGCTGGCCCTCGCCTATGTCGGCTTCCGGGCGTTGGAGGCGGTCTTCCTGATCACCATCGAAGCCAAGGTGTTGACATTGATTGATCTCAGTGAGGATCATCAGGCCGCCGAGGTAGCCGCCGCCCCTGGACGCCAGACTGTCGGCGACTCGCTCCTCGCCGAGAAGGACGGGATCTTCGTGCTGTACGTCCTCGTCTTTGCTGTGGGGGCATTGATCTTCTACGCCATGCTCAACCGCACGAGACTCGTGCCCCAGTGGCTGTCGATCTGGGGCTTGACGTCTTCCGCGTGGATGCTGGCCGGGACCGTGCTGGTCATGCTCGATACCTTTTCTGGCCCCTCGTCTTCGACGATCGAGGCCATATTCGTCATCCCCCTTCCTTTGAACGAACTGGCCCTTGCCCTCTGGTTGATAATCAAAGGCTTCGACGACGGATCAGCCTTCACCGGCGGCCTCGCAGAGCAGAGGGAAACGGCTCCGGCGCCAGAGGAGACGTTCGAACCCACTCTCTGACCGCATCGATCCGACACCGGTTGTCCTGAAGTGAAGGAAGCACACAAATGGCCACTCCGCAGACCAACTTGGACCTCGTGGCACGAGCCGGAGCCCTCTTCAGCACCGGCTTCGCCAACCCCGACGGGGATCTGTTGGCAGACGACTTCGTCTTCCACTTCTTCAACCCCCACCTCCCGGAGCTGGCAGGCGACCATCACGGGCTGGACGGCCTCTGCCGCTTCTTCGAGCGATTGCAGGAGAGAAGCGACAACGGCTTCCGCAACACGCCCCATTCACTCACCCCCTACGGTGACGAGCTGGTTGTGGCCTATGCCACCAACACACTCAGCTTCGACGGAACGGTGCTGGATGTTGACGCCATCGTTGTGTGGCGAGTGTTCGGCGGGCGCATCCACGAAGCCTGGGACATCCCGGCGGTCAACACCGTCCGCCTCCAGTAGCCCAGTAGCCGGAAACGGATTCCGCCGCTCAGCGGACGGTGCCTGCTTCGAGGTTGAAGATCGTGTCGGCCACGATTCGGTAGCGATCCCAGGTCTGCTCGTAGTCGAGGGTGGACGAAGGGTCCTGCCAGGCGGCGTTGAACGAGTCGAGGATCACGTGACTGCAACCCACGTCTTCCAGCAGGGCCAGATCGGCCCGCAGCTGATCGAAGGTCCCCTCCCCCAGCAGCCGATCCTCCTCGGGCAGGGGCTGATCACGGATGTCGAACTGGATGCGGGGGCACAGCTCGGGCATGGGCTGACCCTCGGCTTCGGCCATCGCCCGCAAGCGGGGGACGGCCTGGTCCCGGAACCGGCCCGGCCGCTGGCGAATTGGGTGCCAGGCGGCCCCCAGGCGGATGGTTCGGCGCAGGGCGGCATCGCTGCCGCCACCGACCCAGATAGGGGGATGGGGTCGCCGCACCGGCCGGGGTGCCGTGTCGACGCCCTCGAAACGGTAGGTGCCGTCGTGTGACACCTCGTCGCTGGTCCAGTGGCGGAGGATGACGTCGAGATACTCGTCGGTGAGGGCACCTCGGCGGGTGAAGGGCACGTCGAGGGCGTCGAACTCCCGGGCCGCCCAACCGATACCGACTCCGAAGATCAGGCGTCCACCGCTGAGCTGGTCGATGTTGGCGAAGGCCCGGGCCGTCTGGAGGGGGTGGCGGTAGGGGACGATGGTGACGGTGGTGCCGATCTCGATCCGCTCGGTGATGCCGGCCAGCCACCCCAGGGTCGAGATCGGTTCGTAGAACGGGGCCGGATACCGTTCGCTCACGTCGGGGGTGATGGCCACATGGTCCGACGTCAACAGCGAGTGGTAGCCGACGGCCTCGGCCATCTCAGCCCATCCGGCCAACACCTCGGGGTTGGCGGCAGGTCCGAAGTTGATCAAGTTGATACCGAGCTTCATCTGCCTGTTCTAGCGCTGTTCGTGGTTGGCCGGGGATTCGAGTGCCCCCGGGTCAGGAGTCGGTAGCGGGGACCGACGGCCAGACCCAGACGTAGCCATCCCTACTGGCGACGGCGACCTGCCCGTCGCGCATTTTGGTCATGGTGACAACGGTCCCGAAGTC
>Ga0316192_10002175_pt1 | contig 14369 bp, 8 predicted proteins | sample MerIslwburrow_MG_FD_204931 | JGI IMG/M metagenome (GOLD analysis project Ga0316192, IMG submission 204931) | Coastal sediment microbial communities from Maine, United States - Merrow Island worm burrow | ecosystem: Environmental > Aquatic > Marine > Coastal > Sediment | place: USA: Maine...
AAAATTGCACGAGTTCGTCGCGCAGGAGGAAGAATAGCACTTCAGGGGCCTGATGTGGAGGAGAGATTTTCGCCTGAATGCTCACTCAAACAAGCAACTATTCTTTGCTGCTCCGAGAGCCGAGGAGAGCGTCGAGAACTCCGCCGCCTTTACGCACCAGCTCCTCTCCGGCTTTGCCGAGAGCACCACCAGTTACGGCAGAAGCGATGGCCTCCGAAACGCCATCCTTCACCTGCTCGCGGATCCGAGGCAATGAACCATTCGCGCCGTCACGCACTCCCCCTTCGACAGCCTCACGCACCCTCGGAAGCGCCTCATCGACGGCCTCGGTCACCGCTGATTGCACCTTCGCCGCCACTTGATCGCCCGCTGCGTCCATATGCGTCCGCAGAAAACGCCAACCCAGCATGGCGAGAAGAGCGGTCGTGAGGAATGCGGTCGCTACCACAGCCGCACCCGCGATCAGCACCATCGACGTGGTCGAAACCATGCGATCAGCCTCCTGTCAGTCCTGTGAGTCGAACCACTCTCGTAGCCGAGCGAGGCCCTCCTCTAACGTGATCCGTGGTTCGTAGCCCAGATCTCGCCTGGCGGCGGAGATGTCGAACCAGTGGGCGGTTGCGAAATTTCGCGCAACGAAACGGGTCATCCTCGGCCCCCCTTTGGTTGGGAAGACCTTGTAGAGATTTTCGAAGACTGCGCCTGCGACAACAGCGGCTTTGATCGGCACCGACCGCTCGACCGGCGGTAGCCCGGCGGCGGCAAGAATGCCGTTGATGATCTCCTTCATCGGCCGCGGTTCGCCGTTGGAAATGAAGTAGGGCTTGCCGGCGCACGACGCCCCGGATTCGAGGTGGTCGGCGGCCAGAAGATGTGCGTCGACCGCGTTGTCGATGTAGACCGTATCGACCAGATTCGAACCATCGCCGACGAGGCGCAGCTGACCGGACTTTGCGCGCGCGACGAGCTGCGGGACGAGGTTGGTGTCCTCAGGTCCCCAGATGAGTCTGGGCCGAAGCGCCACCGTCGACAGCTCATCGTCGTTCGCGGCGAGCACCGCCATCTCCGCCATCGCCTTGGTCTGCGGGTAGGCCGCCTCGAAATGCTCCGGGTAAGGCGCGGACTCGTCAATACCGGCTAGATCGCCGCCGCTGTGGATGACGCTCGGCGTGCTCGTGAAAACGAGCTTCGGAACTCCGGTGCTCCGCATCGCCGTCAACACGTTCTCGGTGCCGACAACGTTAGTTCGATGAAACGGCTTGTACGAACCCCACGGATCGACCTTTGCCGCGACGTGGAAGACGATGTCGCAGGCGTCAACCGCACCTGACACCGCATCAATATCGGCGATGTCCCCCCGGATCTGATCGACACCCATCTCGTCAAGCCGTTGGTAGTGACCACGTTGAAATGTGCGAACGGCCCACCCTCGCTCGACCAACCGACGAACGATGGCCCCACCGAGGAAGCCTCCACCACCGGTGACGAGAGCCTTCACATCTTCACCTTTGGCTTTGCCCAGGTCGCCAGCGCACCGCGACCGATCTTGGCATTGTGGCGGATGTCGACAGGGAAAGCGGGATGGAAGAGTACCGTACGGATGGTCCTTGTGTGTTCGAACCCGGATCCAATTTCGAGAAGCTCGGTTCGAATGCGATCGTGTTGGCCACGGCCGACGCCTTTTTCCAACTCAACGCAGAGCACCGGCAACTCGAAACCTGGCTCCCCAACCCCGACCAGGGCGGTCCGAAAGACCTCGGGGTGGGTGTTAAAGACCGACTCGCTGGGAACCGTGAACAGCGTCCCATCAGCAGTGCGAACCCGCTGACTCTTTCGGCCACAGAACCAGAGGCGGCCCCGATCATCGAAATAGCCGAGGTCTCCCATGCGGTGGCGAACCGCCTCTCCGTCATTGATCTTGGCGAGCGCAATGTGACCCGCCGCGTTGTAGTACTCGCGGGTCACCTGCGGCCCCTTGACCACGATCTCCCCGATCTCCCCCGCGCTTACCTTCAAGCTCTCGTCCCAGCGTTTTATCGGGGCATCGTCTATTGCTATGACCTCCGCCACGATCGAAGGAACGGGACGCCCAACGCAGGTTCCAGCACCCTCGTCGGTGCCGTATCGGGTGTCCGACAATATCTCATGGCTCGATGTCGTGGCCACTGGCAACGATTCAGTTGCACCGTACGGGGTGTGAATCGCTGCGTCGTCGCGCAACAGTCCCTGAAAACGCTCGATCACTCGCGGCGGCACCGGTGCGCCGGCCGAGATCACACAGCGAACCGACTCGATTTTGGTTCCCTGCTGTGCGCCCCACCGACCCACCGTGTCGAGCAGAGCCGGCGAACCGAACATGATTGTCACACCGTGTTCTTGAATTGGTTCAATGATCTTTCGCGGATCGACTCGGGCAGGTCGTGTTGGGTCCATATCGGGGACTACGGTCGTCATTCCGAGCGCCGGATCGAAAAGGGCGAAAAGTGGAAAGGTTGGCAGGTTGACCTCTCCGGGTTTGATTTCGTAGGCATCCCGAATCGCCTCCACCTGGGCGGCGAAGTTTTGGTGGCGGTAAACCACTCCCTTTGGTGGGCCGGTACTGCCTGAAGTGAAGACAATTGCGGCGATGTCGTCAGCGCCGGTTGTCGCAACGGCATCGGCGTCCGCATCGCTGCCGATCTCTTCGATCTGATCGAGGGTGTGACCGCCCCAGAAGAGCCGTCTCCCAACTGTGATCTTTGTATGCACCGTCGGCCGAGCCCAACCGAGCAGTGCCCGCGCGGCAAGAGCCTTGGGCACGCCGATGAAGGCTTCAGGCTCGGCGTTGCCGAGACAGGCATTGAGGTGTTTGAGCCCGATGCCCGGGTCCACCAACACCGGCACGGCGCCGGCCCGGAAGAGGCCGAAGGCGAGAGGAAAGAGGTCGAGGCCGGGTGGCACCATGAGCACCGTCCGCACCCCATGACCGATCCCAACCTTTTTCAGGCCGTGCGCAATCCTCGCTGAGCGTAGGTTGAGTTCGCGGTAGGTCAGGCTGCCACCGCGTCGCCCCCAGGGGCAGATGATGGCTGTGGCATCCGGCTGCCTGGCCGCCATCTCCGGCAAAAAGTCCGCGATATTCGCTTTCTCAGTCATCAATCAATCTGCTCTCATTTCCAGACCGAAAAATCATCCTGCTGAAGCGAGGAATTGGCGGATGAGGGGGATGATCTCCTCTGAGGCGTCCTCGAGGATGTAGTGGCCGCAGTCGGCGAAACGGTGGACATCGGCCCCAGGGAGGATCCGTTGCCATTCGACGAGGAAGTGGTGGTCGAACACGAAATCCTTGTCTCCCCAGCACACCAGCACTGGCCGTTCTCGGAAAACCTCCAACCGGGCGGCGGTATCCGAAACGATGTCGTACCCAGGGTCCCCAGGACCGAGGGGAATATCCTGCACGAAGCGCAGAGTCGCAATCCGGTCCGCCCAGCTGTCGTAAGGGGCGCAATAGGCATCTCGAACTTCTTTCGAGAGGCTCTTACGGGTGCAAGCGGCGCGAGTCGCACCACGCGCAAAGGCATTGAATCCACGGACCATCAAAGGCCCCAGAGGCGTGTCGCGAACCAACCACAATTGCCATGGAAAACTCTTGCTCTTCGGCAGATGGAAGGCGGCGGTGTTGAGGATCACGAGGCGCTTGATCCGTTCGGGATTGCGCGCCGCCCAGCCGAGACCGATCATTCCACCCCAATCGTGAACCACGAGGTTGATGTCATCGAGGCCGAGGTCGTCCATCAGGCGCGAGAAATCGCTGATGCGGCGGTTCAGGGTGAATTCGTATGCGTCATCGCCCGGCTTGTCGGAGAGCCCACAGCCCATGTGATCGGGCACGATAACCCGGTAGTCGGATCGCAGATCTCGGACAAGATCACGGTAATAGAACGACCAGGTCGGATTGCCGTGCACCGCCACCACAGCTTCGCCGCTTCCTTCATCGAGATAGTGGAGCCGAAGCTCGTCGAGCTCGAGCCAGTGATTTTCAAATGGATAGAGGTGCTCTGGGACTATTCGCATGCGCTATTCAGCGATTTGCACCAGCAAATCGCTACCACAGCAGCTCGGCCATGGTGCAGTTGATGCCACTGCCGATGCCCAGTATCGCCACCCGCTGTCCGCGCTCCAGCTTCCCGGATTCCAGGAGTTTTGACAGCGCGATCGGCACGCCGGCCGGCCCGATGTTGCCGTAGTCGGGGTAGAGCCGGAAGATCTTTGAAACGTCGATGCCGAGGATCCCCGCCATCTGCTCAGTGTGGACCTTGCTGACCTGATGGACGATGAAGTGATCAATGGTGTCCACCGTCCACCCGAGCGCCTCTGCGGCCCTCGCCCACGTGCGGACTGCGAGTTCCATCCCCGCAATCAGGAGCTCACGGGTCTTGGTCACCATGTGGTCGATGTTGCCGGCACAGAGGCGGCAGTGCTGGGTGGCGGCAAGATTGACGCTGCCGGTGAAAGTGTGGCCGTCGGGCTCGAGATCCGACCGTCCGAGCACCATTGCCGCGGCGCCGGAGCCCAGGGTCAGGGAAGCGAATTGCTCGCGAAACGACGTTTCATCGATCTCGGGATCCTGCATGCGTTTGATGGTGGCCTCGGTGATCTGCCGGCTGGTCTCGCCATTGACCAGGATGGCGTAGTCCACCTGCCCCCGCTCGATCAAGTTTCCGACCATATCCATGCCGTTGACGAAGCCGAGACACGCGTTGCCAAGATCGAAGTTCATGCACGTCTCCGGCAGCCCCAGCTCCGCGTGCGCGATGCAGGCAGTCGAAGGTTCGAGATAGTCGCGACAGACCGAGGTGTTGATGAGGATCCCCAGCTTCGATCGGTCGATGCCAGCGGCTTCAATCGCCTTTTCCCCCGCCATCGCCGCAACCTCGCTTGGCTGCATCCCCTCGTCCCACACCCGCCGCTCCATGATCCCCGAAAGATTCCGCAACAGATCGGGGCGGATGCCGAGGCGGTCCATCGTCGGTGCGAGCTGTTTTTCGATCTCCTCCGAGGTGACTCGGTGCGGCGCATCAACATGCGCGACACTCAAGACGGAGACATTTTCGAATTTCATGATCTGCTCCAAAAGCTTCCAGGTACCTTGACTACGCACCGGGAGCGCAAATCTTCAATCTCGGGTCGAGAGACTACCATCGCGCAGCGCGGCATTAAAGGCCGACCGCGGCATGAATTGGCTACCTTCGGCGCTTTCGTTACACCTCGAGATTGATCCACTTTCGGCTTCGCCAGATCAGAGCAAAAATGAGCCCCTGCAAACAGCGATAACCAACCTGCGCAGCCCACACCGCAGACATTCCGAAACCGAGGACCGGGCCAATGAGGTACGCCACCGGAAGAAACAGGCCCCACTGCAGGATCACCGACACCATCATCACCAACTTGCTCGCGCCGGCTCCCAGGAGTGCGTTCATCAGCACACTTCCGAGTGTCTCCAAAACCATCGTTGCGCCTAGCAACCGCAGAGGCAAACGGGCCATCGCAATCGTGGTCTCTTCGTGGAGGAAAATCCTGAGGAGCAGATCGGGCGCGACAACTCCGACGAGCGCTCCGGTCCCTACCACGACCATCGCCACCCGACTCACATCCCAGCCCCAGGTCACCGCATCTTCTTGATCGCCGCGTCCAAGCGCCTGACCAACAAGGGACGCCGCTGCCAGCCCGAAACCGACGCCCGGGAGGATCGCCACCAGCAATAGCTGAACCAACACGTTTGAGGCGGCGAGCTCGGCGGTGCCGATACGTCCGATTATCCAGAAAAAGACTGTCATACCAGTGGCGAAGAAAAAGCTCTGCATCCCGGCAGGGATCGAGAGACGCAGCATCGACGCCATCGTAGGGCGATCGGCCATCCGACGGAGGAAACCCGTCCCCCCAGCGTGCCGAAGGGCGAGAATGATGTAGATAGCCGTACCCAGGAAGGTCGATATCGAGGTACCGATCCCCGCTCCAACCGCTCCCAGGGCTGGAAAGCCAAAGTGGCCAAAGATCAGGACCCAGTTGAGGAACAGGTTGCAGACGTGCATGATGACGAGGGTCTGAAGGTACCGGCGAGACTCTCCGATCCCGTTCCAAAAGCCACGAAAGGCGAAGTTCATCCCGATCGCGAGCATCCCGGCCAGCCGCGCGCGGAAGTAGGGCACACCAATGGCCACCACCTCCGGATCGTCGATCAGAAATGGATAGAGCCTGTCGGCGAAATAGATCAGGGTGAGCGACCATGGAACAGCCACCAAAAGCGCGATCAGCAAACCGGCATTCAAACCGCTCGCCGTTTGTTCCCGTCGACCCTCCCCGAGGCGGCGAGAGGCGATGGCCTGGACTCCGGCAGAGAGTCCCATGATGAAAGCCACAGCCATGAAGTTGGCGAAGCTGCCCATGCCGACCGCTGCCAACGAGGGGGCCCCGAGAAACCCGACCATCGCGGTGTCGACGAGATTCAACACGTTCTGTGAAGCCATGCCGCCGATGATCGGCAGGGCGAGGACCAAAATGGTACGAATTCGAATACGATTCAGCATGGGGCCGCCACAGGATACGCGATGTCTCTCGAAAGGAGAGCTACGATAGCAACGTGCGGTGTGGCACCATAAGAGGAGGCCAATCGCTCTTTTGAAAAAACAGGAGGACTCATGACTCGCATCATTTGCCTTGCTATCGCCTTCGCAGTTGCGCTCACTGCCCAGGTTGGAGATGTCGCCGCCCAGAAGAATCCATCGCCTGATAAACAGGCGCAGGCCGTCGCGAACCGGGCAATCGCTGACCTCGCGGCGTGGAAGACCCAAGGCGCCCGCAACTATCTGCAGAAACAGAAAGCCCAGTTCGGATCGACCCCTCAATTTCAAACGGCCTGGGCGTTGCTGGAGATTCAGGAGGGCGCCAGTGGCAAGAAAGCCCTGGCCACCAGCGGAACGAAGACCCTTTCGCAAATGAGCAAGAATAGATCGGTCGATGCCATAGCCGCGTATTTCTACGGCGAGCTTCTCAACCAACAGAAGAAGCGACCGGAGTCCAACGCGGCCTGGCAAGCTGCCGCAAAGAGCGCGGCAGCCGCCGTCAAGGCGGACCCGACCGACGCCACGGCGCAGTTTTATCTCGGCGCTTCGCTGGTCCGCGCCAAACGGTTTGAGGAGGCGCGAACAGCACTGCGGCTCGCCGTCCGCGGCGGCTTTGACGAGCCGATGGTCAACCACCAGATCGGGCTCTCCTACCTGTTCGCTGAAAAATGGAAGGAAGCCAAGGACGCCTTCGACCTCGGCCTCTCCGTCGACCCCCGCTACGCGCCGATGTACTTTTTCCGGGGGATGGCGTGGGACAAGCTAGGCCGTAAGGACAACGCGCTAATAGATTTCGACCAGTACGTCAAGCTGGCACCGAACGCACCCGACGCGGGCTTCGCGAAGTCGGTTCTCAAAAGCTCGGGACGATAGCCCCACCCACCCAGTAACCAGTGACCAGTAATCAGTGACCAGTAATCAGTGATCTGTGACCAGTAATCAGTGATCAGTGATCAGTGATCACGTTGAAAGTCCGTGTGGGTGATTGGGTGGGACTGATAACTGGTTACTGATTACTGATTACTTTTCCAGCTACGATTCGCGTCAGAACGGTCGTCCAATCCCCAGATAAAATTTTGGCTTCTTCGAACTGATGCCGATATTTGCCACCGGCCACGCGACGTCAGCCCACAGGGGACCGATCGGCGTCGACCACCGGATGCCGACACCAACGCCAACCGAGAGATTGAAGTCCGCCTCGCGCCAGCTCTCCCAGACCTGACCGATATCCGCGAAGACGGCCAGGCGTAAGGGGTTCCAGACCGGGATCCGCAGCTCCTCGTTGAGGACAAACAGGGCGCCACCACCGGCCGGAATGCCGAAAAAGTCCGGCCCGACCGAGTTCAGGTCGAAGCCCCGAATGGAGGCCTGGCCGCCGGCGAAGAACCGCGCCTCGGGATCGAGGTTTGTACCTTGCAGCGGCTCGGCAACTCCGACCCTCATCGCCTGCATCCAGGTTGCATCGTGAAATGGTTCCAACGCCAGGCTGAAACCCGAGAGCCAGCTCACGTACTCGAGATCCGATCCGATGGCTGCACCGCTCCATCCGAGATCCGAGGTCAGGCCCCAGCCCCTGCGCGGGTCGAAAAGGTAGTCGAATCGATCGACGACGGCTCGGATGCCGAGCGTTCCCACCTGAAGTTCCCTATCCCGGGGCAAAAAGTCGTCCGGAATCTTCTCGTACGTCCTCGTATCAGTCCACCGGTAATAGACACCGACCAGCAGGTTTTTCGGCAGCCGATACGACGCCCCGAGCGAGGCAAGCTTGACATCCTGGTTGAAAATATCGGGCTGGATTGGATCATCGCCGGTCGTGTAACCGACGGTCGTAATGAACGACAGCCGACCACCCGGCACCGGCGGAATCGAACCCAGGAGGAAGATCTTGTTTTCGACAGAATCCAGGCTCCCGCGGAGGTTGAGGCCGATCCCACGGCCGAAGAGGTTGTCGTCGCGAGCACCGAAGGCCGCGCCGAATCCTCGTTCGGTGCTCCAACCGCCTCCAGCTTCGAGTGTCCAACGCCGTTTCTCGGTGACGCCGAACTCGAGGTCAGCCTTGGTGGCGCCGACCGGCACGACCCTGACTGTGTCCCTTTCAACAGGCGAGAAGTTCGCGATCTGGGACGCCGATCGGTCGAGGTCCACATCGGTCAGCTCATCACCCGGCGCCAGCGTTACCCCTTTCAGAAGCACCTTTTCGGATACGTCACGACGGCCTACGAACCGGATCTCACGTACGATCCTTCTGCGACCCGATTCGAGGAGAACCTGCGCGTGCCAGGACCCACCCTCATCGCGCTCCAGCGACGATCGGACACTCGCGTCACGGAAACCCTCCTTGACGTATGCGTTCCTGAGGTCGCGGGTCGCGGCGTCAATCGCGGTTCTGTCCAGGGGCATCCCGGGCCGGAGAGCCAAGTCTGTAGCTGCCGTCAGACCGAGCGGATCGTCGCCCAGGATTTCGACCGACTCCACCAGTGCTCGCTGTCCCGGCTCGACCGCGATACGAACCTCGGCCTCCCCGGCCTCAACCGGTACCATTGATACACCGAGGACCTTCGCCTCGAGGTAGCCCGCGCCAATAAGTATCCGTTCAACGACCCTCGAAGCCCAATCCGGCCGGTCGACCGCGATCGCGAGTGCCCCAGGGGTTGCGAGTGCACGTAGCGCCGGAACCACGGTGTCCACCGGCATCCCATCGAAAAACGGGCCCTGAAGCACAGTTTTTTCGCCCTTTAGAACGTCAACTACGATCGCCTCACCCCGCCGTTCGATCGTGATCTTCGGGGCGGTGTATCCCTCTATCACCACGTGGCGCCTGACCACTGAATGCATGTCGTCGAAGGCATCGCCCTCCATGGCCTGCCGCTGGTACAGCGCCGTTACCTCGCGGCGAACAGCGCCGGGCAAAGAGTCGCCCTCGAAGGTGACCGGTTGTTGAAGCCCTGGATCACAGGTGAATACCAGGGTTGGTGACGCCGGCGCGCCTTCCCGCTCTCCGGTGACCCGCGCGTTCTGGTAGCCGTGCTCGGCCAGCATCCGCTCAATCCGCACCGCGCCCACGAAGAGCAGGAATGGGTCGAACGGCTGGCTTCGCCGAAACCGGGTCGCACGGCGAAGGCCGCGTTTTGACAGCGGCCACTCCCCATCGAGACGAACGCTGTGGATCTCGGGCCTGTCGGAGACCGTACTAGTGCCCCCCCACTCGAATCTTTGGAAGACGTTCGCACCGAGGTTCTCGTCCGCGGTTTCCTGATAAGCCTGGAAGGCAAGGCCTTTGAACCGCGGAATGTTCCAGTACTGGAGCATCGTCATCCGGTCCTGGACATCGGTGAGGTTGGTAGCAAGGAAAAGCGCGAGTTGCCGACTCAAGCGCTGGCCCACCATGAAGCGTACGCTGGGATCGCTCTCGGTCTGCACCGCGATCTCGGCCGGACGCAGGGTCTCGTTTTCAAAGCCGAGGGCGCCGGTGATCCCCTGCGCCAGGCCACGGGTCGCCAGCTCAGTGGCATTGAAACCTTGACCTTCACCGCCCACCAGCGTGGTGTCCGACTCGGGAACGATTTCCATGACCGGGTCGATGTCGGGGTTGCCCGTGAACTCGATGGTCCCTCGCCGGACTCTGAACTCCTGGCCGGCAATACCAATCACGCCGCCCGGCGCAATTTTCAACTCACCTCTCAACACCGGCACGGCCGCCGTGCCACTCACGCGTATTTGGTCCCAATTGACGTCGAACCGGCCCAAGTTGTTCTCGACCCTGATTCCCGCAAACCCGCGAATCGTCAGATCGAGGTTGATGTCGTTGAGGAAATCGTCTTCGGAAGTCACCGTCGACGCGTCGGCGAGCACCGTGGAAGCGAGATCCAAATGCTCATCCCAGAGACCGGCCACCAGGGTGAGGTCCCCGTAGACGCGCGCCAGTCGATCTCTCTCAGGTTCGACGGCGATATTTCCATCCCACTTGGTGAGAATGCCAGCCACCATCGTCGTCACGTCGTCAAGCTCGAGCACCACCCCCTGACCGGACTTCAGGTCCCAACCACCCGCCATATCAACCCGGCCACGGTTCACCTCCGCGCTGCCGTCGATGATGTTCATGGCTCCGTCATCGAGGGACGCGACGATGCGTAGATCTCGAATTTCGACAGGCGGGTCCCGCATTATCATTCTTCCGTCGTGGTGATCGATGGTGAGCACTCCCTGAACAGCCATCAGCGAGATATTTCGTTCAGCCGGCACCAGGAAATCGGCATTGACCGTTATCGGCCCTTCAATGACGAGCGGAGTCGGTAGCATCCCCGCCACTTCTGGGGCCAATCGCGCACGCAACCGCCCATCGACGACGTGTGCCGCGGGGTCGTAAGCCGCTGACGCCTCGATGCGGCTTCCAAGGCCGACCAGCACCACTGGCTTCAACTGGAAACGGTCGTCGGCGAGGGAGATCACGAGCGGACCCTCGGCGACAAGGTTCCCCGACGGGTGGAGGACGCGGAGGTTTCTCGCTTCCACAAGTACCCGTGGCCTTTCGGAATCCAACGGGTCCCACTCAATCTCCGCAAAGAGGTCGGTCTCGACATTCGCCTGGATGTCCTCCTGTCCGAGGACCTCCATCAATGGCCTGGACTGGAAGCCGGAAACCTCCGCGGTCGCTCGAAGAGGTCCCCCGGGGGCCTCCGGCCACAACCAGTCGGGAAGGGACAAGTCTCCGAGAGGAACGGTGATCTCGACCATCGCCGGGCCCCCGGCTGTATCGATGCGCTCCGAGGCGACCTTCAATAGACCGCCTCGAAGACCCGCGATCAGATCCACCGTTCCAACGAGGGGCTCCGTCCCGGTCGGAATCCATTTGATCTCGAGATCACCCTCTGGACGTGCCAGGCTCCCTTCCACGTGCAAACTTCCGGACACCAACCCCACCGACGCCTCTGGGATCTCGACCGGCAGGGATCCCAGCTGAATGTCTCGCCACCGAAGATCTGCGGTCGCCGGCGCCGACAGATCGGCGAGCGAGGACGTCAATCGGCCCTCCACTACGCCGCCATAGGCGTTCGCCTCAAAGTTCCTCAGCACAACTTCTTCCGGATTCGCCGCGAAGTCTGCGCGCAGATTCCCGATCGACCACTCGCTAGCCAGGAGGTTGGACGCCGAAATTTCGCCCTCGAGACGAACGTCGCTGCCGGATGCAGCAAAATGTCCGCTGGCTTCAACCTTTCCCTGAATCCCGATATCAGAAGGAACTTCAACAAGGGCGATCAGCTCTTCGAGAGCTTCTGCGCGCACCTCCCAGTCGCCCTCAGCCGTTCCCTCGAGAGGTCGCGCCGTCCCCGTGGCGGTGAGCGACGAACCAGGCGAGAGGGATACATTGGTCTTCCAGTCGAGGTCGTTAAAAGAGCCCGACGCCTCCGCCGAAATACCCTCAACGCGTTGTCCGCCTATCACTGGATTCGTCCAATCAAACGCCACGGACAGCGTCGGCGCCGAAAGCGCCCCCCCTACTCGCGCCCGCACCTCGATCGGCCCGCCGTCAACTTCCAAACCAGCAACCGAAGGCAGCCAACGCTCGACGGACTCGGCAACCCTGCGCGCATCGGCGGCAACCAATAATCCGTCAGCAGCGATCCCTCCATCTTCGTTCAAAGTGCCACTCGCCCTCAGACTCGCGCCCATCGATTGCGCGTCCAACTCGGTCACGCGCCAGACGTCCCCGGCACCATCGGCCCGCACGGCGAACCAGCCCAGTGGCGATCTCAATTCCAGTTCAACGCTTCCTGAGAGGAATTCGAGGCTCATCGGATATGAAATGGTGCCATCGATCTCACCGGAGAGAGTCGCCGGTTTGCCAACAATCGGAGCGATGCGTGGCGCAGCGAAGGCCAGCACGCGATCGACTGGCGCTTTGTCGAGGGTTGCAGACACGTCGGCAACGCCCGGGCCCGTCATCGTCGCCGTCGCCCGCCCCCATCCGGGATGGGCCATTTGCACGCTCGGCTGACCGTTTTCGAAGGCGAGATCCAGGACCTCGAGGTCGTACCCGGCTATACGAATCGGCTGGCCGCGGTGCTCGAGCCTTAGCACCAGACCTGACGCTTCGGTCATGGCCACGTAGCCCTCGAGCTCTAGGCGACCCGCCGGCTCTAACCCCGTCACCAGGTTTGGATCCCACCAGTGGGCAGCCGATTCGAGGTCAACAACGGAACGGACCTGGAAGCGACCGTCCAGGGCCGGTGTGAAGCCGATCTCACCGGTCACAAGCAGATCGGCGGGAGCCGAGCCGAATGCGAGCCGTTCGACCCACAGTCCGTCTTGCGATCCGCGCCCCTCAATTTCGACCGATCCAAGATCCAGAAGACGACCGTCCCGCTCCAGCGATAACCTCCCGGCCGAGACTCGCGCCGTAGCCAATCCAGATTCCAGCCGGCCATCAATGTTAAAGCCATCGACCGCAACCTCGATCCCTGCGATGGATTCGCCGGCGCCCACACCAAGGACTCGCAACTCTCCTATCTCGAATTCCTCCAAGAAAGAGAATCCACCTTCCTGGTTATCCGTCGAACTCTCGGGAAGCGCATCGAAATCGACGCTCACTCCTTCGAGGGTCAACGTTTCGATTCTGTAGGGCGACCTGAGGAATCTCCGCCACCGCCATTTCGCCCCAATTCGATCGAGCCTTGCGACTGTGCGGCCTTCATAGGCGACTGTGATGCCATTCGTTTGTAACCGTGCAGGCAGCACACGAAGGGCGACATCATCAATCTCGATCTGCCACCCGCTGCTCTCTTCAATCGCCGCCGCGATCCGGTTCCATATGCTTCGTTGAACGAAGGAAAGGTGGACCACGATTGTCAGTACCACCAGAAACGCGAAGACGATGCTGGCACCAATTATGAGAGTTCTTCGTCGCACCTTCACCGAACGAGTCTACATGGGGAAAACACGCCGCCCGGATCGAAGCTCCCTCAACATATCGATCGCGTTCGCGATAATGAACGGTGAATGCTCTGCTCGCGCAAGCTCTCGGACACGCCGAAAACAACAGAATTGAAGAAGTCCATGATGTCATTGACGGGCTCATCCCCAAGATTCAGCCCGCGATAGAGCCCGCACGGCTGAATGTGATCGTCGGGAAGTCGAACCATTCCTGCACCACTCAAAATCTCTGGCGCACGCTGAAAAAACAGTCCAGGACTGCATCAGTGATAGACTTGAGCGGGTTGAAATCAGCCGGAACCTGAACCAAAGAGTAGCTTTTGGCCAGGTTTCGTCGTCCGAAAACAGAGGTGCGATGGCCCCATTTCGTTTCGATTTCTGGCGAAAGCAAAGTGGCCCCCCGACTCCGGAGGGCCAGGGTGCGTCATCCACCAAGGGGGAAGGACGAGAGGCTCTTGTCTGCACTCGCGACGCCAAGCTTGGCAACGATCTCTGCGACCTCCTCAGCGAACGGGGATACTCACCAACTGTCCATCGGAATCCCTGGGCGGCCCGGTACGCAACACGTCGCAATGTCCCTGACCTCGCAATCATTGACTGGCACATTGGTCAGCAGAGTGCCGCCAAGCTCGTGTCGACTCTCTATTCCCCTAGCGGATCGCAGCTCTGTTCTATTCTTGGGCTCGTCCCTCAGGGACAGCCGGACACGTTGGTCAAAATCCTAGAACTCGGTGTCAACGACTTCGTCATGCTTCCTCTCGACCGAACCCTTCTCGCCAGCCGCCTGAGCCTGATCGAGACTCGGCTGCGTGAACTCGACGAAATGCGTTCATTGCA
>Ga0316192_10002184_pt1 | contig 14339 bp, 12 predicted proteins | sample MerIslwburrow_MG_FD_204931 | JGI IMG/M metagenome (GOLD analysis project Ga0316192, IMG submission 204931) | Coastal sediment microbial communities from Maine, United States - Merrow Island worm burrow | ecosystem: Environmental > Aquatic > Marine > Coastal > Sediment | place: USA: Maine...
TTTGGAAATCAAAAGCGCTGTTGCCGATAAAATTGTAGAAAATTATGAAAACAGCAAAAACAAGGAGCCAGGTGGTCATTGTCTTACGGTTAGCAAAAGACGTTTTGAAAAAGCCTATGAGGACGTTCTCGGTCATAAGGTGTATAAAGACCTTCCCAATAGCATGGCCACAACATACTATACCCCTAGAGAAGTGTTCGATCGTCTTTATGACTCCGCCTCAGGTACACATAATGGATGGCGAAACCTACCAAAAGAATATAGGGGTAAGGGCAGTGCTGGTGCCATCGCATATGCAGGTATGGGTACGTTGGTCGATTGGTTCGGAATTTGGAATGGTAAGCTCAGGCCTGGTGCTATGATGCAAGTTTGGAGACTTAGAAAAGACTATGAAGAGGTGATACGTGGAGTAAGTAATAAAAACTTTGATCCGCTTGGACATTCCTTCATTTTCATAGGCTATGTTCGTAATGAAAAGAACGAAATTATTGGCATTAGAATTGCCGACCAAGGGTTTCAGAGCTATAGGTCCTTAGTGCCTAGTGATTATGAAGTCTGGTGGGCAGTCAACCTTACCATCCAATAAAGGCAATTGTCAAAAAAGTAAAATTTAACGTTTCTGATGAAATTAGTTCTCTAATGGTACGTTAGTTCAATTAAGGATGATCTTTAATTTATAAAAATTTACCATGTTATTTTTTTCCATATTACTCTTTTTCGGGTTCATGAACGAAATGCCACCCAAAATAGAATTGACTGCTGAACATAGAGTTACTGATGAAAGGCTCGTGCCTATTTTCGAGGCTATGGTGTTCAATGAACGGTTAAAATTAGATCTTAAAACGGATTTGGATACCATTTCTTATGCCGATACGAAAGCAGATGTTGGTCAACTTCGAAAACGTTTGAACGAAGGACTTCGGCTGGGAAATATTTCTTTTGACAGCATAAAGGCAGCGTTCACAAATCATTTAGTAGATAAGATTATTCCCCATTGGTATGGTACTCCTTGGAGTTTTGAGGGCCATACCGCTCTACCAAAACAGGGCAAGATTGCATGTGGCTATTTTATCTCGACCACGCTACAAGATATGGGTATAAAACTCAATCGTTATAAATTGGCACAAAAATCACCTTTTGACGAGGCTAAAATCATTAGTTGCGGCTCGGTAATTAATAGTGTCTTTCAAGAAACTACAGAAAAAGCATTTGAGGAAATCGATCGTCTGACCCAAGAAGGGCTCCATTTTATAGGCTTTGACAAGGGACATGTGGGCTATCTTCTTAAACGTAAAGGTGAATTATTTCTGATACATTCCAACTACCTTTTCCCAGGGTCAGTATGTATAGAACCGCTGGCAGAATCAAGGGTTTTCAAAAGTTTTTCTAAATTCCATCTTGTGGATATTTCAAATAACGATGGTCTATTGCAACTTTGGTTAGATAATGGCACCGTGCTGTAATGAGTGTAAGTTAGGCATATTGGTTTGCTTTTAACCAAAGAAAAGAAATATAATGCTGACCATTATTGTACAATTAATAGTATTTAAAAAGCCGTAATTACGGCTCATTTAACCTTCTTTTCTAAGCACTTCTAAGGGCGGGCTTTTTAGTACACTCCTAATATTGCTTAATCCGATTAGTAAGACCAAGGCAGTTATTCCGGGCAAAAACACTAAAATTGGAACTACTGAAGGCACAAAAGGTTCATTAAATAGTAAAGTAGCTAATACTTGACTGCCTATTAAGGACAAGAAAATTCCTACCAGGCTACCGAGTATTCCTAAATAAAAATATTCAAGAGCGGTTATTCGTAAAATCTGTTTACTCTTGGCTCCCAGGGTTCGTAATAATACACTTTCTTTAATACGTTGATATTTACTTGTACGGACCGAGCCGATAAGTACAATGATGCCCGTGAGAATACTAAAAAAAGCCATGAAATTAATAACCCAAGAGATCTTATCCAGAATATCTTCAACGATGGTATACATTTGTCTCAGATCTAAAACAGATACATTTGGGAATTTTTTCACCAATTCACGCTGCAAAGAGGCTGAACTAGTATCATCTGGAACATAAGTTGTTAAGACATGAAATTGAGGAGCATTTTCTAATACACCCATTGGAAAAACAATAGAGAAATTCATCTGCATGCGTGCCCAATCTACTTTTCTAATACTACCTACAGTAGTTTCCATCAAAACGCCCTGCACATTAAAAATGATTTGATCACCTACACCTACTTGGGCGTTTTGGGCAAGGTCGTCTGAGATAGAAATCATGATAGGCTCTCCAGATGCTATTGCTGGAACCCATATTCCTTCTATAAGTTCTTCTGAAGCGATCAAGGAATCACGATACGTCGTTCTAAATTCATGATTCAATACCCATTCGTTGATTTTTGAGCTACTATCTTTTCGAATATCATTAGCGAGTTTCCCTTTAATACTGTGCATCCGCATGGTAATAAGCGAGATGTTATCTACTACCTTTAACCCTTTTTGTGAAATGTTATTGGCCACTGCTTCTCGTTGCTTGGGTTGCACATCCAATAAAATAATATTTGCATTTTCTGCACTATCCTCTAAGGCGGTTTTTGCTAATAAGATATCTTTTGTAAAATATAAAGTACTGATCAAAAATGTCCCTAGACCTATAGCTAATATCAAAACCATGGTTTGATTATTAGGGCGAAATAAGTTTAATAAACTTTGACGTGCCGTAAAACCCCAGGCCGTAGGAAAATATTTCTTTATCACCTTCATAAACAAGGTTGCAATACCTGCCAGAATTGAAAAAGTGATCAAAACACCCAGTACAAATGCCAGTGCAAAAAGCGCGTCTCTCAACAACCAAAATGAAAATAAAAATATGAAAAGTAAAATAGCGACAAATGTGAAAGCTCTCGCTTTTCTGGGTTTTACTGTATTTTCGTGGCTAACACGCAGTACTTCCAATGGTGAAACATACCAGGTAGTGAATAAGGGCAATAATGCAAATAACACCGACATCAAAACACCGAGTAATAGTCCCATAATAAGAGGCTGTGGCGTAATTGATATTTGAACTTCAAAAGGTAAAAACTCTTGTAAAATAAGTGGAAAGGCCTCTTGGAGCCCTATTCCGATACCTGTGCCAATGATACCTCCTAAAAAACCCATCCCGGCAATTTGTATCAAATAGATCAAAAAAGTCTGTTTTCTTGTGGCACCCAAACATTTTAGAACAGCCACATCGGCTAATTTTTCTTTTATATATATATGTACAGAACTAGCAATACCTATACAACCTAGTAAAAGTGCTATGAAAGCCGCCAGATTCAAAAATTTGCTAACATTTGCATAACTTCGTCCCAACCGCTGACTGGTGCTTGTATGCGTATCAAGATCAGCATTCTCAGCATCTAAAATAGGGTCGAGATTTTTATCCAATAGCTCTAAGTCCATATCCGGTGGAGCGATAAAAAAATACTGGTATTCTTTACGGCTTCCAACTTGTAAAAGTTCGGTTACTGAAATAAAACGAAAAGGTATGAGAACCGTTGGCGCAACTGAAGTAGAAATGGCCGTAGATCCTGGAATAGAATTTAAGGCACCAACAATTGGCATGGTTAGCTTTCCTAATTTAATAGAATCACCCGGCTTTAATTCATATTGTAACATCATAGTTGCATCAACCAAGGCCCCACCTGTTTCTTGATACGTTGAGGCCGCAGAAAGAGGTTCGGTATCCAGCGTTCCATAAAAAGGAAAGCCCCCTTCTATGCCCCGTACACGTACGAGTTTGGTTTCACCATTTTTAGGAAATGCTGCCATCGATGAGAAATTTAATTCTGAAGCATCTGCTCCTAAAGAGTCAATGATAGTTTGTACTTTATTATTGGGGAGTTGCCTGCTATCAATAATAAAATCCGCACCCATTAAGGCCTTTGACTGCCGCTGGATATTCTGCTTTAGATTTTCACTAAACAATTGAATAGAAACTACGGCTGCGATACCAAGAATAATAGAGGCCATAAAAAGAAGCAACCTTGCGCTACTTGCCTTGCCGTCTCGCCATGCCATTTTAAACAACCATTGAGTACCAGCTTTTGAGTATGAAGATTTTATTTTCAAAGCGAGTGTGTTCTTTCGTTGGTCATAATCTTTCCACCTTTTAATCTAAGAATTTGTTGTGTTCTATTTGCGAGATCTAAATCATGGGAGATAATCACCAAGGTAGTGCCCGCTTCCTTGTTTAATTCAAAAAGGAGCTGTATTACTTTTTCACCGGTTTCCTCATCCAGATTACCGGTAGGTTCATCTGCAAATAAGATAGAAGGTGAGCTTGAAAACGCTCTAGCCAACGCTACACGTTGTTGCTCTCCTCCTGACAATTGCGAAGGATAGTGATGAAACCGGTCTGCCAGCCCTACTTTATCCAGCAATTCCATACCAACCTTAATTGCATTTTTTGCCCCTTGCAATTCTAAAGGAACAATTACATTCTCCAGTGCTGTAAGGGTGGGTAGTAATTGAAAGTTTTGAAAAATAAATCCCACCTCTTTATTTCGCAATTGGGCGCGTTCATCTTCATTTAAATCTTGCATGTTATGGCCACATAATTCTACAGTTCCAGCATCAGGGTGGTCTAAACCTGCACACAAGCCAAGTAGGGTTGTTTTACCACTTCCCGAAGGACCTACAATTGAAAAAGTATCTCCTTTTTCAATTTCAAAAGAAATATCATGCAATACGGTAATTTTTTTTGAACCACTTGTGTATGTTTTCTCAAGCTCGTGAATCTTTAATATCTTTGGCATACTATTTTTTAATTTAGTCTATAAAAATGATGAAGAAGCAAAGTAAGCAAATGATTTTAATATTATACGGTAGCCGCAGGCAGATTTTCTTAAAGTTTTGTTATTTTATAATTTCATTATTGCTACTCTCTTGCGGGGGAGATACTGCTAAAAAAGAAAAAAATGATCAATTAGAATCTTCAGAAACGGAAAGTACTACGGCTACAAACACTGGCTCTAAGACTATTCTATTCTTTGGAGATAGTCTAACTGCAGGGTATGGACTTGACGACATAAATGATGCTTTTCCTGCCATTATACAAACTATGGTAGATTCTTTAAGTCTTGATTACACGGTTGTCAATGCTGGATTAAGTGGAGAGACTAGCGCAGGTGGAAGAAGTCGTATTAAATGGGTGCTCAATCAGAAGGTTGATGTCTTTGTGTTAGAATTGGGTGCTAATGACGGTTTACGCGGAGTTCCATTAAAGGAAACCCGTGAAAATCTTCAGGCAATTATAGACATCGTACATGATAAAGAGCCAGATGCTACTATAATTCTTGCCGGAATGCAACTTCCTCCCAATATGGGGCCGGCCTATACTACGGAGTTCAGTGCTATTTTTTATGAGTTAGCTGAAAAAAATGAGCTTGAATTAATCCCATTTATATTGAAAGATGTTGGAGGTATTCCTGAATTAAATCAAGACGATGGCATTCACCCTACTATTAAAGGGCAAAAAATCGTTGCAAGAAATGTATGGACTGTTTTAGAAAAGGTGATAAAGTAGTGCAAAAAACCACGAGTTCTACTGTTTATGCATATGAAGAAGTAGGGTTTTAAAAAAGATTGTTGTTATATTATTAAATACATGATTTTAGAGTTACGTATTTTTTAGCCGTCCAACTATTAACCCCTTTTTTGTGGACGGCTTCTTTCTATTTACATTTCAAATTCTGATTATCCCGTTATTTCAAATCTTTACTTTAAATTTACTGAGAAAATCTATTGTCATGAAAACCTTTAAACAAATAGTTGTTCCGATAATAATAACTGGAATTTGGATTAATATTTCTGAAACTATAAGATGGATTTTCTTGATAGAACCCTATTGGATCGAACAATACCAAAAACTGAATATTACTTTCCCTAATGAAAAAGTTAACCTGATCGTATGGATGATCTGGGGGTTTTTATTTGCTATAACGATATTTATTCTTTCAAAAAAATACAGTCTGTTTCAAACAACTATTTTTTCTTGGTTCGTTGCTTTTGCCATGATGTGGGTAATCATATGGAATATAGGTATTTTACCAACAGGGATGCTTTGGTTCAATATTCCGTTAAGTTTATTAGAGACATTCATTGGGGCATATATCTGTAAAAGGTATTTAAATTTAGTAAGTAACTAATATTGAACTCAGCTTGAGCAACTATAGTTATGAGTTTATAAAATAGAAAACGAATAAAAATGGAAGGATTTGATATAGTAATGGTAATTGCCGTTATTTTGTTTGCAAGATTAGGGGTAAGACTCGTGACACGTTATATAAAAATGAAGAAAGAACAAAAAGACAATTCTGATGAATAATATCTTTAGAAAACAAGGCAACAACTATTGAATGAAAATAAGTTCTGCAACTATTTACTTTAACTATAGCTTAGCCATTACCACCAATTCGGCTTGCTGTTTACCTGTATTACGTCTTGTGTAGTTGAAAATAATCTTTTTAATTTTTCGTTCATAACCTACAAGATCTAAAATTCTGCTTGCATCTCCCTTCTTAAAATGACGCTTAATGACATGACCTTCTGAGGTGTCGTCACTATACATTACATATATTTTCCAAATATATACAGGAGCCTTTGATACTTTAAATTTTAAGTGTTTGAAGGTCTCATCTGCCTCAGTAATGTTCAATTCATCATAATCAACTCCCGGACTTACTGTTTGCGTACCTAATTTAACCCATCCTCCAAGTTCAGTATATTCATCAATATGTGTTTTATTACTTACAAAAGAAGATGAAACTATAAGAAATAGCATGGCCAATAGGCTTAAGGCCATTTTATAATTTTTCATGAGATGCATTTTGGGTTGATTAATGCTTTTAATAAACAACGCTTTGTTTTCTTAAATATTGTTTATCAAGGGTTTAGAGAATAAGCAGAACAAGTACAAGGCGGTACAATGTGTTCGCCTAAAGCGAACTATAGTACTTGTGGTGTTAATATTCACAAACTGAAGAATAGAGTAATAATACCTTATTATAAAATATTAAAAATTACTAACGCATAAAGATAAAAACGTAAAAAACGTATCAATCCAAATAATAAATAATTTTTAAAGCTATATTGTATCGCTCCTGCAGCGATACTCGTCATCGAAAATGGGATTGGCAATAAAGCACCAACAACAATTAAAAATCCTCCCCATTTGCGAATCATCTTTACATGTTTTTGCATTTTCACTTCTAAATAATCATAAACAGTAGGCATGTTCGCAATTGCCTTACCAATAAAAAATGAAAATATCCCTCCAAGGTATGATAGTGCAGCAAGCATAGATAAATAGAAAATTGGTGTTTCTGTTTTACCAGCCCAAGCAATAAATATTTCTGGAGGAATTAAACCTAATATCGATTCAGAGGCTAAGAATACTCCTAAAATTGTTACAGGGCTATAAGTAGTTGTGATCGAAGTAAATAAATCATCAAAATCAATAATAAACGCATGAACAAGCCATAATGAAACTATAAATATGACAATCGGTTTTATGGCCTTACCCAAACTAGACTTAATAAACGTGTAAAAACCAGTATATGAATAATACTGATGAAGCAATCTAAATCTAGACTTTTTAACACTTTGTTTAGGGCTTGAACTCATAGCAATTTTTATCTTCTTCGAATCAAAGAATGGCGAAGATAATACAAATTCATAATTATCAATTTTGACGTTTGCATTCTTAACAAATTATTAAGATAGTTGGCTTAGCTTCAGGACTGTTTTACCCTTTGGTTGAGGCCCTACGCACTATAGATTGAACTACTCCAGATAAAAATAATATAGACTGTAATCACAATCCAACACTATGGATGACCGCTTTTTTGATAATATTGCTTATTAATATATTTTAGGTTAATTTTATTAAATGTTCATCACAAAATATTTATTTAGTATCTTGAGTTAAAAGCTAATAAATTACTTTAATGAAATACATTTTATGTCTTTTATTGGGATGTTTCCTACAAACCGTAATGGCTCAGGACTATATTGATATTGCGAGTATTTACTATGCCTATAGTCCTGCAATTGATTTTGAGAATGAAAAGGGGCAAACCAATTTATCAGAATTAGCCCTTCAATTGAACTTTCCTTTAGAGCTAAATGATCAAACTATTTTATTTACAGGTTTAACTGCAAACCACGACCGTTTACAATTGGATGCCAACCTTGAAAACCCCACTTCATTGAACTCCATTGGGTTTCAAATAGGTTTACACCGCAAATATTCTAAAAAATGGGCTGCAAGCTATATCTTGTTACCCAAAATTGCCTCTGGACCGGGAGCATTGACCGTGAACGATCTTCAGATAGGAGTTGCATCGTTGTTTTCATTTATAAAAAATAAAAACCTCACTTATAAATTTGGCTTGTATGCCAATACCGAAAAGTTTGGACCCATGCTAGTACCGTTGGCCGGTTTATATTACCTTAGTGAGAACCGAAAATTTGAGATCACCATGCTCCTACCTAGTATGCTGGATCTGAATTATGCATTATTCAACAAAACCCATGCAGGAATCGGGTTTGTCTCACCTACTTCAAGTTATTACTTAAATAAACCTCTGTACTCAGATCAAAATGAGTATGTTGTAAAAGTTTCAAACGAATTGTCTGCCCATATAAAATATCAACTTGGTAAATCTATTTTTTTCAAAACAGAGGTGGGATATCCCGTCAGCAGGCATTATAAGGTTTTTAATGCTGATGACAAAGTTGATTTTGCTTTGGGAAACTTGTACTTTGGAGATAAACGAGTTCAGCTGAACCATAACGTTGACAAGGGACTTATTTTTAAGATCAAGCTAGTTTACAGAATTCATTTTAATTGATACGGATAAGCTCTTTGCTTCCCTCCTATGATTTTTAACAACATCATTGATTGATTACCCTATTGTACCATTAATCGACGGTGGATGTATTATAGTTTAAAATGAATTATTATCAGACATTTTGAATATCTCTGATTTCTGTTCGATAAAAAATTTAAGACCTTGGTACAACAAATGTATGTCTTCGTCCTAATCCTCTTGTTATTGAAAGTAATTATCATTTATTTTAATGACAAATAATTAATAATTCATTTTAAAATATAGATCATGACAACAACAAAATTATTCGATCTTTCAGGAAACGTAGCCATAATTACCGGAGGAAATGGAGGGATTGGTCGCAGCATTGCAATAGGCCTGGCGGAAGCTGGGGCTTCGGTAGCAATATTTGGGCGCAACGAAGAAAAAAACATAAAGACCCTTTCAGAATTAAAAAAAATAGGAATTCCTTCAATGGCTGTCCAAGTTGATATTACAAATCGTTCTGAATTAGAGCCGGCAATTAGAAAAGTCGAGAATGAACTAGGCAACATTAGTATCCTAGTAAACAATGCTGGTATTGTTTCATTAAGCGGAGGAGTCCTAAACGAAACAGAAGAAGATTGGGATGGTGTGATAGAAACACAGCTTAATGCTGTTTTTTTATTATCAAAACTTGTGGGAAAATCAATGGTTGAGAAAAAGCGAGGAAAAATAATAAATATTGGTAGTATGTATTCATTCTTTGGATCCGGTTTAATTCCATCATATAGTGCGGCAAAAGGAGCAGTAATTCAATTGACCAAATCAATGGCGGTTGAGTTGGCACCATACAATGTTCAAGTCAATGCAATTGCACCAGGATGGTTCGAAACCGATATGACCGCACCCGTAAAAACAATGCCTCTTAATGATGAAATAATTATGAGAACTCCCGCCGGGCGTTGGGGTCAACCCGAAGAATTAGCCGGTACAGCAGTGTTCTTGGCATCTAAAGCTTCTGACTTTGTAACTGGCGAAACCATTCGTGTTGATGGAGGCTATGCCATTCGTTGATGAACGGCTACCTTCAAAGTTATTTTGCATAAAAAATGTTCCTCTAGCATTGAAAAAGAGATTCCCTGGTCAAAACTTTTAAAAAAATTTAGAATTGCACTTTACTTTTATCATGAGAAATATCATTGATTAGAATTACGCGTTACTGTAATTTAGTTTCTTCAAATTCACTATGAGCAAGAAATTTGAATCCTAGAAATCAATAATTAAAAATGAAAAAATTATTATTAATTGCAATTCTCAGCTTCTTTACATTCAGTGTGATGACTGGACAAAAAATTCCTTCTGCAGAACAGACCTTAAAACATAATGAATGGCATAAATTAGATACATACGACGACTTTGGAGATGTTAATGGAAGTTATTATGTTTTAACAAAAATGATTGATTGTAAGAGTTCAAATAATGACAATTATAATATAGCTGTAAGAATTGCCCGAACAAAAGAAAATGATCACGCAATGACTTTTTGGTCAGAGATAAAGGAAAATAAACCCTTTGAATTCCCTATTGCATTGTTTCCAACAATACAAGTTAAAAGAGAAAATGGTAATATAGAAAAACATGAGATCCCAATGATGTCTGACGGAAAGATCATTATTTTTCATGACAATGCACTCGGAAAACTCTTGAATAATGGTACGGGGGAACAAATAAAAATATTGATAAATTTTTCTGATGATAAAAGTCTTCTAGAAAAATGTTTGATCCCAATTGTGACTCATTAATATTAATTCTGAAGGGATTAATTGACTTCAATCCACGATAATTTACATTAAGAATTTGGATCATAAATCAAAGGAGCAGGATCTGGTAAATTCATTTCACGGATAAGTTCCAAAAACCTAGGATCATTAAGTATTTTTTTATTCTTTACATAAATCCTAATCCATGGATACCAGGCATGCTTATTTTTATACCGAAACCATTTTAAAGTATTTTCGATATCGCCTAATTCGCTGTACATCAACCCCAAACATAAAGTACCCATAGCTGTTGGTTCCATACCTTCCAGCTCTTGAATAACAGCCTTGCCTTCTTGTATATGACCACTACGTATCAAGGCAGGACCATATCCCCAATATTTCCACCAAGGCATTATGCTAGAAGCTTGTTTCAATATCTCTAAGCCTTCATCATGTTTCCCTTGATCGACTAATATAGTTCCTTTAACTAGCAAACCCATAGCCATTTCATCTCGTGTTTGTGATGCCTTTTCAGCTTGCCTTAAGCCTTCATCATATAATCCGGCCAAACGATATAATTCTCCCAAAAAGGCTGTGTGCGGTGGTGTAAAAGGGTCTAATTCCTGCGCTCGCTTATGTTCTTCAATGGCTTCATTAATATGACCAAAAAGAACAAGATACCAGGATCTATGGAAATGGTTCCAAGCCATATTAGGATTCAATTCGTTGGCTTTATAAAAAGCATATTCGGCTAATTGCCAATCCCATCCAAAATAGGTATGATAATCAGCCAATGCTGCCCAACCATGAGCATTTAAGGAATCCAATTGAATTGCTCTTTGTGTTGCTACCAAGGCCTTTGGAAACACGTCAGGTGATGGTATAGGACTATGGCCTATAGTTATATACCCCTCGGCTAAACCTGCATGTGCATCTGGGTCGGCCGGATTCTGATCTATAGCTTCTTGGAGATAAACAAACCCGCGTTGTACCTCCTCCAAAGTTGATTTATTTAAATAGTATTTTCCTTTTAGATATAATTCATAGGTCTCAGGTTTTACCCTTCTAAGATTTGACCAAAGTATGGCATCGTCCTGTTTAACCTCAATACCCATTTCTCTAGCCAGATCTCTGGCAACATCCGCCCAGAGCTGCCTAACCTGGGAGATATCTTTTGAATAACTTTTTTTCCAGATGGGTTCGGCATCGGATGATTCTTTGAGTTCAAGCTGAATATTTAGTTTGTTTAATTGGCGTTTAATAGTCCCATATATAAAGTAATCGATCTTCTTGAGCTCATTTGAAATAAGGATATTGGAAGGGCCAATAGTTGAATATAAAACCTTGGTTGAAGGCTGGTTTATGACTGTTAACTGGTCAACTTTCGATAATTCATTTATAAGTTCTTGGGTCATACCGGTCTTAAAATAGTCTTCCTCAGAATCTTCTGCTTCATGTTCGAATGGTATAATGGCAACTTTTTTAGATATATGCAAAATTGGACTATCATTCCAACGAGAACCAGCATAAAAACTGATAACAATAAGTAATAATACTGCTAATGTGAGTGAACCTACAATAACTTTGTTGAGACGACGATTGTTTAAACGCATGGTCTCTTCATCATCAATGGTGTCATCTGTTTTTTGAAGACCATCAGGAGTCCAATCATAGATCCATGAAAAACCAACCCAAAAAATGAGCCCTACTAACAAGAGGTAAATAATAATTTTAATTGCATAATCCGGGGCATTGAAAGCGGGTAAGACAGTTGATGCAATTTGAATAAAAACCCAGGCAATTGCCAAGTAGGCTATTGTTGCTTTAAAAACATTTCTGCGATTGAGTTCTGATATGAATTTACTGAACTTCATAAAAATAAGATCAGGCTATTTATATAGCTAATATAAGGATTTTCAACTAATTATCATTTAATTTTCGATTTATTCTGGTCATAATAACGGGAGGTTTTAAAATATCTTTACATCGAGATTCACAAGCTCAATTCAAAGAGACTTATATTACAGTTGCAAATCGCAGAAATAAAATTAACTATATCCATAATTTTACCATTCCACTCACCTGCCTCCCGAGAGGCAGGCAATGAGCATCCCTCCTACCCATTAAGCGTAAAGAATATTAATATTAGAGTTATTATTAATATAACTATTAATAATACGCTGTATATCAACATTATCTTGTTTTATTTCAATTGATTTTTCGTATACTGAGAACGAGGATATTTTCTTTTGTTTTGAAATAAAAGTGAAACCTTTATACGTGCCATCCTTAACTAAAATCACCCCTTCTTCTTCTTCATTCCTCCCATTTTCCTTAATAATAAATGAATCTTTCATTTGAACCAAATTCAGCGCTTCGTGAACCCTATTATTATACTGTACTATTTCTTCATTATCCCTACAAACTCCTTTACAATTTTTTAAATGAAAATGAAAACAGCCTCCAGAAATATGCTGTAAACTGCAGTATTTAGGGCAAAGTTCATATTTCTCACAGAACTCTTCTAAAAATGTTCTGCATTGTGATTGGGAATAAAATTTTAATATCGGGTTTTTAAGGAGTTTAATACGATCGTATATTATATGAGTAACTCCTTTTCTATCTTCATAGGTCCCAATTCCATAGCTCGGGCTCGTTCTTTTTTGTGAATGATTGTATTTAGGGTACAATTTTTTTATTTCATCAGATTCCAACAGTAGGGCGATAAGTTCATTACCAGTCAATGCAAAGGTAATATCTGCCGTTTCGTTACATAATTTAAGCTCTTTATTTGCTTTGCTATAAATATGGCTTAAAACACGCTGTTTTATATTAATTGCTTTTCCAACATAGATCACAATACCATTGGTATCTTTAAAATAATAGACGCCCGTTTGACTGGGTAAATTATCCATGACCGTTTTTGGTAATAATGGTGGCAAAGTGGCTTGTCTTGATCTGTTGTTCAAAAAAGAATCAAAAGTTCCGTTCGTGTCTAAAACTAATAATTTTTCTAATAACGTTACAGTAGCTTCTGCATCCCCTTTTGCTCTATGCCTATTTTTAATATCAATACCCAAGGTAGTACATAAATTACCTAAACTATAGGAACGCTGACCGGGAATTAATTTTCTTGATAACCTAACGGTACATAGTTTTTTACGTTTAAAGGTCGCCCCTAACTCATTCAATTCATATTTGATAACATTATAATCAAAGTTTACATTGTGAGCGACAAAAATGCAATCTTTCGTAAATTCAATGACATCTTTTGCAATTTCATAAAACTTAGGCGCTGAGCGTACCATATCGTTAGTGATCCCTGTTAATCCTGATATTCTGTAACTAATGGGGGACTCAGGATTTACCAGTGAAGTGAACTCTTTAACAACCTTTTTGCCATCATGAACAAAAATTGATATTTCAGTTATCTTATTTCCCAGAGCTCCCAAACCGGTTGTCTCAATGTCAACTATTGCATACAAATTATTTTATTTAGGTATTGATATCAAATATCTCAAAAATAACAATTTTAATGGTAACCCGGTGATGACCTCATTACCAGATCTCTGAGGAAAAATTCTGGAGCCTGATCTGTTGTAATACTAAATAGCCTCTTTTCCAAGGTGTCGATTTCTACATCAAATTGATGATAATTTGAACTGTCTTTGAATTTTTTCTTTAGTATTTCCATTCCATGTATTTTATTTTCTAAG
>Ga0316192_10002186_pt1 | contig 14335 bp, 12 predicted proteins | sample MerIslwburrow_MG_FD_204931 | JGI IMG/M metagenome (GOLD analysis project Ga0316192, IMG submission 204931) | Coastal sediment microbial communities from Maine, United States - Merrow Island worm burrow | ecosystem: Environmental > Aquatic > Marine > Coastal > Sediment | place: USA: Maine...
TGCACCCCGGCATACCGAAGGCCCGCACGTTGGCAAACACTTCAAACATGGGCCGCATGCTTGCCGGATTCGGCCTGTGGCTCGACGGCTGGTAGTTTGAAGGACAGCACCGCGGCCGCCAGAACGAACGCTGCCGACCACCACAGGCAACCCACCAGCCCCTGGGTTTGGTAAACCAAACCGGAGAGGATGGTCCCGGTCAGGCGCCCGCCGGCATTGGCCATGTAATAGAAGCCCACGTTCATGGACACCTTGTCGAAGTCGGAGTAAGCCAGGATCAGGTAGGAGTGCACCGCAGAGTTGATGGCGAACACCCCGCCGAACAGCACCAGCCCGGTGATCAGCACCAGCGCCGGGTCCAGCCCGGACTGCAGCGCCAGTGCCATGGCTGCCGGGAACAACGCCAGAATAAAAGCCCACAGCCGTGCCGTGCTACCACCGGGCCCTTTACCGTGGTGACTGCGGCGAATCAGGCGAGGTGCGTTGGCCTGGACGATGCCGTAGCCGATTACCCACAGTGCGATGAAGCCGCCGACCTGAGTGAAACTCCAGCCGAGCACCGAGTAAAGAAACACCGGCAGCCCCACCACGAACCACACATCCCGAGAGCCGAACAGGAAAAAGCGTGCCGCCGACAGCCAGTTGATCGCTGCTGTGTTGGAGAACACCTGGGTGAACTTCGGCTTTGTCTTCATCTTGCCAACACCCCTGGGCAGCAGCAGGGCAGTCACGATCAGGACCAGCAACAACATACCAGCCAGTACCGCCAGGGCAGCGCGAAAACCGATCCATTCCAGTAGTGCCGCACCGACGAAAAAGCCGCCACCTTTGAGCGCATTCTTGGAACCCGTCAATGCCGCTACCCAGCGGAATAACTTTGACTCACCACCATCCCCGGCCAGCATCTTGACGCTTGCCTTGGCGGACATCTTGTTCAGATCCTTGGCAATGCCGGACAGTGCCTGGGCGGCCATCACATAGGGCACCGACAGCCAGGCGTCGGGCACGGTGAGCAGCAATAGCGCCACTACCTGCATCCCCATACCGATGTGCATGGTGAGGTTCAGTCCGATGCGCGCCCCCAGCCAGCCGCCGACCAGGTTGGTGATGATGCCGAAGAACTCGTAGAACAGGAACAGCATGGCCACTTCGAACGGTGAATAGCCCAGCAGGTGGAAATACAGCACTACCAGCATACGAATGGCGCCGTCGGTGACGGTGAAGGCCCAGTAGCCGCCCGTCACCACCAGATAATTGCGGGTCGCGGCGTCCATTAGCTACAGGTTTGCGGCGACCTTGCCGGCTAGCTCCATCATCCGGTTCACGTATCCCCACTCGTTGTCATACCAGGCATAAACTTTCACCTGCGTGTCGTCGATCACCATCGTAGACAATGCGTCGACGATCGATGAGCGCGGATCGTTCAGGTAATCCATCGATACCAGCGGGCGCTCTTCGTAACCAAGTATGCCTTTCAGATTGCCCTCGGCCACCTCTTTGAAGTACCCGTTGACCTCGTCCACCGTTACCGGGCGTGCCGCCTCAAAAACGAAATCGGTCAACGAAGCATTGAGCAGCGGTACGCGAACTGCATGACCGTTCAGCTTGCCGGTGAGTTCCGGGAAGATTTTGGTAATCGCTTTGGCAGAGCCCGTGCTCGTTGGGATGAGCGACTGGCCGCAGGCCCTGGCTCGGCGCAGGTCCTTGTGACCCTTGTCGACGATGGTCTGGGTGTTGGTGATGTCGTGGATGGTGGTCATGCAACCGTGCACGATACCAATGCGCTCATGCATCACCTTGACCACTGGCGCCAGACAGTTGGTTGTGCAGGAAGCCGCCGTGACCAGATGGTGTTCAGCAGGATTATACAGGTGGTCGTTAATCCCGTAGACGATATTCAGCGCACCCTCCGTCGGTGCGGCGACGATCACCTTCTTCACGCCTTGTTCGAAGTAACTCTGCAGGGTCTCCGGGTTTTTGTGGTGCTTGCCCGTGGCTTCGATCACAATGTCGCAGTCTGACCAGTCGGTCTCGTCAATCGTCGGGTTGCGGCTGCAAATAATGCGCTGGCCAGCGACGATCATCACTTCACCCTCGGCCTCACAATCCTCGTCCCAGGTACCATGCACCGAGTCGAACTTCAGCAGGTAGGCGGAGCCTGCTGCATCAGTCGCTATCTCGTTGATCCTCACGATAGCCAGACCATCGTTATCCCAACCAGCACGAAATCCCAGACGACCCATGCGTCCAAAACCATTGATACCGACACGAACAGTCATTCCGATGCCCTCCATTATTGATATCTATCAGGGTTATTCATGCGCAGCAGGCACTTTCAGGCCGGTTCGGCATATCCCGTAGCGATTGCAAATCCTCGTAAATTCGGTTGTGCGTGATAACAGCAGTTGAGCGCAGTCAGGTGCAGCACGCGGCCGATGGCCGGTTCGACATGTTTTTTAGTGCCTGCAAATCCGAGCAATACGGTTCCCTGCTTGTTGTACCCGCCTGCATCCCCTGAATGATCTTCATTGCCCAGGCAGGCAGATCCTCGTGAAGCCGGTAATGCACCCAGTGTCCTGCCCGGCGTGACTGCACCGCGCCGGCCTCACGCAGTTGCGCAAGGTGACGGGATATTTTTGGCTGTGACAGGCCCAGCGACTCGGTCAGTTCGCAGACACAGAGTTCACCTTCACTGACCAGCAGCGACAGGCAACGCAGGCGCGTGGTATCGGATAACTGCTTGAATAGCTCGACGGGGTCCATGCCTGCAATATACGGAAATACATATATATGCACAAGCATATATTAACTGGCACCAGGGTCGGCGGGTGTTCAGGCGGCAGGGATTGTTTTCATAGCGATCAGCGTATCAACAGCTGTACATGGCCGGTGGCACTCCCATCCAGCCTGATACCCTGTTGCAGGATATCGATTTGCGCGCTGCGGATGTGCAGGGCGGACATGTCAAGCACGACACCTGCCGGAGTGACTTTCTGCAACACGCTGCCGAGACGCTCAGCCAACAGTTCAAGTTGTCGTGACATCGCCCGGTTGGCCGCGACTTCCAGTGCCTGACGCACAGGTTCATGGAAGGCTGTTGCCAACAGTCCCATGGCCGGGTCATCGGCCTGGTAGTCAAATATCAGGTCATGCAAGTGCAGTTGCTGTTCGTCTGCATCATAGGCCACCCTCGCCCGCAGTTCCGCTGCACCGGCAATCTCGCCGCTCAATTCCAGTAATGCCACGATTTCCGAGCCACTACCCGACAGCTCGAGTTTATTGATGCCGGCCTGGCGGTCCTTGATGAGCAGGGGCTGGCCAGCCAGTGCCTCAGTAAGATGCTGGTTGAGTGTCGTGAAATCCAGTTCCACGCCCAGGCGCAGATTCATCGCAGTAGAGCGCGGATAATAGTGTCCCAGCGGTGGCAGCGGCAGCGATGTGACGGCGGGTTCAGAACCCGTCAGCAGCTGTGGCTGCAATGTCATTGCAAGCTGTGTATCAATGAAGTGACCCCGGCCGTTTACCGGAGACAGCGCCACAGCCACCGGCTTCAGCAATATCCAGTGGCTCTGCCCCAGTGCTACCGGTTCCTGTAGCTGCGACCAGCTACGCTGTGCCTGGCGCTGGATTTCATGCAGATCGGGCGCAAACTTTTGCAGTGCCACGCGCAGACTGTTTTGCATTTGCTTGCGGAACTCTTTCTCGACGAGGGGCGTGACATCGATATCCGCAATGGTCATTTCGCAGCGATCCAGAAAACGGGTCGGCAGGATGCGAAACTCCGGTCTCAGTGTCCAGTCCGGTCCCCAGCCCAGTCTGACCTGCATGCCAATCACGGCCTGGCGCGGTGCTTCATCGATGCCACAGCTGCCTTTCAGCGTGAGTGCACCCAGCAACGTTTTCTGTGCCCTGATCCAGTAACGGATATGTGCCTGGACTACCAGTACATCACCCGCGGCGGTCATGCTGAGTGGCCCGCGCCATGCGCGGTATTGAGATTTTATTCCGTGCCAATCCTTCCATGTGCGCCAGTTACCTGCCTGCTGCGGGAGTGCCTTTTCTGCAGCCCTGGTCAGTGGGTCGAGCGACAGTCTGAGTGGTATCTCAATAATAGAAGCCGGCGTTGCAGACTGCCGGCTGCCTGTTTCGGCTTGTGCGTCAGCAGTGGCCAGCCACAGCAGCAGTACCAGTAGTAGCGGTATTTTGCAGCAAATACGCCGTTGCCGAAGAGTCATTTGCGGGTATCTATACATCAATGTTAATTCTTGAGAAGCCCTGTTTATTGTGCCAGTCTGCGGCACCCTAACGAAATGCCGTAGGCTGATTCTAGCATTTCAGCACCTGCCGGTTCTGGCTGCTTCCCTGATGCAATGCAGTCTACAGCCACTTTTCGGTTACGAGGTTTGCTGCCAAGGCGATATACGACTATGTTATACAGATAGAGATCATTGCTCTTGGGGAGCTGTAATGGCAGGGAAACCAGGCTATGAGGAACTGGAGCAACGCATTCAGGAGCTGGAAGCTGTCGTAACAAAGCAGCTGCACCGGGGTAAATCTCTGCAGGAACTTTACAACCTCTCACTGGATATGCTGTGTGTGGCTAATGCCGACGGGTATTTTCAGCTTGTCAATGCAGCCTTCGAGACCACACTGGGGTACTCCACACAGGAGTTGCTCGATACACCCTATCTCGAGTTCGTTCACCCTGGTGACAAAACGGAAACTCTGAAAGCGGCGCAGCAACTGCTGGCAGGAGAACCACTCACCTGCTTTGAGAACCGCTATCGCTGCCAGGACGGTTCCTACAAGTGGATCGAATGGACTTGTGCCCCGGTGACCGAAGAGGGACTCCTGTATGCCGTTGCCCGCGACATTACTGCACAAAATACCCTGCAACAGGAACTGGCAAGCAAGCGTGACCTGCTCAATAACATCCTGAACAATGTGCCCGCTTCCATATTCTGGAAGGATAGAAACTCGGTCTACCTTGGGGTGAATAACCGCTTTGCCCGCGATACCGGCCGCCAGGATCCGCAGGAAATTGTCGGCAAAACAGATTATGACCTGGCCTGGACCAGGGAACAGGCAGATTTCTACAGGGACTGTGATCAGCAGGTGATGGACAGCGGCAAGGCGATGCTGAACATCGAGGAATCACAGCGACAGGCCGATGGCAAGGTAATCCATCTACTCACCAGCAAGGTGCCATTGCTGGATGCGGCGGGACAGGCCAGCGGAATACTCGGTATTTATGTCGATATCAGCAAGCTCAAGCAGGCTGAGGACACCTTGAGGAAAAGTGAGGCCCGGCTGCAAACCCTGTTTGACTCTGCTGCCGAGTTTATTTTCGTCATTGATCCCGAGGGCGTGATTATCAACGTCAACCGCTATGCCTGCGAACAATCAGGGTATATGGAAGACGAGGTTGTCGGAAATAATATCAGGGACTTCTTTACCGAGACATCAAAGGATATCCTTGATTGCAATCTTCCCGAACTCCGGGAGCGTGGCTATGACCGTGCGGAGATCGAGTTTACTTGCAAGGATGGGAATGTCATCCAGATGGAGTGTTCAGCGGTAGCGATACCTGATGAACAGGGTGAGTTCAGCACCTATCTGATTATTCAGCGGGATGTGACCGAACGTAACCGTGCCGTCTCCGAGATAGCCATCAGTGAGCGGCGTTTTCGTGCCATCTTTAATTCCTCCTACCAGCTTATCGGTATACTCGGTCCCGATGGCACGCTACTCGAGGCGAATAAAACCGCCCTGGATCTGGGTGGACTGAAGCCGGAAGATGTTGTCGGACGTCCGTTCTGGGATACCTATTGGTGGCGCTACTCGACCGAGGTACAGGAGCGACTAAAAGCCGCCATCAGGGAAGCCTCGCGGGGAACGCCGGTCGGTTATGAAGAGGACGTGCTCGCCGCAGACAAGACAATCAGGACCATTGAATTTATCCTCCAGCCGGTACTAAACCCGCAAGGCGAAACGGTACTTATCATTCCTGAAGGACGGGATATCACTGCCAGAAAGCGTGCTGAAGAAGAAATGCAACGTCATCACCAGGAGATAGCACACGTCATTCGGCTCAGCACCGCGGGGGAGATGGCCTCGGGTATGGCGCATGAACTGAATCAACCGTTAACGGCATTAGTCAGCTATTGCGGCACAGCCCTGTCGCTGTTGAATTCACTGCCAGGACCGCAGCAACAGCTCCGCGAAATACTGGAATGTGCCACGGAGCAGGCGCATCGTGCCGGCGGCATCATCCGGCACCTGCGTGATTTTATCAGCAAGGAGAACAGCCATCAGGAGACTGTTGAACTTGATCAGCTCATCAAGGATCTCAACTTTCTCCTTAGTTCAGAGCTGAACAATGCAGCAGTAAAACTGGTGTACCACCTTCAAGGTCGAGGTTGCCATATCATGGCTAACAAGGTGCAGATCGAGCAGGTTCTGATCAACCTGGTGAGGAACAGTGTTGAGGCCATGCAGGCAGCGGATATCGTTGACGGCAAGGTGGTCGTTGAAACACGCACCTTGAAGGATGGTTCCATCGAGATAACCGTTAGCGATAACGGACCCGGTATAGCTGCGGGCATGATGGACACGGTGTTTAATCCATTCCAGACGAGCAAGGAATCCGGGATGGGCATGGGCCTGTCCATCAGCCGCTCGATTATCGAGGCGCATGGCGGGCGTCTATGGGCAGACAAGCACTGCCGGCAGGGCGCATCATTTGGAATCAACCTTCCAGGCTGTAAATAAACGCTGCCGGCAGTCGGCATGATCAGCCTGAAGGCGTGGCGCGATGGATCCGTTTTGACTGCCTTGTATTCGTAGTTTCCACAATATCCCTGCCCCTCCCGGGCTGTTACAGTCATTCCCAGGTTTTTTGAATTTGTCAGGGAATGGCATTCATGGATGATTGCCAGGGATGGCAACCCTGTTTTCGAACGTTTAGTTGGGCCGTTATGAATCTGGTTGGGGAGTTGGGGGTTGGGTGACACCGGCGGAGGGACAGGATGTTCTGAAGCCGGTGGTCTCTTTGTACAACGATAGTGTCGTCTGCCCCGAGCGCACCTTGTCGGAAGCACATTAGTTTTTTCTGCAAGTTTCCGACTTTTCCTGCTGAAAAATAAATTATTTCTCTGGCTAAAGCGGAAAGATTACCGTATAGTCTCTGCAGCTACAGATTCTGTTATTGGTCATTTTGGTTGTTCCCACCGTGTTACCCCCTGAATTCCTCGTTTCATAACCTGTATGCAACACCCTAATTGTTTAATTTATTTCAGGTATAAGATATATGGCTACAGGTACAGTAAAGTGGTTTAACGAAGCCAAAGGTTTTGGTTTTATTTCTCAGGATGATGGTGGCGATGACGTATTCGTACATTTCAATGCCATTCAGGGTTCGGGTTTCAAAACCCTGAGCGAAGGACAGGCGGTCAACTACGAGGTAGAGAAAGGCCCTAAAGGCCTGCAGGCGAGCAACGTTACCGCCTGAGGAAGACCTCATCGGATAAACCGATACGAAGAACCCCGCTCCGGCGGGGTTCTTTTTTGCGTTTTGGTCAAGCAAGTACAGCATCATATTCATGAAGGGGAAACAGCAATGAAAAAACTATTTATTGGAAATTTGCCTCCCACCACCAGCGAAGAAGAACTGCAAACGTTGTTTTCCGCATTTGGCACAGTGCGCTCATCAAAACTCGTGACGGATGTTTTTTCCGGCCAGTGCAAGGGTTTTGGTTTTGTCGAGATGGAAGGCCATGAAGCCCGCGCCGCTATTGCCGGCCTGAATGGAAAAGACTTCAACGGCAGGCCCATGAAGGTCAACTACGAAGAACCCAGGGCCGCAGGACGCCGCCGCCGTTAACATCCAGGACGGATGCAGGCAACAGTCAGCACGGCAACTACATTCACAAGTTACTATTCAGCGCACCACAGAGGCACGGAACACACAGAGGAGTTTCATAATAAAATCGTGTGAATAATGGAAAAAACAGGATTTTGGTGCAGTGGCTAATACTGCTTTCCCGGGCTTATTCACGGTACTCTCTGTGTTCTCTGTTCCTCCGTGGTGAATAGTTACAGTCCTGAACGCTTTGATTATCGGGGATAAGCACACGCAGCGCTTGCTGCCTGTTTACGACCATTGCGTATAGGGGTTGCTTATCAGGCTTGCGTTGTAATAGCGCGGGTCTCCGGTCACTTCCTCTCCAACCCAGTCAGGCAGACTGATAGCCTGGTGTTCCTCGTCAAGTTCCACTTCAGCGATGATCAGACCTGCATTGTCACCGTCGAACTCATCGATTTCCCAGATCAGGCCGTGGTGCTCAACCCGGTAACGCGTTTTTTCTATCAAGGGGCGTTCACAGAGGTTTGTCAGCAGTTCACTGGCATCCTCGGCCGGGATTTCATATTCATACTCTGCTCGCGTGGCGCCGACTGTGATTCCCTTGATAGTGAGATAACCCCTGTCCCGGACCAGCCTTACACGAACGCTACGCCCCGGGACCGTTGAGAGATAACCCTGCCGGTAAGGAACCCCTGCCCCGAGGGCACGCCAACCCTCTCCCCTGAGCAGAAATTTTCGTTCAATTTCGCGGGGCATCAGTGCAGGTACCTTTCATCATTCGGTTCAGGTGGAAAGTGCTTCATCAATACGCCGATAACATAATCCAGTGCCGCACGCACGGTATCCTCGATGTACCAGTTTTCAATAATGAGAATCCCTGCCTTGTCTGCCTCGTCCAGCAGCCACGTTTGCAGTTCCCAGATGTCATCAAGATTTTCCAGGTAGTGCGAGGCCTGGCGTTTGTGTTTTTCGCGTCCACGGCGTTTAAGCTGTTTGTGCAACAAGCTCTTTTTCATGGTAGCAAGCATGATGGGGATGATGACAGCCTCGCGTGTATCCACTTCAAGGTTCAATTCTGTCGGTACCACATGAACGCCTTCAAGGATCAGGTGGTGCCTTTCCTCAATGGCGCGGTTGATGGTGGCTTCCAGCGCCAGTTTCATCGCGGCAAACTGGGATAGAAAACCGTTGATTACCTGGCCTTCAATCGCGGCTTTGCCAGCGTCGACAGAACCCGGCAGACCACGCCAGGCTTCAAAGCTCGAGTACTTCAGGGTAGGAAGCATTTGTGGAGACAGGTAAGAGCGTATGATCTCGCGCATCATGTCCGTGGACTGGTGGCGTGAAATATCCAGCCGATAGGCCAGTTCGGATGAGACCGTGCTCTTGCCACTCCCGGTGGCACCGCCAATCAGGATAATCAGGGGTATGCCACTGTTCTCAAAATGGCGCCATGACAGGTAGCGTTCGGCCGCTCGCGGTGAGCAGTGGTCATGCAGACACCGGTAGATAACACGTCGCAGGGCCTTGTGATCGATGTCCCGATGACCTGTTTTTCTCAGATTTGCCAGAACCTTGCTCGCGCCCTGCATGGCCATCTCCGGCGGAATAGCACAGGTTTCCAGTGAATGTGCCAGTATGCCAACAGAAAACGGCGCACTACGCGTCGGGGTGTGTACGATAATAGCGGGTTTATTGAGCAGTTCAGACTCATAGCGCTGGCGTTGTTCGTTACCGTGTCGTTTTTCCAGCAACTCGGCTACCCTGTCCCTGAGTTCAGTGCTGGTGATCTCGCGTTTATCATGCAGCTCATTTCTTACTGTCTGCGCCAGATCATAGGCATCATCAAAGGCAAACCCGGCATTCACCAGTGACTGCACCAGGATTCCACGCAGAAAGGGAGACTGGCCACCGTCAGGCTCCTTGATGACGATTAACTTTGACATATTTTCACTATACGGTGGTCCTCTTGCGACGCTGGACAATACCCGGTTATTTTTCTGCCACCAGGAAAGCAACCCATCCCGGATCGGCATCACCCACGGTCGCGGGTGAATACACACCGGCGCCCTCGCCGGTCTTCGGATCAGTCTCCTCCCAGTACACAGTGACCCTGGAGAAACCCGCCTCGGCAAGCAGTTCGCGCAATTCCGGCAAGCTCCACAGACGCCACTCGTAGGAAAATGCCTTCTTCATTTTTGAACCGTCGGGGAAGCTGAAATGAATGTGGCAGCGCATTTTCCCGTCGATCGGATTATAGCTGGCCTGCTCCCAGATATACTTGAAGCCCTTGTGTTTGGTCTTTTCCCTGATCTCCCGATGCGCGTCATAGCCACCATAGGCATCCATAAATAAAATGCCGTCGTCCCCCAGCGCCTCGTGCACCTTGCGCAGGTAGCCGCCCAGTTTCTCGCGTGTCATGAACAACTGGTAGCTGAAATTCATGGCCAGCACGACATCAACAGGCTTGTCTGTCTTTACCCGGAACACATCCTCCTGGATCAGGCTGATTCGCAGGCGTGCATCCGGTTTCAGTCGTGACAGATTCTGTTCCCGACCCCATGCCAGCACTTCCGGGTCGATATCAACACCGATGGCGGTATTTTGCTTGCTGCGCCTGACCCATTCACAGCACATGCTTGCGGTCCCGCAGAAGTCCTCTCGAACATGCCGGGGACGCCGACCACGCAGCTTGCGGAAGGTATTGCTTACGAATTTATATTCAAAGGCGACATTCTGAACTGACTTTTCATAGAGCACATGCCGGTCTGCAGTTTCCGCCATGGTTTTCCTTTTACGCTGCTGCCTTTTTCTCATCTTTCCGGCCCTTGCTTTCATTGCACACATGGCGAAGATTATTACACATTGATGGTCAACATGTTATTTATCCAGCGGGATTTTTAACGCTGCAAGGTGGAATATTTGTTGCCGTGAGATCTGTATCCGGGGTGACAATTGAATTCAGTCTTTCTATACTTCGATCAACACAACGGCAGTCTTCTCATTCACAATTCGAATAACAGCTGAAGAGAACTGCCGCCGTGAACATGACGCAAAGCAACGGGCGATGGGGGCATTCGCATGGGGTATTTTCTGGACAACCGGTTTCACGGGCTGTTAAACAGTTTCCGTCTTAACCGGCAACAAAAGGCACATAGACTCAGCAGGACGTCTCTAGTCCTTAATACCGTTGAAAGCGTGGTGGATGGGACGGACAGCAAAATACGGCTGGTACCCGGTTATAAAAAGAAGCTGCAGAACGATATCCAGTGTTCTCTCGAATTTGCAGACGACCTCGTTAACCAGATACCGGCAAGTATTGAAGTCAACCGCAGCACCTTTGCCACCGACCCGCATGTCAATGCCTTTTTCACAAATGTCACGGATCTGCGGTCTATTTTCAGTCACAGCTCCGAAATTCAGGATTACATGAACGATATCCATGACAACAGTGCGCAGTGCTGTGCCCTGCTCTGCATGGAGCGCACGGAAAAAACAGTCATGGGGATGGAACTGTCGGGTCATATATTGAAAAGGGATGTCCTGCAGGTTGCCGTCAGTTTCTCGGATCACCGTATTTATTCACCGGCCCCGAGCGAACCTGAGACACGGGCAGGACTCAAGAGCTGCCTGTTCCAGGGCCTGGTGAGTAACGCGCTGGAGCGTATCGGAAAACTCCGACTCGCAAGCCACCATCTGCAAAGCCAGCACCAGATGCTGCACGCAAGACTGAAACGCTACCAGCAGAAATCCAGGACCGGGCGGATGGATGACAGGCTTCTGCTTGCCATGGATGAAACCAGCCGGGAACTTGAAAAAATCGAGGAACAGATAATGAAGGCTCCGCGGGTGACACCACAGGTGGTGCTGGAGCAGGTGTCAGACGTGTTCAGCAAGCCGGATGAATTTGTTCGTCTCAGGAAGTCGTCAATCAGGCTCGACAAGATGGGCATCAAGATCAGCGACAACTCCACTCAGCAAGGCAACCGGCTCAACCTGACCGAGGTCATGATTGGAAACGACCTGCCCCGCGTGGTGACGTTGGCAACTTTCCCGAAGAAGGAACTCATTCCCGGGACGGTATTTTCAGATTCCCGGTCTCCAGGAATAGCAGCCAGCTTTTCCTGATTCGCCCTCAGGACGTCTAGCAGGGTCGATACGCAGCCCCTGTGATCGTCTTATACCGGCTCAACCCGCAACTTCACTACCGCGCGCTCGGTTGCCTCGGTCACGGTAAAGGTGAATCCTGCTTCCTCAATGGACTCGCCCTCAGCGGGAATATGTCGCAGACGAGCCATCATCAGACCACCAATGGTATGTGATTCAACGGCCGGCAGACTTGCGCCCAGCACCTCGTTGACTTCGGAAATAGGCAGGCGCGCATCCATCAGGTAGGTCTCTTCATCCAGCATTTCGAAAATACGCTTGCGTCGCGGCAGGTATTCCTCGAAGTCATAGCCGACATCAATTTCGCCGACCACCTCCTCGAGGATGTCTTCCATGGTAATCATGCCAATCGCCGAACCGAACTCATTGACGACAATGGCCATGTGATCATCACGGTTACGCAACACGGGCAGCAACTGGTCAATCGTCTGGTAGGGCGAGACGTAGTGGGCCGGTTTGATGAGTTCTTCCAGCGGGCGGTCCGGCAGTTCCAGATCCATCAGGTCCCAGGTTGTCAGTGTCACGACGCCGACGATATTGCTGATATTGCGGCTATACACCGGCAGCCGGTTATAACCGCGCCTGCGCACCAGCGTAATGGCGCTGCGACTATCTCGCCGGTTGCGGTTGATCGCGGTGATCTCGGCGACCGGTATCATGGCCTCGCCTACCGAGGTATCCGCAAAGCGAATTGCACGCTTGATGCGTGCGCGATCAAAGATATCGACGTTGGCGCCGCGCTCCGCCATGTCCACCACCATGCGCATCTGTTCGCGGGTAATGAATACATTCTGCTCGCTCTTGCCACCGCCGACGAGCCGCGCACAGAGCCGCGCGATGCGTGAAAAGATGAACACCAGTGGGTAGAAGAGAATGGAAAAGACCCGCAGTGGATAGACAATCACCGGTGCAATTTCGTTGGATTTCTGCTGGTAGACACTCTTGGGTACGATTTCGCCGAGGATCAGAAACAGTGGCGTGAACAGCAGTACCGCGTACAGGTCACCGAGTTGCCCGAACGAGCGGATCATCAGCATGGTGCCGAGGGTCGTCAGAATAATGGTCGATATATTGGTGCCGACCAGCGTGGTACCGAGCAGCACATCCGGCGTCTCGAAGAGTTTCAGCACCAGCTGTGCCCCGCGGTGCCCCTGATTCGCCTTGTGGTGGATCTTGAACTTGTCGGAATTGACCAGTGCAATCTCCGACCCCGAGAAAAACCCCTTCAGGAGCAGCAGCACCACCATCGTCAGAAAAATAATCACTAAATCCATGCGTGCACCTTCATTCAAACATTCGCCTTGCGTTGCGGGTCCTGGCGGTCATCGTTGCTATCCAGCGTGCCGGCAGCTGCAGATTGATCGCCCTTGCCTGCTGCGGCCTCATCAGGCGGGGCCTCTGTCTCTGTGCGGTCATCAGCGACCGTCGTATCGGTCTCCCCGGGTTCCTGCAGTATCTTATCCTCACTGCTTTCCTCGACCTTGCCGCCACGATTCACCCGTACGCGGTGAATACGATGCTCGTCCATTTCCAGAATCGTTATAACAATATCCTCGATATTGATGCTGTCGCCAACCATGGGCAGGCGGTCAAGGTGGCGGAATGCGACACCGCCGATGGTCGTCATACGTGGATCCTCAATGCCAAAATTGGTCAGGTTATTGAAGTCTGTCAGCTTCATGTCGCCGTCCACTTCGTAGGTGTCCTCATCACGTTCGTGGTACAACTCCTGGCCATCGACATCACCGGAAATCTGACCAAATATGAAGGTCAGCACATCTTTCATGGTGACGAAACCCTCTACCCCGCCAAACTCATTGAGAACCGCCGCGGCGCGGGCATTGTGGTTGGTAAAGAAGTCGAACATTTCATCGACCTTCTTGGTGAGCGGCACCACCACCGGCGTATGCATAATGTCGTCCGCTTGCAGAGTCGACAGGTCGGTATCGTCGAGTACCAGCCGCAGGACATCCTCGGCATGGACGAAGCCCACCAGGTTATCTCGGTGCGTCTGGAAAACCGGGACCCGTGGATGCTGGAAGGCACGAAACCGTTCGACCATCTCGGGCACCGTCATATCGACGTTGAGAAACGCCGTGCGCGTCCGCGGAGTCATGATTTCGACGACTTCCGTATCGCCCGCCTCCAGCAGGTTATAGATCAGGGCGCGCTCGGTGGCATTGAGTTCCCCGTCCTTGGCAACCTCCTCCACCAGGGTGCGAAATTCGTCCAGCTGCAGGATATTCTCGGCGGCCTTTTCCTCGCCGACAATCAGTGTGGTGATGCGGTCGGCAACGCTGCGAA
>Ga0316192_10002188_pt1 | contig 14329 bp, 11 predicted proteins | sample MerIslwburrow_MG_FD_204931 | JGI IMG/M metagenome (GOLD analysis project Ga0316192, IMG submission 204931) | Coastal sediment microbial communities from Maine, United States - Merrow Island worm burrow | ecosystem: Environmental > Aquatic > Marine > Coastal > Sediment | place: USA: Maine...
AGGCTGATTTGCTGATCGGTACTGTTTTGGTAACCGGTGCGCGCACACCCCATCTTGTCACTGCAAAGCAGGTGGCAGCAATGGAGGCAGGTAGTGTGGTTATTGATATCTCAGTGGATCAAGGGGGCTGTATTGAAACCATCAAACCCACCACCTATAAAAAGCCGACTTATACGGTTTCTGGCGTTACTCATTTTGGCGTAACCAATATGCCGGGTGCCGTGCCACGCAGTGCCTCACTTGCACTCTCAGCCAGCCTGATTCCCTATGCGTTGCAACTGGCATCGGGTGACTGGGAGTTAAACCCTGCACTGCAAAAAGGGGTGAATGTACGTGGTGGGGAGATCATTCATCCTGCTCTGCGTGATACATAAGATTTATCTAAAACTCCCCCTGACAATTTCGGCCCCAAATAAGGTAAGCTCCCATTTCTGATGTCACCCATCTATTAGGAGAGAGTATTAGTGGCTCAAGCCAAACAACGGGAAGCGACCGAGGTGTCGCCAGCGTCAATTATGGGCAAGCGGCTGCGCGAAGGCGCCGTGCTGCTGTTGGCCGCTATAGCACTGTATTTCCTCATATCATTGATGACTTATTCGCCGGAAGATCCAGGCTGGTCATTCACCGGTCAACGTGAATCCGTACAGAATGCGGGTGGGCCTGTTGGTGGCTGGTTGGCGGATGTCTTTCTCTATCTCTTTGGCTTCTTGGCCTATCTGCTCCCCATAATGGTGGCCTGGAGTGGCTGGCTGATTATAAAAGAGCGCACGACAGATGATGCCGTCAATATCCATCTGATCGCCTTCCGTTGGCTGGGGTTTCTGATAACCCTGGGGGCAGGCAGTGCCTTGGCTGCCATGTATATCTCTCAATTTCATGTTGCACTGCCGGTTGGGGCAGGCAGTGGTGGAATATTAGGGGCCTTTATTCAAACTGAGCTGGTCGAAATTTTTAACCGCACTGGCAGCACCCTGCTACTGTTGGCACTGTTTCTTAGCGGCTTTACCCTTTTTACCGGCATCTCCTGGTTGCTGGTAATGGATGTGCTGGGTGGGCTGACGCTTGCTCTCTTCGACAGGTTGATGGTGCTTAAAGAACGCATAACAGAGGCTCAAAAGTGGCGTAAAGCAAAACAGCATCGAATAGACGTAATAAAAGAAGATAAGAAGAAAATCGAAAAACGTAAACCAATTCGTATTGAACCTGTTATTCAAGAGGTCAAACCCAGTGTCCGGGTGGAGAAGGAGCGGCAAGTCCCCCTGTTTGATTCACTACCAGATTCTGAACTCCCACCACTGGCGCTTTTAGACCCTGCCAAACCAAGTGGCTATGGTTACTCCAAAGAGGCGCTTCAAGCGCTGTCACGCCAAGTAGAACTCAAACTTAAAGACTTTGGTGTAGAGGTGGAGGTTGTTGCGGTATTGCCTGGGCCGGTTGTTACCCTATTCGAGCTGCAACTGGCACCCGGTACCAAGGCAGCCAAAATCAGCGGTCTGGCCAAAGATCTTGCCCGCGCGCTAGCTACTATCAGTGTGCGTGTGGTCGAGGTTATTCCCGGTAAATCAGTTGTTGGACTGGAGATCCCCAATGAGCAGCGGGAGATGGTCTATCTGAGTGAAGTGCTGCATTCGGAGGCCTACGACAAGTCGCGCTCAGCATTAACCCTTGCTTTGGGAAAAGATATCTCCGGCAACCCTGCGGTGGCTGATCTGGCCAAAATGCCACATGCGCTGATTGCAGGCACCACAGGTTCAGGTAAATCTGTGGCGGTCAATGCCATGATTTTAAGCCTGCTCTACAAAGCCATGCCGAAGGATGTCCGGCTGATCATGATCGATCCAAAAATGTTGGAGCTATCGGTCTACGAAGGCATTCCACACCTGCTAACGCCCGTTGTCACAGATATGAAAGAGGCCGCCAATGCACTGCGTTGGTGTGTGGGTGAGATGGAACGGCGCTACCGTCTTATGTCTGCTTTGGGTGTGCGTAACCTGACGGGTTACAACCGCAAAATACAGGAGGCCGAAAAAAAGGGCGAACCGCTGCGTGACCCGATCTTCACTCTGGAGCCAGGGCAGGACAGCACCCACATCCCCATCTTGCAGGAGATGCCCGTCATTGTTGTCATCATTGATGAGCTGGCAGATATGATGATGGTTGTGGGCAAAAAGGTAGAACAGCTGATTGCCCGTCTGGCACAAAAAGCACGTGCCTCAGGCATCCACCTGTTGCTGGCAACCCAGCGCCCCTCCGTAGATGTCATTACCGGCTTGATCAAAGCCAATATTCCAACCCGCATAGCATTCCAGGTCTCTTCCCGAATTGACTCCCGCACCATCCTCGATCAGATGGGGGCCGAACACCTGCTGGGCAACGGTGACATGCTCTACCTGCCACCCGGCGGCAGCATCCCGCAGCGTATTCACGGTGCCTTTGTCGGTGATGACGAAGTACACCGTGTCGTCGATCACCTGAAAAAACTGGGTGAACCTGATTACCTTGAAGAGATTTTGCAAGAGCAGACTGAAGATATCCCCGGCTTTGCACCCGATGCGAGTGGTGATACAGAAGATACCGATGCCCTGTTTGATGAAGCCGTAAAAATCGTAACTGAAACCCGCCGCGCCTCTATATCCGGAGTCCAACGCCGACTGAAAATTGGCTACAACCGAGCTGCTCGTATGATCGAAGAGATGGAGCGGATAGGCATCGTCACTGCCGCTGAAAGCAATGGTAATCGGGAAGTGCTGGCGCCACCGCCAATACGGGATTAGTTTCTCGTTCCTGTGCTCCAGCACTTGTGCCCGTTTTATTATGGGTACTCGTGCCCGTTTTGTGGGTAAGGGAACCAGAGAGATGGCTGGGGAGTGTAGGTTTTGCCCCAAAGCGGCCAAATACTCAAATTGACAGAAAACAGTAAGTTGCCGTCGAAAAGAGCCATGGTGCTCATGTAACGTTAATGATTCCTAATGCAGGTTCTGTAAATCATAACTATTTGCACAATAGGCGGAATCCGCACTGTTACTAATAATATGGATTCTGTTTAATATACGGTTATGTTTTTTTCGCCTAATTCCAAGTAGTAAGGGCATTTAGAAATTCAGGAGAAAAATGAAGTTTAAGAACCGGAATTTACGTGCTATAGCAGAAATGGTTGTAGGCGACGCGGAATACTTTCACTATCGTTCGAGTAGTTACATTACTCAGTTCTTTGAAGACTGTGATCTTGAGTTTGTCCATGATGGTTCAACTCGCTGGTCTTGGGCATCAGATAGAATATCTGAGCTACTTGAAGAACCTCAGCCTATGGCACACGCGCTGCCAGATCGCTTTGTTCATGTTCTCCGCGTATTAATGCATAAATCCGATGCTGAGGACGATGATCCTGATAGATTATTGGCAATGGAGTCATTGAATAAGCCCCTATCGAGAGAAGGGTATGAGGCGTTCTATGGGGAGGATGATCTTCTATATATTCGCCATATTGGAACGAAAACAATTTCTACAGTTACAAACCCTCATAGACCTTTTACACCAAGTGAAATAAAGAAAAGAGGGCAACTGATAGGATATCTTGATAAATGTTCAGAGGACGAGCTAATTGAAGAGGTTTTGCTGCCCTTATACCGTCAGCTTGGATATCACCGTATTACGGCGGCTGGTCACAAGGACAAATCGCTAGAATATGGTAAAGATATATGGATGCGATATGTATTACCTACACAGCATGTCCTCTATTTCGGTATTCAAGCAAAAAAGGGGAAGCTTGACTCCGCTGGTGCTACAAAATCTTCAAATGCAAACGTCGCAGAAATATACAATCAAGTTTTAATGATGCTGGGCCATGAGATATTCGACCCAGAAACAAGTAAAAAGGTACTAGTTGATCATGCGTTTATTGTTGCTGGAGGGGAAATAACCAAGCAAGCGAGAAATTGGTTAGGGGGAAAGCTGGATGCGTCTAAGCGGAGTCAAATCTTGTTCATGGATAGGGAAGATATCTTGAATTTATATACTGTAGCTAACCTACCACTTCCAGAAGGTGCGAGTCCTAAACCAAAGAATGTGTTTGATGATGACATACCGTTTTAATATTGGAAGTATGGTCATAGACAAACACCACCACAAAACGCCGGTTATTGCTGGCGTTGAGGCTGTAGGAAAACCCGAAAAACACTGGGTTTTTGAAGAAAAGCTAGCTGTAATCAGGTAAAATAGGCCCTGTAACCGGTTAATATGGAAAATACGGAAATGGCTACAAAAAAGACCGATCCTAATTTCAAAGACGCCAACTATCACCAAAACGCATTCGTTGCGATTGCACAAGCCGATCAAATCCAGGTTGGCACATTCGAACATGCTATTCAGCACTTGATCGACAACAAACTCGATCTATCTCTCTTTGATAAGCGATACAACAATGCTAACGGAGGAGCCGCTGCCTACAATCCTGCTGTTCTTCTGAAGATTATATTATTAGCCTACTCAAGAGGCTGCACCTCAAGTCGAGTCATTGCCAACAGTTGCAAGACCAATGTAACCTTTATGGCGTTATCGGGGTTTAGCGAGCCTCACTTCACAACCATTGCCGATTTTGTAACCAACCTTGAACTTGAAATCATCGATCTATTTCAACAGGTGCTTTTGGTTTGTGATGAAAGCGAATTAATTGAGAGAAAGATGTTTGCAATAGATGGCTGCAAACTGCCATCAAACGCTTCAAGAGAATGGAGCGGTACTCACGAAGAGCTTGCGCGTAAAAGTAAAAAAATGCGTGATGCCGTCAAAGTCATGCTGGTTAAACATAAAGACAATGATGGCAACAGCACAACAGAAGCCATAAAGGCGCGTGAACTAGAACAGATTGAAACATTAGAAAACAACGCAAATAAGATAGAAGCATTTTTAAATAAGAACGAAAAACGTATTGGCCGCCGAGGCAAAGAGGTCAAGAGTAATGTGACTGATAACGAAAGCGCCAAGATGAAAACCTCACACGGTACTGTCCAAGGCTACACGGGTATCGCTACCGTAGATGAGAAAAACCAAATCATCGTTCAGGCTGATGCACATGGAGAAGGCCAAGAGCATGGGTTACTGGAAGTAACACTAGATGAAATAAAGGCTAATCTAAATGCCATCAAAACTGAAACTGATGAGGCCCCATTAAAGGGTATAAAGATACTCGCAGACTCTGGCTACCACTCAGAGACCAATCTGAAACATCTTGCTGATGAAGGTATTGATGCTTACTTTGCTGACAACAAATTCCGAAAACGTGATCCGCGTTTTGCAACCGCAGATAAATACAAACCGGAAAAAAAGAAAAGGCCAGGTTCAAAATTCAAGAATACTGACTTTATATATAATAAAGAAGAGATGAACTGTATTTGCCCAGCAGGCAAAGCTTTATGGTTAAAGAATAAGGAAGCACATATTGGTGATGGTATTTATGTCGCCTTTCAAGGTTATCAGTCAGCTTGCAACAACTGCGACCTAAAAAGCGAATGTTTAAGAAACCCAGGTAAGACTGATGGGCGGCAAGTCTCATTCAAGATTGGAGCCAAGGTAAAAGAAACGACTTTGACGCAAAAGATGATCACAAAAATAGATAGTCAACAGGGGCGGCACATTTATAGTAAGCGGCTCGGGATTGTTGAGCCTGTATTTGGGAATATACGAGAGAACAAAAACCTTAGAAGATTTGGGTTACGTGGCAGGAGCAAAGTTAATATGCAGTGGAAGTTATTCTGCATGATCCACAACATAGAAAAGATTAAGAATTATGGCATAGCGGCATAAAGCTGCAAATAGCAGTTCAAGAATCAACGGTAGAAGCACTTTCTATAATTATTTGTTGAGTATATGTGATAAAGAGCATTTAGAATGAATCGCAAAGATGGCCATAAGACGCAACTGTAATCAAATAAACTAATTAAAAATTAGAGGCAAGAAATGCTTTTCTCAAAAAGTAGAAATTCTACAGCCTCGTTATGTAAAAAAGGGAAACATATGCATTTAAGTGACAGTGAATGGTATATCGCCCTTATCTTTCTTGTGTCTGCTGTTAAGACAATATGGGATATCTGGGCATCCAGTGCATTTTTTGCACATTGTTCTAAAGAGAAAAGTGGCAGTGCTTTAACAAAAGAAGTTAAAGCAAAGCGTCAGCGTGATAATTTATCAAGTTTCATCTCATTTGCAGCGGTTGCAATATTTACTGGATTGATTATACGGGCTGGTGCAACAACAAAAGAATTAACCAGAGAAGAATTTGAATTACACGATAAAAGAGTAAAAGTGCTAGAGTCATATTTCACCCCGCCTGGTGGAGGGAGCCCTGTAAACTTCCATGCATTGCTAAATAATCTTGATGGTAGAATGGCGCATTTTGAAAATACAGGCGTTAGTAAAGAGGATATAGAAAAACTTAAAAAAGATTCTGATGAGCTGAAAAAAATTATTGCTGAAAAAGAAAAAGCTAATGAATATGTAAAACAACTCAGAAAAAATGGGGACGTAACTCTTTTTTAATCAGTTGGTAAAAAGCCCATGCATGGTTAGGTGGTATCGTTTACAAAGAGAAAATTGCAGATAAATATTAATTGCATAACAAAGCCCTTAACCCGCAAGCCTCTGAGCTTAAATCGTTAGCTAGCAGAATAATATATAGCTTGGTCGTGTATATAGGACGCGTATTTTTATGAAAAATAGCAAAGCGATGAGAAGAGCAGGGCACCATACACGGCTTAAGAGATTGATAAAAGATGTCTCTACTCATACTCCATTCACAAAAATGGTGTTTCTTTTGATCGTGCTATGGCTGGTATTTTCCACTGGGGTGTATCTGGCAGAGCGTGGCATTGAAGGCGCGGTTATCAATACGTATGGAGAGGCGTTATATTGGGGAGTGGCCGCATTTTCAACAGCAGGAATAGCAGATGCACCGATATCGGGCGCGGCTCAGCTAATCGGTGGCCTATGGATAGTTATTGGTTCTGTGTTGTTTTTTGGGACGATTGTAGCAACTGTTACAACCTATTTTATGAGGCCAATGCAGCGCCCTCATAAAAAGATAATCGATACGATTGAGTATAACCTTGAGCAGTTAAATGATCTGACGTTTGATGAGCTAGATTTATTAAAGGAAACAGTTGACACACTAATTACGCATGTTGAGCACCTAAAGGAAAAACAAATTAAGGGGCACTAAAAATATAACAAATTGCTGTGTTGCCTGAAGAACAAAACCAGGGAATTGGCACTCTACTTATTAGAGAGGGATTGAATTAATTAAAAGCGTCAGGTGTGGAGTTGGTTTTGGTGCTTGGGTATCCAAATTATTATCTACGTTATGGTTTTATTACGGCTGGGGTTGTTGGATTTGAAGCTCCCTATCCCATTGCTAAAGAAAATGCTGATGCTTGGATGGTGCAGGGATTAAAAGAAAGTGTTATCGGAAGTGTTAAAGGAAAGGTTCAATGCTCAAAGGTGCTAAATCAGCCAAAATATTGGTGCGAATAAAAAATAGCTGCTTATTGGTAACGTTATGCACAAGAAAAAAGTGAGAATTACAAAATGAAAAATAGCTCAGTTATATTGCTTGTATTTTTATTGTTTGGTTGTTCATCCGCTATTGTGTCGTCTACTAATGACTCAAAAGTAAAATTATTAAATGCACTTCAATTGCTCAAAAACAACAGACCCGTACCTGCACAAGAGCTAATTATGCAGTCCCTGGCTCATTATGAGAATAATAATGATGAAATTGGTCAAGCCCATGCCCATAAGGTTTATGGGCAGTTTTATATGTCTGATACATATCATTCACACAAAGATTATTTTAAGAAAAACCATGCATATGATGGCACTTATGAGAAAGCTGTCGTTCATCATAGAAAGGCACTTGATCTTTTTGCAAATAATAAAGACTTTTTTCAAGCAAGTAATTCCGCATTGAATCTTGCCGGCACGTATCAACGCCAAAAGAAGAGACAAAAAGCATGTGAAGCATTTGATTTAAGCCTGGAGCTTCACAAAAAAGGTAAAGAGTTGCATCCAAATAAAACAGTTTCATTACCACCTGGTTTTTCTACGATGGATGATGCTGTGTCAACCTCCAAGAAAAACTATGGGTGCTAATTAAATGCATGCAAGGTAAAGTAACTTGATAGTCGCATGCTTTTTAATTAATCAATACTGAAGCGTTAATAATGAAGCTATCCACTACAATTTCTACTTTACTAACATTGGTGGGCGTTGGGGTATTTGGTTCGTCTATTGTTGCTCAAGCTGGCAGCCGTGCTCCAGATTCTTTTGAATTTAAAGTGATGTTGAAAAACCCTCTTTTTGATTCCAATTCAAAAAACTCTAGGATAGATGACTTTAAAAAGATTCTTGAAGAACAGCCTGGAATAGTTGTGAAAGAGGATAAAAAAGAAAAATCTAGAGTTGTGAGTTATCTGGATACAGTGGGCTGTGATTTACGGAATAACAATTATATTCTTAGAAAACGCTTCACTTTAAAGGGTGGTGTGCCAGATAGCCTTAAGGTAACGCTTAAATATAGAAGCGATACTTCAGATGAAGTAAGAAGTAAAAAATTTAAAGCGAAGCCTTCCTCTGATTTGACGGCCACAAAATTCGAAATCGATGTGGTAAAAGGCCCATCCTCACAAACGCGGAAGAAGTTCTCTTACTCTGGAAGTGTTGAGTTAGGTAAGATCAAAAATATTTATCAGCTGAAATCTCTATACCCTGTAATAAGTGAGCTTGGAATAAACGATAAAAGGAAGCTTAAGAAAGTTAATGGCTTTACGGCTTTTGAGAGCGTAGTTGAGCTTGGTACTATAAAAATAGCTGGTCAGAAGTGTGAAGCTTCTTTTAGTTTCTGGTACGAAACTAGAGAGAAAACAGATCCATTTGTTTCTGAATTTTCTTATGTTTGCAATAAATATACTAGTAAAGCGCAAAAATTATATCAGGCTATTCTTGGTCTAGAAGATTGGGTTAAGGATGGTTTGTCAGCAAAAACTGCTATAGCGTATGGCAATTATTGTAATAACTAATTGTTATATTTAATAATGACTAATATACGCATCGCCTAAGCTTTGAAAGTACCATGAAGTTTGCTGTTAAAAGAAATAGACAATGAATGATTTTAGTGATCAGCAAATTGTAGATTCATGGGAAGCCAATGCCATGCCTTGGGTTGCTGCTGTGCGCAATGGCGAAATTGAAAGCAGGATACTTATAACAAATAAAGCAATAGTGGATTCTGTTATAGAGCAAAACCCTGCAACAGTACTTGATGTCGGTTGTGGTGAGGGGTGGCTTGTCAGAGAGCTAAATGAACATGGGATATATTCTTTGGGTATTGATGTTGTTCCTGAATTAATAGCTTCCGCTATAAAAGAAGGTGGCGGTAGGTTTCAGCAACTGTCTTATGAAGAATTATCATACGATGCTATAAAAGAGATGTTTGATCTGGTTGTTTGCAACTTTTCACTGCTGGGCAACGAATCTGTTGTCCAAATATTTGAGCAAGTACCGGTGTTGTTGAATCCTGCAGGTTCATTTATTGTTCAAACACCTCATCCAGTAAGTGCCTGTGGAGATGATAAATATATTGATGGTTGGCGGGAAGGGTCATGGGTAGGTTTTAATAGGGAATTTGATAACCCAGCGCCATGGTATTTCAGAACAATGGAAACATGGAAAACCATGTTTATTAGTAATGGTTTTACGCTTAGTAAAATAGTGGAGCCTTTAAATAGTCAAACAAATACTCCAGCATCAGTTATATTTGTTGGTGTGAAAAGCAGCTAAAAAACAGGTCAATCTGGCGCTATATTTAAAGTACTTCCTGTTTCAAGAATAGAATTACCTGTCGCCAACCACTCGAACCACCACACACCCAGGATGGGCACTCCCCATCGGTTGGGTCAAGACTGTTATCGACCTCGTACTTATCTGTTAGGCCATCATTATCTGTGTCTTCTTTGGTGGGATCACTACCGGTTGAATATTCTTGAAGATTGGTAAGGCCGTCACCATCCTGGTCTAACTCAGCATCTGAAGCATTAAGTGGATCAAGAAAGGCTTTTTGGTTTTCATAGTCGTCTGGTATGCCATCACTGTCAGTATCTGCAGGAACAATAACCTGTGCGGGAGTTGTAATGCTCACAATATTTGAAATAGCACTGCCTGCACTGTTTGCGGCACCAACACGATAGAAATAGGTTGTTGATTCACTCAGGTCAGCATCACTGTAGCTGATGCTATCTTGTGACAATGAAGCAATCTGTAGCCAATCCTGTTGGTCTGCTGAACGCTCTATAAATAAGCCTGTTTCGTTATCGGCATTATCTATCCAGGCAAGATTGATCTGTGAATAAGAGGTGGCTGAGGCACTTAAATCACCTGGTGCTACAGGCGCTTCAATCATCATTGGAATTGACCCTGAGATAAAGTACTGGCCCAGGCTTCCATAATCTGAATAAGGGGAGGCGGCATTTCCTGCACCACTAATGGCCAAATAATAATTGCTGGCTACAACAGTTGTGGAGATAACGGCATCTGTATTATCAAGAGGGTTGCTGCTGGCAACCACTTCGCCTGCTTGATTGTAGAGTGTTGCAGAGATATCCAGATTGGCTCCACGCAGGTCATTACGATAAAAAGCAGCCCAAGCAGGCTGAATCGTAATATCCAATAATCCTGCATTTGTATTGATAGAGAAGAAATCAATATCTGTCCCAGACTCAATAACTCCCTTGTTATTCGAAGAGGGCAGCTGGTAGTTTTCAGTCTCTGGGGTTGTCACTAAGATAGAGCCATCGGCCTCAACATAGAGTGGGGTGGCGCTGCTCATCATGTCGCCATGGTCATCGGGACGAAAACCTAATCTTGAGCCGATCAGCGATAGATCATCTTCAATATTGTTGCCTGCTGCATACTCACCCCGACTCCACTGCGTGACATTGGTGTAGTAACCAACCCCCATAATCGCCCCCCAGGAGACATGATTTGCTCCATGGCCCTGGTAGTAACTTTCATAGTATGGGGCATCCCGACCATCATGAGAGAGGTTCAAGTTGTGGCCAAATTCATGGGAAACCGCCTCAGCTACATAGGTGGGGTAACCATTGCCCAGGTTGTTGTAGTAGACAAGGGCTGGTAAGTAGGCCTCATAGTAGCTGCTGCCATAAACCCCTATGTATGCCACGCCACCCGCATTGGAGTGAGGCATAGCGTTATTGTTGGCATCTATATTATGGGTGATCAATACACGGCCGGTGGTTGGGCCAAAGACACCGGGATCTTCTGTGGTGACATCAATATCAAAGGGGGCAAAATCCTCTGCAACACGATGCCAGATCTCCTGAATGCGGCTCATTTCATCTCCATTGAAAGTTTCCGGAAAGCCATCAATGTCATATGGGCGGGCTATGTATTGGCTTGGGGCACCGTAGTTCCAGGCAGTGCCGGAAATGGTGTGGCCATCAAAATCCAGAAAAACAACTTTTGTTGCGCCAGGGCGGCTATGCAATCTGAATGTGTCTTCAGGTTGAATACCGCTGCTAACCCCCGGTGTAGTGTCACTTTCCGCACCTGCCACCAACTCCACACTGTGCGTATCTGCGTAGAAGACACCGCCTTCATTATCAAACTGTAGAAATTCCAGATCGGCCTCTGGAAAAGAGAAGCGCTGCAGCCACTTCAATGCTTGTCGGCGTGCAGCGGGAGGTAATTCGTTAAGACGTGCTTTTGCTCTACCAGGAGGAAGATCTTCCAGTTGTACGGGCATGCCTTTACCAAAGATCTTGGCCTTTCCTGGATTGGAGGCTGATGGGCTAGAAAGAGCTGGTAGGGCGATAGCCACTAGCATGACAGTTATACAAAGCTGTCTTATATGCTGTGATAGCACGCCAAATACCTGCTTTTTCATCTCTTCTCCATTCGGTAGCCGTTCGACCCAATGGCTGATTGGGCACTGGCGTTGCGTCACCGTGTTGCCACGGTTTTGCTTTTTCGTGGATTGGTGATCTATCTTTGCTGGATGGGATTACATTTGAGCTGCATTGAAACTGCATCTTGCTCTTTAATAGATACATTCAATAAATAGCGTATTGCGCAGAAGGAGAGTGTGAAATCATTCACATTATTGAAAAGAGACCCTCATTTTATCCTAGGAATTAGTGGAGTATGAGCGTGGAGCTGCTGTGGTTTGTCTATGGATGCTGGTACCCTGGCTTCAAATATTGGAGGCAACTAGCTGAGCCAGGTATGGTCAAAATCGGTGGAGTGGTTATTAGTCGACCATAAAATTAATATGATGTTGAATCAGTTGTGCATTTATAATCTCATGCCCCTGCCGGGTTTTTGAATAATCAGAGTGAGGTAACAATTTGTTGATCAGGTCTATTTTTGCCGGAGTTGCGTCGATGCTCTTTTCTGGTCTGCTATGGGCAGATGCGGGGAAAATGCACCTTAATGTCTTTCTTGATAATTTGGGCACGTTGCAGGCTAAATTTGAGCAGTCCGTGTTGGATCAATCGCATAATCAGGCTGAGCGTTTCCAGGGTGTTTTCTACCTACGTCGCCCTGGGCAGTTTCGCTGGGATTACAGTGAGCCCTATGAACAGCTGATTGTGGCTGATGGTGATCGAATTTGGCTTTATGACAGTGATCTGGATCAGGTCAGCCATCGCTCACAAAAGGATGCGTTAAGTGGTACACCGGCTCAATTGCTAAGTGATGCCAGCCCGATTGAAGATAATTTTGAGGTGATTGATATTGGTAAAAGCCAGGGTATGGCCTGGGTGGAGCTGATCCCTCGTGATAAAGAGAGCCAGTTTGTGCGTATTCTGTTGGCTTTTATGGGTGAGGAGCTGCGCCGTATGGAGATGGCAGACCAATTTGGCCAAGTGACCCGATTTCAATTTTATGATATTCAGCGAAATCTTGAGTTGTCGGATGAGCTGTTTGAGTTTACGCCGCCTGAAGGCAGTGATAGCTATGGGGATTATTAGATTGCGGCAGTGCCCTCATGGCTGATGATCTGTTCGCTGCCGCTGAGCAGGAGTGTTCAACACGCCCATTAGCTGATCGAATGCGACCACAAAATCTGGCTGAATTTTTTGGTCAGCAGCAGATTGTTGCAGCGGGCAAACCGTTGCATGAGGCCATTGAGACAGATCATCTGCACTCAATGGTGTTCTGGGGGCCACCCGGTACAGGGAAAACCACTCTTGCAAGGTTGATTGCACATCGCTCGGGTGCCTGTTTTCTGAGCCTCTCAGCGGTGCTGGCCGGAGTGAAAGAGATACGCCAGGCTGTGGAGCAGGCCAAGGCTATTCGACAAACTGAGAACCGTCCCACCATCCTCTTCATCGATGAGGTACACCGCTTTAACAAGGCGCAGCAGGATGCCTTTTTGCCACATGTGGAAGATGGCACCTTTGTCTTTATCGGTGCGACCACAGAAAACCCCTCGTTTGAACTCAATAATGCCTTGCTCTCTCGTGCCCGGGTCTATGTTCTCAAATCGTTGAAGGTAGAGGATCTGGAACAGATTCTGGATAACGCACTCACCGATGAGGAGCGGGGGTTAGGTAAGCAGGGTTTCCAACTGAAATCTGATTTGCGGCAGCTGATTGCTGAAGCGGCTGATGGTGATGCCCGTCGTGCGCTGAATCTGCTTGAGATTATTACCGACCTGTCCGATAGCAAAGAGATCTCCAGGGAGGTGGTAGAGGAGGTGGCAACTGGAGGGGTGCGTCGGTTTGATAAAGGTGGTGATGCCTTCTATGACCAGATCTCAGCGTTGCATAAATCGGTGCGGGGCAGTGCGCCGGATGCAGCGCTGTACTGGTTTGCCCGCATGCTGGATGGTGGCTGTGAGCCGCTCTATATTGCCCGCCGGGTGGTGCGCATGGCCTCTGAAGATATTGGTAATGCTGATCCCCGTGCGCTGACCTTGGCCCTCAATGCCTGGGAGACCCAGGAGCGTTTGGGCAGCCCGGAAGGTGAATTGGCCATTGCCCAGGCTGTGGTCTATTTGGCGTGCGCGCCTAAAAGCAATGCCGTCTACAGCGCATTTAAAAAGGCGATGACGGTTGCCAAGACATCTGGCTCGCTGGAAATTCCTATTCATCTACGTAATGCCCCCACAAAGCTGATGAAGGAGTTGGGTTATGGCAAGGCGTATCGATATGCACATGATGAGCCTGGTGCCTATGCAGCGGGTGAGAGCTATCTGCCTGAAGAGCTGGAAGGACTCTCTCTCTATGAACCCGTTGATCGTGGATTGGAGATAAAGATTGCA
>Ga0316192_10002189_pt1 | contig 14329 bp, 10 predicted proteins | sample MerIslwburrow_MG_FD_204931 | JGI IMG/M metagenome (GOLD analysis project Ga0316192, IMG submission 204931) | Coastal sediment microbial communities from Maine, United States - Merrow Island worm burrow | ecosystem: Environmental > Aquatic > Marine > Coastal > Sediment | place: USA: Maine...
GGCGTGGAGTCAACGTCAGTTTCTCTCCGCAGCTGATGCAGATACGGCAACCCTGCTGGTACTCATTGCGCAAATACGGGTAGCCGATCGCCCCGGAAGGATCGAACCACGGGCGGTCAAACGCAGGCCAAAGCCTTATCCGCGATTGGATAGACCTCGACAGCAAGCACGGATGGAAATTGCAAAATATGGGCATGCGAAGAAGTTACAGGCTTAACTTAGTGCCATTCATTCCTGAAGTGATTTCTTATGCAACAGTTTGAAATGAACACCTGTCAACAGGGCAATGCTAGAATTTCTCCTCGGCAAGAGGAGTATCAGTAACACCTTGTATAATCTTAGTATTTTGTCGAGACGAATTTTACAGACAGCTCGACACAGCCGTCATTTTAGACAACGTGAAATAATTTTAGACAGGAATTATCCTTAATATATGCCGTAAGTCTTTGAAAGAATTGGTCGGGGCGAGAGGATTTGAACCTCCGACCACCTGCACCCCCATGCCGTTAGTCACCTTGTAAATCGTTGTAATTACTGTACTCAATTGGGACGCCCGTTGCACCAATTGCAGGACAATGCATAACGCTGCATAACAGCTCCCGCAAAAGTCCCGCACAAAAACGGCTCGATACCAAGCCGGATCATATCTGCAAGACTTGCATATAGACCTTTTTAAGGTCTATATTTGTCACCATATTCAGGCGAGGCAACCATGAAACCATCAAGCCAGATCAAGCCAATAAGTTATCTGAAGGCACACACGGCTAAAGTCCTTCGTGAGCTCGATGAACAGCGCGAGGCATTGATTATCACCCAGAATGGCGAAGCCAAGGCCGTCATGCAGGACGTCCAAAGCTATGAGCAAACCCAGGAGACCCTGGCTTTGCTAAAAATTCTTGCACTTGGCACCCGCCAGATCGAATCAGGCGATGTACAGCCTGCTGCTGCGGTCATAAAGCAGATAAGCGCCAAACGGGAAGAGCGCTGAATGCCCTACAGGGTACTCCTGACCCGGGACGCAGCGAATGATCTGGAGGAACTGGACACCTGGATTGCGACACATGACTCTCCGGAACGCGCCGACTATGTACTTGAGAAAATCAGTGAAGTCTTCCAGAAACTGACCGAACTGCCTGAACGCGGCACATACCCGAGAGAACTGTCTGTCTTGGGTATCCGCGAATTCCGGGAGGTCTTTTTCAAACCCTACCGGATTATCTACCGGGTGGAACGCCGCACTGTTTACGTCTATCTCATTGCCGATCGCCGGCGTGATATGCAAACACTGCTCAGCCGCCGTTTGTTAAACGATTGAACCGCGACATGGCGACTGTGATGTCCGTCAGATGGGCATCTTGAAGCACCTGCACTGTGAAAATGCCGACCGACATAGGCTTCGCCCAGTCAATTGGCATGCAAGTATGGGGGGCAAACTTTCGCTGGACCACCACAGAGGGTGTTATTTTTTACTATAATAAAAAAGCTAGCGTTCTTATGGTTGTTCGTATCCTGAGAGGTTCGGTACCTCGACAACATCCACGCCGAGCGGATTAAAGAGATCGTGATTCGCTGAGATCATAAGAACGAAGATCGGAGGAGAAAAATCATGAGTTTAAAATCTGTAGTCGGCTATACCTGTGTCTGGTGTGTTGTGGCAGCCATATCAGCGCTGTCTTTGATGATGGTCGTCTGGATGGTGTTCCTGGCCAGCAATTATTAGAGCAAGACAACAAGCACTTGTTGGCCGAACTCGGTCTCGCACTGGCCATCCTTCAGGGTGGCCTTTGCTTTTTGGTGTACCCGCAGGTGTACCCAACATTAATGTTAATTATAGAATACCCGAAAGAACGAGAAGCATGGTGTCACACTGGCAGAAGCGGAGCAGTTTTTCTTCAACGCGCCGTTACTGGTGCTGGAGGATTCCAAGCACAGCAACCAGGAGACACGCTTCCACGCTTTGGGAAAACAGACGACAAACGGCTACTGCGCATAACTTTCACTGTGCGCCATAATGGGGAAAAGACCCGGGTAATCTCGGCTAGAGATATGCATCGTAAGGAGCGTGTCAATCATGAAAAGGCGACTTAAGCCAGTACCGAAATTTGCCAACGAGGACGAGGAACGGCACTTCTGGGAACAGCACGACACCTCGGAATATCTGGATTGGAATCAGGCCCAAGTTGAAACCGACGACAAAGACGATTTCTCTTCGACTCCCCCAGCATCTGCTGGATTCAATCAAAGCTGCGGCCAACGCTCGCGACGTACCCTATCAATCGTTGATCAAGGTGTGGCTACAAGAGAAACTGCATGGCCATTAACGTGTCCTTCCCGAAAACTCATATCACACACCAAGCACCTTGGCTTTCACGGCCAGTCGTATCCGCTGTTCGTCGGTGAACAGAAGCCGCTGTCCTTCGAGTTGATCCTTGAGCACACGGTTCTCTTCGATGAGACAATCGATGACCGCCTGTTACTGGCGGTTAAGCCAGCCGGCCAGAGTAATTACGAAGAGATGGAAGGACTGCAAAACATTTGGCATTTCGCGAACAGATTATCCGTAATATTGATTGATAACAATATCATACAGTTCGTTCGAATATTTGCACCATACGGGGTGCGGCTACTCGACTTGACCGAGGTATTCGCAAAAGTGATATTTTTACGGCCTCATTTGGCCCTCTGATATTGGGCAGTTCGCATGGATTCGTTAGTTGACTCTGAGAAAACGGGCGAGAACAAAGCGCCAGACAATGACTCCCCGTTGGACCCGGGGATTTCATCGGAACAATCATCCTGCTCGCATACCCCTCTCGGCAGACCTGGCTGCCCGATTCGGGTACTGAACTTCGCGGGGGGCGGTTTCGACACCATCATGCAGTTGGGCGTAGCACACGCCTTGCTCGTGATTCAAGGGCGCGCACCCGATGCTATCGTGGGCGTATCTGCGGGTGCGATTCAGGCCGTAGCGGTGGCAGAAGTTCTGCAGGCCGGCGAGGATATCGACGCAGATCAGGAACTGGACGACACACAGAAAGCTGATAACTATCAGCGACGCCGGGCTGCACGTGTTGAACGTTTCCGCGAAATGGTAAATGCGGCGCAGAAAGCGCCGGAGGAATTGATTGATGCCTCTCTGCCCGATGCATATCAAATAGAATCCCACGATCCGCTCCAACCTTTACGCACTGCGCGCTTCACCAAGGAAGAGCGAGATGCACGCGAACACCAGCTGCAGGTTCGCAGCGGTCTGATCGCCCTGTACAACGATTTACTCGGCGTGCATCTGCCTGTCGGCACCATTACCCGCATAGTGCGTCGCTGGCTTGGTTACCGTGCGGCCGATGCCATCCCGGACCATCCAGGCCTGTGGCCGGGGCGGGACAAATGGGCGGTGAAGGTGCTGGAGCTGTTTCGGATCTGGTTGTTGATCGGCGCTACACTCCCACGTCTTGTCACCCTCATGCCGCTACTGTTGCGCCCGCTGTTTCTTGGCCTCTCTCCCCGCCTGTTCTCCTGCCTTATGCGTACGCGTGTTGCCACCGCAGGCAGCCTGATCTTCCGTGTCCCCTCCTTGCACTTCCTCGGGGTGAGCATAGGCTATGGCGTCACATTGTTCCTATTGGCAAGCTTCTGGGTGGCATTTAGTACACCGATTTCGCTTCCCATCTATTTGCTGTTGTCGCTATTTGAGGTGCAACACAGCTGGGTAGTGTTGCTGACCACACTCGTATTGCCATACGTCATCCCCATATGTTTGACCTTGTTGCAAGTCTCTCGCAGACACGATGCCCTGACTCGGTTTGTCGCGTTAAGGGACGGTCTTAAAGGGTTATTCCAATTTGCCCTTTCTCTATTCGTCCTGGGTGGACCGGCCTTCTTATTAAGTCTGCTGGTTCTCGGCGCCAGCCTGAATCCCGACAGCGGTCTAACATTCAAGCATTTCCTAGCGGCTATCATCTTCCCCACCAGCGGCACACTGATTATTATAGCGATCGCCATCGTCGTTTGGCGACGTTTCATAAATGACCGCAAACGTCTGCACAGTAAAGATGAAACCCGCCTGGGCTTCCTGAAATGGTACAAAATGCGGTTTCTGAAATCGTACCACCTGTCGAGTTCTCTGTTGCACCCCTATGGCCTGGAAAAGTTCCTGAGCGACCTGTTTGATCCCAAGTTCTATGCAGAAACTGATTGGGGTAAGGCTTGGGAAGATTCCCTGAATGATCCGCCCGTAGAAGAGGCGAAACCGGACAAGCCGTGCATTTCCAAACACTCGAAGAAGGCAAAAAAGATCGGCGATTACTACAGCGGGAAACGAAATCCACGCATTGCGGTCGGACTGGCGGTTGCAGATGTAGGCAGACGTGAAATCAATGTCATGGATGAGGATGCACCGGTTGTGTGTGGTTTGCGCGCTGCTACGGCCTGGACACCCCTGTTTCCGCCGGTGCGCGACAACAAAGGCCGGCTTTTTGTCGACAGCATGAATGTCAGCCCGGCACCCTTACCCGCGCTCATACAATTGCTGAACCGGCATGGTGTGAACAAGGATTCGACAGTAATTCAAATCTATCGTGTTGCCCCTGTGCCCTTTAGCAGGCCCCACCTTCCCCGCCCGCCTCAGTCAAAACCGATGTTGGATCTGCTCGATATCGCGCTTCGGGCAGTTAAGCTGCGTCAGTTACGGGATGCGGATCTGGAGCGCCGCCTGACAGAACGTTACACACGTTTCATCCCGGCAGGGAAGGTGTCCATGTCCCTGCCCAACAAAAGTGGCGAACGCTTTCGCATGTGGGTAGCGCCCATTGAACACGAGCTTCCCGTAGGATTGAACGCCCGGATCATGTTCGCGAGCCGTGACGAGCGACGGGAGGAAATCCTGACAACCATTGCCCAAGGGTGTCGTGCGGCACTCGAAGTCATGATCGCGGATGCTATAAGAGAGGCTCGTGGCGACGTGCAGGTGGATAGGACTGTCCCATGCGCCGCAGCAGTCCACCACCATCTAACTCAAGGTATTGATGAATCGGTAGCCAAGATATTTGGCAGTCGTCCCTTGCCCGGTAGCCGGGCGGCAACGGAATGCAACACAGGGGACAACTTATGTATGCCGCCCGGCCTTTGGGAGATTTGTCAACATTGCAGACTTGGCAAGGAGTCCACCGAAGTCCCGGGCAGGGTGCGGGAGCAAGCAGTGGTCTGGCGAGAGTGGAAGGACACCGCCTCGAGTTGGCCGCACGAATTCGATAGCGATAAGGACAAAGAGGGCGACACGTCTGACAGACACTTTGTGACCCGTACCGATTCGCCTCCCAGTCCTGAGACAATGCAGGCGTTGGGGCGCTATTGGCCGCGCGAACGTCCTGCCTCACACGCAAATAGGGGGCCGGTAAATCGTCCGCTGGTGAGTCTGCTTTTCAGTGGTGGCGTTTTCCGGGGCGTATTTCAGGTGGGTGTTGTTAACGCCCTTGATATCCTGGGAGTGAAGCCCGACATCGTTGCGGGGGCCTCGATAGGATCGATCACGGCCGGCATGGCGGCACAACTGTTGTGCGTCACAAGCGATGAACAGAAGCGCAAAGAGCAACTCGCACGGCTTGCCGCGACATATCTGGCTGTCGACAGGGTGATCTTGACAGATCGCTTCTCGGACTTCGTACGGGAGTTCACCATACGGTCCTCAGGGACGCGTTTCTCGCTGCGGCAGGCCGACCGGCTGTTTCGAAAATACGACCAGCCCTGGCTGGTCAACTTCGACAAGGGCGCTCGCCAGGTCACTGGCGGTATCGAACGGCTGTTTTATGTCAGTCCTTACCAGTTGAATCAGCTGGTCAAATCCGTGCGTCATCGCCACAGCGGTCGGGCCGGCCGCATGGCGCGGAATTTGGCACAACAGTGGCTCAACCGCATGAATATCGGAGAGGAAGTACTGGGCGCCGAGGCACTTAGCGAGTTAATCAGGTACTTTATCCCCACGGAGGACGACACCAAGTATTTCACAGGTGCTGCCGAAGACGCCTGCGCGCTGAGCGGCACATTCGCCCCGTTTCTGAGCAAGGGGGTGATGTTGCTCGCCACAGCAACAGACCTTACCGAGGGTCAACTTCTTACCCTCGGTAACCCGTTCAACGGGGGAAAGAAATCCTGCCGAGTCGATCTCGCCAACGCCCTGCTCGCGAGCAGTGCTTTCCCGGGCGTGTTTCGCCCGCGCTGGGCACCCGAGGTGTTTCCCGACACACATGAGAGCCATCAACTTATTGATGGTGGGGTAATGGATAACTTGCCGATCGACGCCGTACTGAACGTATTATGGAAAACATCGCGGATTGAAAAACGTGCATCGGGCATTGCCCCGCTTATTGCACGACGACCAACCGACAACTCTGACCAAAAAGAAAAAGAAGTGCCGCACCTCTTCTTTGCGGCGTCCCTTGAACCGGAAATTGATCCGCTTTCTGAGAATGACGACGCACTGAGTGAACTGGAGACATACTGGCCGGCTCTGCGCAAGCGCACCGGCCAACTCGGCTACAACTTCAAACTCAAACACTTTCGACTGGCCGCAGAAGAGATCAGTTCCCTTTATAAAATGCATCCAAGTGCCTGCAAGCGGATGCCACTCAACCTGGAGATTGCCGCCCTCAAACCTCGCTGGCTCTGTGATACCTTTGCTTTTCATCCGATGCTGGGTTACCGCCGTGCTAAACAGGCCGAGAGCATCGCACACGGCTGCGCCATGACCCTGTTGAAGTTCAAAGAGTATAAGGAGTGTAAGGATAGGGACATCTGGCTGGACGCCTGGGGCATCAAGAAAGCGGAACTTCCGGTAGAAAACACACTGGCTGATGCACATAAACTTTGGGCGGCACGTAAACTCTGTGCAAGTGCAGGAGAATGCTGGCTGCGGGTAGGTAAACTCTGCCCATTCAGTAAGGAGGCGCTCAAGGGACTTGATCTACAGAAAAAGACGAAGGAAGAGCTGTCATATATCCACACCTGCTGCGAAATGCAGAGTACGCATGAGGCGCATTGAGAACGTACCTCGTAGAGGTAGAAAGTATTGCCGAACCCCTGATGCCGTTTTTTCAATCTTTTGGCATACTCCGGGCCGTACTTGTTGCACCACAGACGAATCGATTCATAGCTTACGGTAACACCGCGTTGTCTCGGTGGCTAAGATTGAATCGAGTATAGAGCCATACGGCACACTGAATAATTTCTGGCGGAAACCGGTAGCTTTTATATAGGCTTGGCGATCTATTCATCGAGCAATTTTCGCTCAGAGGCACTTAATTTGACAGCACCCAGAAAGTCGATCTAGAACCGAGCAAACTTGCTTAACCGAGGTGTCACTACTTCTTGACCACGTCAGAGCAAGCATCTACAGTTATTAGCTCAGGTTCACCTCAATCTGACTCTTCAGATTGAAGCGTAATCTTTGGACGAAAACAAGGGACTGACAGATATGAGCCTATCGAAACTGCATTACGTCAATGTCGGACCGAAAGGGACATTTCAAAACAGCAGTGATATTCAGACACTCCCGCGAGACATCGATGACATAATCGATCACGTTGAGCAACACGATCTGAAAAAGCTTGCGATCCATTTTCATGGGGGATTAATCAAAGAATCCTCCGGCATGAAAATCGCAGACAAGATGCTCCCGGTATTCCACGATGCTGGCAGCCATGCCATCACTTTCGTCTGGGAAACCGGACTTCTCGAAACCATTGCCCGCAATATCGATAACATCCACAACACGAAGTTGTTCAAGAAACTGCTGAAGCTGGTGATTCGGCATGCAGGAAAGAAGTTGGGCGGTGTTGGCGGCAGAGGTCCGGGCGTGGCCATCCCTTATGCAGAAATAGAGGCTGAACTCGCCAAACAGACACCGTTTGAAGATTTCAACCAGAGCGAAGCCGAATCCCGTGGTGCAGGCGCCCTGTCCGAGACGCAGTTGGATGCCGACACGGCGGACCTGGAACAGGAGATCGAAGAAGATCTTGAAAGCGACGCCGATGAAATCGAAGAGCTACTAAAGATAGAAGCGCCCACCACTGAACTTTTTGACCAGTCCCGGGTCACCGAAGCGGTAGCAGAAGACGCCAGAGGCATCTCCACGTTTATTACTGTCGCCAAGGCGGTGGCGTTGATTGTCAAGGAAGTGGTCAGGCGATATATTAGAAAAACCCATCATGGTTTTTATCCCACGGTGGTCGAGGAGATTTTACGCTATTACTACTTGGCCGATCTGGGTGCCTGGGTGTGGGGAGGAATGAAGACCGCGGCGCAGAATATGTGGCTGCCGAACGGCGGTCTCCATGGGCTGGATCAGCACGCAGGCACCTATTTCATAGAGAAACTGGCAGCCCTGCAGGCCAGTCGCCCCGAATTGACTATCGACCTGGTCGGCCACAGTGCCGGTTCCATTGCGATCTGTGAGATGCTAAAGGCCGCAACCGAACAGAATATTTCCCTAACGCTCAGGAATATCCTGTTTCTGGCACCGGCCTGTACTGCAGAGCTGATGTCATCGGAGATTATCGCTCACCCGGAACGTTATCGTCATTTTCGCATGTTCACGATGCGTGATGACTATGAATCCGACAACTCCCTGGTCAAGGGAGTTTACACGCGTTCGCTGCTGTACTTTATTTCCGGGGTCTTGGAGCAGAGGGTTGACGAACCCATTGCCGGCATGCAGCGCTACCTCACCGGGAATAAACCTTATGACAAAGAGCCGTTCCTGACGATCAAAGAGTTTCTGGATCAACCCGACGAGGATCGGCTGGTGCTCTCCAACTCGCAGCAGATCACACCGGGTGCACCACCAGGACTTCGCACCACGGCCGAAGAGCACGGGGCTTTCGACGATGACGGTCTTACCCGAGCCAGTTTGACGGCTATCATCAAGCAGTAGCGTTCGACGATGCCACAGCAGCCTACAGACTATGCATTGATTGTGGGGATTGACGACTACCCTAATTTCCGCTCGCTGGCGGGTGCGAAAAACGATGCGGCGGCATTCGAAGAGTGGGTACTGGATAGCACGCAGGGTGGCGGGGTCCCAACCGAGAACTGTCACACGGTGCTTTCCGAGCCTGATCCGGTCAGACCCATACAGGACGATATCGATGAAAAACTCGAGGAGATTCAGGCTGCGATAAAGAACAAAGGGCCAACTGAGGTCCGGCGTTTCTATCTCTATTTCAGCGGCCATGGGCTGTCCAGCAATCGTCTGGGGATGGACCTCTGCCTGGGAAAATGGTCGCGAAACCGCAGACGCCAAGCCCTGGACGCTAATGATTACCACAAGGTGGTTGCAGGATGGGGAAAGTTTTCCGAGATCATCCTGCTCTACGATTGCTGCCGGGTACGGATGAGTAATGCCCATGGCCGGGAGTGTGGGCTGGGTTCTCCACGACCTGATGACGTCACGGGATCAGACCGCTATTTTATTGGTTATGCCACTGAATTCCAGAACCTGGCGATGGAGGCCGAAGTCGGGGGTATCGATCCTTCCAGCGGCCAGGAGTCGTTAGTGCGGGGCCATTTCACCAGCGCCCTGTTGGCGGCCCTCTGGGGTGGCGCTGCACGGGATGAGGGTGGCGTTCCGGCCAGCCGACTGAAAGGGTATCTGGAAACGGTAACGATCGAGATCGCGGAAAGGAATGGACACAAGCAAAAGCCGGAGGTCCTCAACGGGTTTCCGAAAGACAACGAACCGGTGTTCGGTACCGCAGTGCCCGCCAGCTATAACGTAGAGATCCGTTTCAGCCCCCAACGCACCGGGGAGATGGTGCTTGTTGGCCCGGATAACCAGGAAATTCGCCGCGCTCCGGCCACCGGTGGCCCATGGCGCCTGCAACTGTCCACCGGGCTGCACATCATAGAGGATACCGTATCGGGCGACATCCAGCCGATCCGGTACGAGAAGTTGGCGGGAGTCAGAAATGTCGAATTCTGAAAACGCGGCGGACACCGCCTTCCCGTTCATCGTCCACGCTCCAGAACCGGAGATAAACATCACCGTGTATGATGCTTTCGACCAAGAGAAGGGCTCCGCGTTGGGTGGCACCCTGGAACTGGATCTGAGCCCGGGGCTATACACGGTGCGCAGCGATCGTATGGGGCAGATCGAGGACGAAATCATACGCCACGGCGGGCCGACCGAGACGACTGCCAGGCTTCCGCCATACTACTCTCCCGCACCGCTGGCAGACGCGAAATCCTCACACGAGTATTACACCGGACCGAGCCAGCGATACAGTCACGAAGTCACTGCCCCACCCCTGGGTGACGGTAAACAGGACGCGCAGTTGTTCGTTTTCATCCGCGCCACCAGTGCCGAAGCGTTTCACGGCGGACGGTTCAACGGCGAGTTGTCGATTATGGACAGTGACGGCAATCTGATCACCCGGGCGGACGAGAGCAATACCACATCCAGCACACAGGATGGCTGGCTGGCATTCTCTGCCAAAGCTGTGAGCGGCTTCTACATCGCCCGTTACCGGATTGGGAATTTCAGCCGTGACGTCGCAGTCTTTCTACCAAGCCAATGGCAGACACAGGTGTTTCTCACCTACCATGGGGTCGTTCTGCCACAGGGAATGCGGGTATTCCTGGCGCGCCCGAGCGATGGCTTCCACGCCAGCGACGAAATTATCCGATCCGTCGATATCGCGCTGACTGGCCTGCAGAACGACGACCAGCGCCTACCGGGTGGCGCCATGCATGACGCGCTGCATGGAAAATTTGATAATCCGATGCTCGGTTTGCTGGCGGCGCATTTCCTTCTGCGCCGCGAGACACCCGATGCCGATTCAGTGGCTACGGTTCTCGCCAACCTGCACAGCCTGATTCCCGATTCCCCAGATCTGGCTGCATTGGAATTAATATCTGCATCCAGATTCGGAGAACCCTTGACCAGTTTTAAGGTTCCGTTCCCGCCCATGCTGCGTGCCGGATTGGAGGCGATACTGGCCTTGTCTACGGACCACCCCGAACTCGTTCCGGAAGAGAGCTTGCTGGATAGAATCGCCACGCGACTGCTGGGTGATTCACCCTGGAGCAGTTGGGAATCCCTCGATTATCGCGATGCGAATACACTGCCAGCACAGGAGACAGACGAAGAAATCGATTGGGTCCAGGCCGCCGTACTCGACAGCCTGGAACAAATCTTGAAACGTGGTTCAAGCTATAACCTCAATGGTATCGCACGCTCCTTAGGCATACCGGAAAGAACCGTTAACAAAGCGATAGATGCCCTCGACCGGCGGACAAACACCGATCTGCGTGGCACATTCAGGAAGGGGTTGGAGTTTCTGGAAACCTCGTTGCAGGATGACAACCAGAGAGCACGTATACGAGAAAAGGCAGCCAGCCTCATATCCCGGTTACTGAAATAATCAGATTATCTGGGAGGGGTGTCCTGGTCCACCGAATCTTTCGGTTCACCGTCCGGACCATAATCTTTTGAATCGATAGCCCTTATTGCTGTCCTGGTCCACCGAATCTTTCGGTTCATCCTAAAAAAATCAGTCAATCGCCCCTGCCGAATTAAGATCCACTCGGCATGATGCCCTGACCGGTGTCCTGGTCCAGCGAATGTTTATGTCCGACAATCGAGTCGTAGACCTCGGAATCTACTGGACTTATTGTATCCTGCGACATCAGATTCTGACAGAACGCGTTTTCGGAGGTCACGATGCTCGCCAAACCAAAGGAACCCCAGATCCCGCTTCCCAAGGGCTGGCAGGGCTGCGTGAAGTCGGCGGTGCTCCACGCCATCGCCCTGGCCCACTACACCATCGTGTACGCCCGCGCGTGGGCCGCCGACAGCATCAATGCCCGGGTGCGACTCGCGGCGGAAAATGACCGGCTTCAGGAAGAATGCGCACTGCTGCGAGAAGAACTCCGCATCAAGGACGCCCGCACCGCACAGATCACGCCGCAGCGACGCCCGCATTACCCCCGCCATGAGCGCATGGCGATCCTCGAGCTTCGTGCCGCGCGAGGCTGGTCGCTCAAACAAACCGCCGACACCTTCCTCGTCACACCGGCCACGATTACATCGTGGGTGAAAAGCATCGATGAAAACGGACCCGATGCGTTGTTGCAGCTCCGTGAGCCGGTGAACAAGTTCCCGGACTTTGTCCGCTACATCGTGCAACGATTGAAAACACTAAGCCCCGGCATGGGCCAGGTCAAGATCGCCGAGACGCTGTGCCGGGCAGGGCTTCATCTGGGGGTCACGACGGTCGGACGGATCTTGCAAGAAGAGCCTCAGTCTGACCCCGGAGATGCGGCGCCGTCCACTCGCATCGTAACAGCAAAGCGGCCTAATCATGTCTGGCATGTGGATCTTACTGCGGTTTCGACATCCATGGGCTTTTGGGCACCGTGGTTGCCGTTCGCATTACCCCAGCGCTGGCCGTTTTGCTGGTGGGTAGCGGTTGTTATTGATCACTATTCCCGACGCGCTATGGGTTTTGCGATATTCAGGAATAATCCCACATCGGTATCGATTCAGTCCTTCCTCGAAAGCGCCATTGTTAACGCAAGTGCCGCGCCAAAATACATAATCTGCGACAAGGGCAAGCAATTCTGGTGCGATGCGTTTAAGGCCTGGTGTGATGGCCCGGGGATCACGCCCCGCTTCGGCGCCGTTGGCCAACACGGCAGCATTGCCCTGGTAGAGCGATTTATCCTAACCCTAAAGAATGAATGCACGCGGATCATACTCGTGCCACTTCGCAGGGACGCGTTCCACCAGGAGCTTAGGTTCTTTGAAGTCTGGTTCAATCAACACCGGCCTCACTCTGCACTCGAAGGCAAGACGCCGTATGAGATGTTTCATGAAATCGTACCGGCGTGTCAACGTCCGCGATTCGAACCGCGCTCGAGATGGCCGCGCAGTGCGACATGCGCATCGCCGCACGCACCCGTCGCCGGCCACTGTGGCGTACCCATTCGCCTTGATATGCGCTATCATTTGGGTCGGAAGCACCTCCCGATCGTTGAGTTGAGACGCGCGGCATAGCTCGAGCCTTTTGGCATACCTCGGCATCGGCAGTATGCACGGTGTCGACTGCTTTCGTTGCGTCCTGATGTCCGTCAAGCGTGCATTTTGAAGCACCTGCGCTGTGATAATGCCGACTCACAGAGGCATCGTCCAGTCATATGCCGTCCAAGCATGGGAGCAAACTTTCGCTGGACCACCACACCCCCAGTGCACGGCCCGGTAGGGTACCGGTGGCAGAACACCGGATCTCAAACTTCCTTGATAAATACGCGTGCGACCTCGTGTCGCACCGAACAAGACGTAATAAGTCATTAAACCGCGGGGCGTCCACACCTCAACCGTAAAGAAATCCGTAGCCGCCATCACGTCCCAGTGTGCTTTTAAGAAAGTTTTCCAGGAGGTGCGCTTCTCCCGCTCCGGTGCCGGTTCTATGCCGTGCCTTTTCAGTATATTCTTGACCGTGTTCGGTGCAACGACGTGGCCGATATTAGTCAGCGCGCCTTGTATTCGGTCGTAACCCCAGGAGGGATTCTCCCTCGCCATGCGGAGTACCAAATCGGTGATCTCTTGCGCGACGCGCGGTCGTCCCGGCCCCTTCCTGACATAGGTCCACTTCTTCGCGATGAGCTTACGGTGCCAGGCGAGCAGCGTATCGGGACTGCATGGCGAATTGTAAAGTATCGGACGTATTCGAACACTTAGCTAGTCTTGTTCCAGGAGAAAACCTCCCCTACTCTACCGTGCCATGAAGGATCTCTTGCTGTTACTTGCCCATCTCTTGGCAACACTCGCCAAACTCCTCGGACCAGGCGGTGCCAAGGCTATCGTCGCCGACAGCCTTCTCATGAAACAGCAACTGTTGATCGTCAATCGGTCTCGTCGACGTGCGCCAAACCTGATGCCTATGGATCGGATACTGCTCGGCTTCTGGTCGCTATTTCTCAGCGAACACCACATTGAGCGGGCGGCAGTCATTCTTAGGCCCTCGACGCTCTTGAAATTTCACGACATCCTTGAGAGACGCAAGTATCGGTTGCTGTATACCCCGCGCAAGAAAGGAAAACCGGGCCCCAAAGGCCCTTCAATGGAACTGATAGAAGCCATCGTCGAAATGAAACGACGTAATCCCCGGTTTGGCTGCCCGCGGATCGCGCAGCAGATCAACAAAGCGTTCGGCGTAGCCATCGATAAGGATGTGGTCCGACGTGTCCTTGCCAAGCACTATGATCTTGCCCGCCTACAGCGGACACGTCGTTAAGCGACTCGTTGTGCCTCAAACGCTTCCGGGCTGATGTAACC
>Ga0316192_10002190_pt1 | contig 14329 bp, 11 predicted proteins | sample MerIslwburrow_MG_FD_204931 | JGI IMG/M metagenome (GOLD analysis project Ga0316192, IMG submission 204931) | Coastal sediment microbial communities from Maine, United States - Merrow Island worm burrow | ecosystem: Environmental > Aquatic > Marine > Coastal > Sediment | place: USA: Maine...
CAATGCCGTCGGTATAAGGTTGAAAAAACTTTCAATGAAGCACATCATCGCAATCGTGGATGAGATCAGGGAAATACCGTTGTTCGCGACGCTGGGGGATGCAGACGCCCGCCGCTTGTCGGTGCACTGCGTGTGGCGTACGGTTGCCGAAAACGAGCTGATCATCGATTATGAGGACGACACGGCTGAAGTGCTGTTCGTCGTGGATGGCCGGGTGCGCATCCTGCTGCGCACGGTGTCTGGACGCGAAGTCATTCTCGATGACATGCAGGGCGGCCGCTATTTCGGCGAGATGGCCGCCATTGACGGGTTGCCGCGTTCAGCCAATGTGACAGCGCTTGAAAAAACCCGCATCTGCGTCATGCCCGACGCGGTGTTTCGCGAGGCCTGCACGACCATGCCGTCGGTCGGACTGTCGGTGATGAAGATGCTGGCCGACCGGGTGCGCACCCTGAACCAGCGGTTGAGCGAATATGCCTTCCTGACGGCCAGGCAGCGCCTGTGTGCGGAATTGTTGCGTTTGTCGCGCCCGCGCATGGGCAATGACAAGCAACGTATCGTGTCGCCGCCGCCACTGCAGCGTGAACTGGCCGACCGGATTTCCACCCAGCGCGAAGTGGTGACGCGTGAACTGGCCACGTTGAAGCGCAAGAACATCATCGAGAAAACCCGCGGTGGGCTGGTCCTGGTCGAGCCGGACCGGCTCAATGCCATCATCGACGAAGCCCAGTCGAAATAATTTCTGCCGTTGGTAACAGCCGTACGTGAATTGCGACTGGCCCGGGTCAGTTGAAGTCGCGGTCGATGTCCTCTGCAAAATCGCGTTCAAACACCAGCGTGTCATCACGCCAGGCCTCAATGCGCGCGGTCAGGTGAAAATGACCGGCCGAAGCGTGCATGGCTGACCAGGTTTCGGTGCGCAGCGAAATGTCATCGCGCCGGATTTCCTGGGTCCAGTGGGTTGTCATGCGCGCCGACAGCGGATCATCGGGGCGAATGGAGTGGGTTTCCCGGCCGGTTTCGCCGGCAATCAGGCCATGTCCGGTATTCTGGTACAGGCCGAAATCATCAACTATTGTTATCGTCACCTCGCCGGTGGCTTCATCCTCGGTCTGCTCGCGCGAGTTGGACGGGGACCGCAGTTCCACAAGGTTGACCGGTGGTGCCGACACCGGCTCTGGAAACACTGGCGCTGCTTCACCGGGCTGGGCTGCGCGCGCCGGCACGGTCAGCCACGATCTGGCGGTGTGGATGGTCAGGCTGACAGGTTCCGGCGCCGGCCACATCATCGGCCAGTAGCTGGTGGACAGCGAAAGCCGCAGCTTGTGGCCCTTCGGCACGGTGCGCGCCACGTCATCCAGCCTGATGCGGCAGAAATATCGCTGGCCCGGTTCAAGGGCCTCGGGGTGTTCGTGACTGACGATGTGGGTGAGGTTCTGCAGGCCATAGGTAATGCGTGAAACGCTGCCGTCCGGGCGCACATCGTTCAGCCGCACGGCCAGCAGGGCAATCGGCCTGTCGCTGGTAAACTCGAGCTCCAGCTCGGCCTGTCCGACCAGGTCCAGGTCGCTTCCCAGAACCGGTGTGTCAAACGCCAGGGACCCTGCATCGTCGCGGGCCTGGTCACCGGCAAACTCCGGTCCCAGCCAGATGACGCAGAACTCGCCGCCGTCACGCCCCGTGGTCTGGGGGGAGCTCAGGCGCATGGCCTCATCATCGCCGGGCTCCTCGCGCAGGCCTTCGCAAGTGAGGTACAGCCGGTTGGCCCGGCTCGACGGGCCGGGCCAGCCCGGTTCCGATACCCACCTGCCGGGAATGTGGGCAGGCAGGGCCGCCGGTGGCGTCGACGCCATCATATATGCGCGCACGGCGGGGTCGCGCAGCACGCCGGTGGCCTCGCCCTTCAGCCAGAAATCCCACCACCTCAGGGCCTCCTGCAGAAAGCCGATGCGCGGCCCGGGAACCGCGATATGCGGATACTTGTGCGCCCACGGCCCGACAATGGCCTTCACCGGGGCCTTCAGGTTTGCCAGCATGCGAAACACCGCGTTGGAATAGGCGTCATTCCAGCCGCCGACAGCCAGCACGGCAGCTTCAATGCCGGCATAGTCCTCACACACAGAGCCGTGCTTCCAGTAGTCATCACGGCGTTGATGCTGCAACCATCGCGCTGCCAGGAAAGGTTCGTTTTCCAGGCGCTGCATCCAGGTGTCGAACCAGCCTTCGCCCACCAGTGCCGGGTCCGGCGGGCGCGATGAATACGACAGCATGGTCGCGCCCCAGCCCAGGTTTTCATTGATCAGGCAGCCGCCCTTGTAGTGAATGTCATCTGCATAGCGGTCGTCGGTCGAACACAGGGTAATGACGGCCTTGAGCGGTTCAGGCCGCATGGCCGCGATCTGCAGGCCATTGAAGCCGCCCCACGAGATGCCCATCATGCCGACCTTGCCGGTACACCAGCCCTGCTCGGCCAGCCAGTTGATCACTTCGACACCGTCATCCAGTTCGCGCTGGCTGTATTCGTCCTCCAGCACACCGTCGGATTCGCCGCAGCCGCGCATGTCGACACGCACACCAGCATAACCGTGGCCTGCAAAATACGGATGCGTGAGTTGATCACGCTCGATGGTGCCGTCGCGCTTGCGATACGGCAGGTACTCCAGGATGGCGGGAACCGGATTGTCTTCAGCATCCACAGGCAACCAGATGCGCGCCGCCAGCCGGGTGCCGTCAGGCAGGGTAATCCACTGGTTCACGATCTCGCGCACCGCTCGTGGGAACTGGTTGATGATGGTTGTCATTGCGACATCTCCGAAATGCTGCCGATGATGGCGCGAAACATGGCCTCAGCGGCGCGCGACGTGTGCCGTGCCCGCAAACAGGCATGCACCAGTTCCGGTTCGTGGCGCACCTGGGCAGTGATACCGGCTGTGCGCAGGCAATCGGCATAGTCGAAACAGTCATCGCGCAGCGGGTCCCATTCGCACGCCACCAGAAACGCCGGCGGCAGTCCGTCGAAGTTTTCTTCCAGCAGCGGCGCGAAGAATTTGGACGCCCGTTTGTCCTGCGCGTCCGGTCCCAGGTAGGCCTGCTCGTAATAGTCCATGTCCGCTGTGGTCAGCCCCGGTGCATTGCGGCGCGACAGGTACGAGCCGCGCGATCTGTTGCCGCCGAACGCCGGGTAAATCAGCACCTGGCCAGCCGGCATGGCCTGACCGTGGTCACGCCTTGCCAGGCAGGTCGCTGCCGCCAGGTTGCCGCCTGCCGAATCTCCGGCAAGCACAATCCGGCCAGGAGCGATCTCCAGCCTGCTGGCATTGTCGAAGACCCAGCCTGTCGCGGCCACGCAATCATCGAACGCCGCCGGAAAGACGTGCTCCGGGGCAAGCCGGTAGTCGACAGCGATCACCGTCACTCCGGCATCGTGTGCAATGCCGCAGCAGATATCGTCGTGACTGTCGAGACCGCCCAGGATGAAGCCGCCGCCATGTATGTAGATGACGCAGCCACCGTTGGCAGTATCCGGCACATAGCGGCGCAAGGCGATATCGCCGGCCGGGCCGGGACAGGTCAAATCGCTCACCTGCATCGCTTCGGGACGCCCGGCATGAAAGTGTGAACACAAATTGTCGTAGCACCGGCGCTGGTCGTCCAGCGTCATCCGGGTTGTGTCTGCCGGGTAAAACTGCGCTCCGGCCTCCATAAAGGCCCAGATGCCGGCTTCATCGGGGCCGGGTCGCGGGTCGTCCTGCAGGACTGTCATATTGCCATGGCATCGTTTTATGATCATGTTTCCCTTTATGATCTGGAACCGACAAGTACCTGACGACGACTCACGCAACCAGTCCCGTAATGATGAGACCGGTCGCACGCGACTGCAACCCGATACTGCAGCTGTTCTGGATGCCGTCACGCGGGCGGTGCCGGACCCCTTCTTCATGCTGGATGCAACCGGCACCATCGTTTCGCACAACACACCGGCAAGCGACCTGACCGGTCAGGACATGATCGGCCAGCACATGTCACAGCATATCCGGGCTCCGGCAGTGCTGGAGGCAATAGACCGGGTTGTCGAAACCGGGGCACCGGACCAGGTGCACTATGAGCGCCGCTCCGGTGGTGGCAGATTGTTCGAAGTGTTCATTACCCCGGTTGCGCCAGCCGGCGGTGCGCAATTGCCTGCGGTAACGGTGCTGCTGCGCGACCTGAGCACACAACAGAAGCTCGAAAAGATGCGTGCCGATTTCGTGGCCAATGCCAGCCATGAACTGCGCACACCACTGGCATCGATGACCGGTTTCATCGAAACCCTGCAGGGCTCGGCGAAAAACGATGCAAAGGCGCGCGACAGGTTTCTCGGCAGGATGCTGGAACAGGCGCATCGCATGCGCCGCCTGATCGATGACTTGCTGTCATTGTCGAGAATAGAAATGAACCTGCACCGCACACCGTCGGATCAGGTCGACATGTCTGAAGTTGCCCGCTACTGCGTGGAGATCCTGGCGGTGCGGGCATCTGAAACGAAGTGCGACATCCGCGTGGATGCTCCCCTGGGCATGATTGTCACCGGTGAGCGTGACGAACTGATCCAGATCACGCAAAACCTCATCGAAAACGCCTTCAAGTACGGCGCATCCGAACGCGGCGTGGATGTGTCGGTGGCCCGCAATGCCAAGCGCGGACGCATTGAACTTGCCGTAACCGATTATGGCGCCGGCATTGATGCCGAGCACCTGCCCAGGCTGACAGAGAGATTCTACCGGGTCAGCGTGCAGGAGAGCCGGTCCGGCGGCGGCACCGGTCTTGGACTGGCTATCGTCAAGCACATTGCGCTGCGCCATCGCGGCCAACTCGACATCACATCGCGCAAGGGCGAAGGCAGCACCTTCAAGTTTCACCTGCCCGCCGCCGATCCCGTGACAAAAGCTGCAGATTAAATGAATTTTATCAATCACTTGATGTGTCATCAGATTGTCATGTAACTGTCACACTATTGCATGGTCGCAGTCATATGGGTTGCCCCGTTAGCTTTGAAAGGGTGCTCGTGAAGAGCCTCTCGTTCAACCTCAAATAGTCACATCAGGGAAATCATCATGCTCAAACGCACCCTTCTTACAGCCACTGTCGCGTTGGCTGCCATTGCAGCAGCAAATGCTGCACAGGCTCGCGACCAGATTCGCATTGTCGGATCTTCAACGGTTTATCCATTCACCACAGCGGTTGCCGAACAGTTCGGCAAGTCAGCCGGCAAGACGCCGGTTGTCGAGTCTACCGGCACCGGCGGCGGCATGAAGCTGTTTTGCGCTGGCGTTGGCGCCGAACATCCCGACCTGACCAACGCGTCACGCGCGATCAAGAAGTCAGAATTCGAAATGTGCCAGCAGAATGGTGTTACAGACATCATTGAAATCAAGGTTGGTTTTGACGGCATCACCATCTCGCACTCCAAGAGCGCTCCGGACGTGAAGCTCACCAAGCAGCAGATTTTCCTGGCCCTGGCCAAGGAAGTTCCCGGCGCCGATGGCAAGATGGTAGCCAACCCGAACAAGCTGTGGTCGGACATTGATGCATCGCTGCCACCCACCAAGATCGAGGTCCTCGGCCCGCCGCCTACGTCCGGTACCCGTGATGCTTTCATCGAACTCGTCATGCGCCCGGGTGCGGCGGCATTTGACAATCTCAAGTCGCTCAGCAAGGAAGACAAGAAGGCATTCCGCAAGGTCTCCGACACCATGCGCGAAGACGGCGGCTTTGTTGAAGCTGGCGAGAACGACAACCTGATCGTTCAGAAGCTTGATGCCAACCCGGATGCATTTGGCATTTTTGGCTACTCGTTCCTCGAAGAAAACCAGGACAAGATCAAGGGCGCGGCTGTTGACGGTGTAACGCCAAGCTTCGATGTCATTGCGTCGGGTGAGTACAAGGTGTCCCGCCCATTGTTCATCTATGCAAAGAAGCAGCACGTCGGCGTCATTCCCGGCATGCAGGAATTCATGGACGAATATGTCTCTGACAGTGCCATGGGCGAAGACGGCTATCTGCCTGCCAAGGGCCTGATCCCGTTGCCGGCCGAAGAACTGGCCAAGGTTCGCGAAGCCGTCAAGAACGGCACCGGCCTCAGCATGTAAGCAACCTCTATCGGGACCGGCGACCTGACGTGGGTTGCCGGTCCGTCTTCCTGCAGGCTTTTCCGGCTTGTTCAAATGCTACGCCACCGCGGTGGCTGAAGAAAGTTTGAGGTTGCGATGCTTATCGTTGTTGCCGTTCTGGTTGTTCTGGCATTCTTTTACGGAAAGTCACGCGGATCGGCGTTTGGCAACACCGGCAGCCACCTGCATTCCCTGCCGCACTACCACGGTTATTTCGTTGCCCTCATGGTGGCCATTCCACTGGTGTTGTTGGCGGTTCTGTGGCCAACGCTGAGCGGCCACTATATCGACAGCCAGGCGCTCGCTGCCTTGCCATCGGACCTGCAACCTGAAAACGGTCTGGCGCGCGACGCGATCATGCGCGATATCCGTCTGCTTGCATCAGGTGTTATTTCTGATCCCGACCGCTTGAGCGCGTTTCCACAAGGGGTTCGTGACGCCGGGTCGATTTATGTACATCTCCACCTGGTGTCGAACTGGCTGCAAATCATCGTCGGCATTGTGGTTGGGGGTACAGCCGCCGTTTTTGCATCGCGCAGGTTGTCTGTCGCGTTCCGTGCCCGCAACTCGGTGGAGCGCATCTTTCTCGCCGCGCTGATCGCCTGTTCGGCCGTCGCTATCCTGACGACCATCGGTATCGTGTTCTCGGTGATATTCGAAACCTTCCGGTTTTTTGCTCAGGTACCGGTTACGGAATTCCTGTTCGGCACCCAGTGGAGCCCCCAGACCGCGCTGCGTGCCGACCAGGTCGGGTCATCAGGTGCCTTCGGGGCGGTGCCGCTGTTTATCGGCACAACCCTGGTCATGCTGATCGCCATGTGTGTGGCTGGGCCCATCGGCCTGTTCGCCGCCATTTTCATGGCAGAGTATGCAAGCCCGCGCGCGCGCTCGGTTGCCAAGCCGATCCTGGAGGTTCTGGCCGGTATTCCCACCGTTGTGTTCGGCTTTTTCGCAGCCCTGTCAGTGGCGCCGCTGATACGCACCTGGGGCGAAGCCATCGGACTGGAAGTGGCATCCGAAAGTGCATTGGCTGCTGGTATCGTCATGGGCGTGATGATCATTCCGTTCATGTCTTCGCTGTCTGACGATGTCATCAATGCCGTGCCGCAATCCCTGCGCGATGGATCTTACGCCATGGGGGCGACAAAGTCGGAAACCATCAAGCGGGTCGTGCTGCCAGCCGCCCTGCCGGGAATTGTTTCCGCTTTCATGCTGTCTGTTTCCCGCGCGGTTGGCGAGACCATGATCGTGGTCATGGCCGCCGGTCTGGCGGCGCACGCCGTCAGCTGGGATCTCATTGAAACCTTCAATCCACTTCAGGCCGTGACGACTGTCACGGTGCAGATAGCAACCCTGCTGGTCGGCGATCAGGAGTTTGACAGCGCAAAAACACTGTCGGCGTTCGCCCTCGGCTTTGTCCTGTTCTTCTTCACGCTGATTTTGAACATGATCGCGCTCCACGTGGTGTCGCGCTTTAAGGAACAGTATGACTGACATGGCAGACTCCACCTCCGCGAAGGCAAAAGGGTCGCAGTCCCGTGTGCTTGATGCGGCGCGCGTCCGCAAGCGGTATCGCGCGGAAACCAGGTTTCGCTGGTATGGGCTGGCCGCGATCGGTTTTGCCTGCGCCTTTCTGGTTCTGCTGTTGGGCGATATCCTGTTGAAGGGGCTGCCGGCATTCGAGGCCAACACCGTGGCGCTCGATGTCACGCTTGATGCCGGCAAGATCGACGCTGATGCAATCGCCAAGAGCAATTTCAACTCAATCGTCAACGGCGCCATCCGAGATATGTTTCCCGGCGTTACCTCGCGCAGCGATCGCCGCGCCTTGCCGAAACTGTTGTCTTTTGATGCTGTCGACGAAGTGCGCAGTGCGGTCGTTGCGAACCCGTCCCTTATCGGCACTACACAGAATTTCGACCTCAAGCTGTCCGACGAGGCAGACCTGTTCTTCCAGGGTATGAGCACCGACGAAGTAACCATTCCGGTGACCGGCAGCCTGACTGTTGAAGCCGCAGACGGTGGCTTCAGGTTAACCTCGAGCAGCAACGATTTTGCCGGCGTGCTGGCCAGGGTCAAGCAGCGGCTTGAAACCCGCCGCGCCAAGCTGGCGCTGCAGGCGTCGCAACTCACACGTGTTCGCGAGCGGCTGGCAGCGGAAATGCCGTTGGCCGAGGCCGCGGTAAAGGAAGCCGGTGCCGACGCAACGCACACCCATCCCGCCACGCGCCGGTTGGCCAAGCTCCAGGCTGACACAAGCAGTGTGGCGGCGACGCTCGAGCGGCTGAAGGCCCAGACAGACCAGCTTGCAGCAAGAGTAAATGATACATCCGGTGCAGAACAACTCACCGCCGTCCTGCCGTCGTATTTTATCAACCTGCCGGAAAAGGGTGTGGTCAAGATTACCGGAATTGGCGGCAGTCACATCACCGGCGAGGCCTATATGCCGGTTGCAGCAACCGGTGCGGTCGCAGCAGGAAACTGGTCGCTGGTCGAGTATTCCCAACCGGAAGCGGACCGTCGCATCTCTGACAAGGACATCATCTGGCTGACCAGTCTTCGTGAAGCAGGCCTGGTCAAGAGTGGATTCAACTGGCCGTTCTTTCAGCGCGGCGACAGCCGGGAAGCCGAAGTCGCCGGTGTGCTGGGCGGGATGATCGGATCTGCGCTCACCCTGACGGTCACCTTGTTGCTGTCACTGCCGATCGGCGTTGCCGCCGCGATCTACCTGGAGGAATTTGCCCCGCGCAACCGGATAACCCAGTTGATCGAAGTCAACATCAACAACCTGGCTGCCGTACCGTCTATTGTTTTCGGGTTGCTGGGACTTGCTGTTTTCCTGAACTTCTTCGGTCTGCCGAGATCGTCTGCAATGGTTGGCGGCATGGTGCTGGCGCTGATGACATTGCCGACCATCATCATTGCATCGCGCGCTGCCCTGCGCGCAGTGCCGCCCTCCATACGCGAAGGTGCGCTTGGTGTCGGCGCATCGCGTCAGCAGGCCGTGTTTCACCATGTGCTGCCGCTGGCCATGCCTGGTATCATGACCGGTACGATCATCGGAATGGCCCAGGCGCTTGGCGAAACCGCACCTTTGCTGATGATCGGCATGGTCGCCTTCATCGTCGATGTGCCGACGGGTTTCAGCGATGCCGCGACAGTGCTGCCGGTGCAGATTTACCTGTGGTCCGACCTGCCCGAGGCCGCCTTCCAGGCGAAAACCGCAGGTGCGATCATGGTTTTGCTCGGCTTCCTGTTCCTGATGAATGCGCTTGCTGTAGTGCTGCGCAGACAGTTTGAGCGTCGCTGGTAGTTTGAAAATTCGAATTTGACTGTATTGGAGCAACAAGATGGACGCCGCCGTAATGCAAGCCGAGAAGACCCATAAAACGGTAATGACTCCGGCTGAGCCGCTGATCATGAAGCAGGGCAAGCCCAAGATCGTGGCCGAAGGGGTGACTGTCCACTATGGTGAGAAGCAGGCTATCTTTCCGCTGGATATCAAGATTCCCGATCGCGCCGTATCGGCGTTCATCGGCCCGTCAGGCTGCGGCAAATCCACCTTCCTGCGCTGCATGAACCGCATGAACGACACCATCCCGATCTGCCGGGTCGGCGGCAAGATAACCATTGACGGCAATGATATCTACGACCCGGGACTTGATGTTGTGCAATTGCGTGCGCGTGTTGGCATGGTGTTTCAAAAACCCAACCCGTTTCCGAAATCCATTTTTGAAAATGTCGCCTACGGTCCGCGTATTCACGGCCTGGCACACTCCAAGACGGACATTGAGGAGATCGTGGTCAAGTCGCTCAAGCGGGCAGGCCTGTTTGAAGAAGTGAAAGACCGTCTCGACGCGCCCGGTACCGGCCTGTCCGGCGGCCAGCAGCAGCGATTGTGTATTGCACGCGCCATTGCTGTTAACCCCGAGGTCATCCTGATGGACGAACCCTGCTCGGCACTGGACCCGATTGCCACTGCCCGCATTGAAGAACTCATCGACGAGCTGCGCCAGAACTATTGCATCGTCATTGTAACGCACTCCATGCAGCAGGCGGCGCGCGTATCGCAACTCACCGCCTTCTTCCACCTGGGTACCCTGGTCGAAGTGGGCGATACCGAAGCCATTTTCACCAACCCGCAAGAACGTCGCACACAGGATTACATCATGGGCCGCTTTGGCTGATCTGCTGCCAACAGCATTACCCATACAGGAAAGGTTGACCCCGAATGACCACGCATATTGTATCTGCATTCGATGAGGATCTCGGAAAGCTGCGCAATCTGATCGCCCAGATGGGCGGCCTGGCAGAAGATCAGTTCGGCAAGTCCATCGATGCGCTGTCCACGTCAGATCGCGTCAAGGCGGAGCATATCATTGCTGCCGACGAAAAAATTGATGCCCTGGAAAAGGAAGTCGAGGAAAATGCCATCAAGCTGATCGCCAAGCGTCAGCCCATGGCGGAAGATCTGCGCTCCATCATGGTCGCGATCCGCATCGCGTCCGATCTGGAGCGGATCGGCGACCTGTCCAAGAACATCGCCAAGCGCACGCTGGCCGTGAACGAGCCGCTGCCACGCTCGGTCAATGTGGGGCTGAAGCGGATGGCGGAACTTGCCATGGAACAACTGGCTGATGTGCTGGATGCCTATGCCAGCCTGGATACCCAGAAGGCCAATGACGTCTGGCACAATGACAGCCGCATAGACGCGCTGTACAATTCGGTGTTCCGCGAACTGTTGACCTACATGATGGAGGACGCGCGCACCATTGGCATGTGCACCCATCTGCTGTTCGGTGCCAAGAACATCGAACGCATCGGAGACCACACAACCAATATTGCCGAGAACATCCACTATCTGGTGACTGGTACCACGCTGGATGGACCGCGTCCGAAGCAAGACAGCACGTCCCTGACGCCGGTTGAATCACGCGCCGAGAAATAATATCTGTTTGACCGTACGGAGTCTGCGAATGTCCGCAAGTATATTGATTGTTGAAGACGAAGAACCGATCCAGGAGTTGCTGGCCTACAATTTTGAAGCTGAAGGCTATACGGTTCGTACGCTCGATGGGTCGGAGGACGTGGTGCGTGACGTGATCAATGATACGCCGGACCTGATCATACTGGACTGGATGCTGCCCAATCTCTCGGGCATTGAGATTTGCCGGTCTCTCAGGGCCCGGCCTGAAACGCGTGAGGTGCCGATCATCATGCTGACCGCGCGTGGTGAAGAAACCGAGCGTGTGCGCGGTTTGGCCACCGGTGCCGACGACTATGTGGTCAAGCCGTTCTCGGTGCCCGAGCTCCTGGCCCGGGTGAAATCCCTGTTGCGCCGGTCCAGCCCTGATGCGGTTGCCGGCACATTGCAGGCCGGAGACCTGTCGCTGGATCGCCGCACCCGCCGGGTTCAGCGCTCCGGGCGCGATATTGACCTGTCGCCGACCGAATTCAAACTGCTTGAGCACATGATGCAGACACCAGGGCGGGTTTACACCCGCTCGCAACTGCTTGATTCAGTGTGGGGCAGGGATGTCTATGTGGATGAGCGCACCGTGGATGTGCATGTCGGGCGCTTGCGCAAGTCCATCAGCCGGGCCCGGGAAGTCAATCCCATCCGCACGGTGCGCGGTATGGGCTATTCGTTTGACGAGCGTTTTGGCGCGGCCAGTTCCTGATACCAGGACAGTCATTGGCACGGCGTTTGGCATGACTGTCCGTCAATGCAGGCAATGAAAAACCGGTGAAGCAGGTGCTCCACCGGATTGTCTTTGTGCCTCAATGATCTAACCCGCGCGACGGCTTCTGTCGCGTTGAGGCTGATAGGCAAGTGCCGCATGGCCGGCACAATAAGGTGCGCCGTCCTTGGGCGCCTTGCCGCAGAAGCAGAACTCTTCACTGCCGGGATCGCCAATCGGCCAGCGGCAGGTCTTGTCCGACAGCATCAGGATGGTCACCCGTTCACCAACCGGAATGTCGGCGATGTGGATTGCGACCGGCTCCGGAATGGGTTCCGACTTGACCGAAGCCAGTGGCTTCAGTGCATTGTTGCCTGCCGTGCGCGGCGGCGCGGCGCTGGTCGTACCGGCCCTGCCGGGATGACTTGGCTCACGCGTCTTGCGGGTGCGCGGTGTCGAAACCCGGGCGCGTGTAACGCGGCCTGAAAGCCCCATGCGGTGAACCTTGCCGATAACGGCATTGCGGGTGACGCCGCCGGCCAGCTTTGCTGCAATCTGGCTGGCGCTCAGGCCTTCAGCCCACATCTTCTTCAACAACTCGACCCGGTCGTCGGTCCAGGGAAGTTTTTGCGGGGTTTCGCCCTGTGTCTGGTCTTCGCTCACGCGCGGAATCCTTCTTCAATCGCTGGCCATCATTGGTTCAGCGTGAAACGCATATGTACGGACTGAGATCGCTACATTTCGTAGCTTGTGATCGGGACCCTACTAAATAGGCTGAATCTGGCGCAAGAGTCAGATGGCGGATTTTGCCGGTTTTCCCCAGCTTCGACCTAAAAACATGGTTAATAACAAGTTAATCCCCAGCTTTGTGCCAGGTCGATGCGGCGTTCTGACTCAGGTGCGTCCGTTATTGCTGCCTGTGGGCCGGGTAACAGCGTCATCTGCACCGGGGAAACAGGTCGCCTGCAGACCAGCCGGAAGGAACTCGCCACCATTGCAGCGATCAGGTTCACGGCATGTCATCATGATCCGGCGTTCGCGTTGCCAATCTGTCAAAAACACAATATAGTTGCACCAATTACTAGTTGCGCCGCCGTTTCAACGGTGGCGTTTGCCGTTTCAACGGTCGGGTTTGCCGTTCCAACTGCTGGATTGTCCGGAAGGTCTGTTTGAGTATGACACAAGCTGTTCTGCCAACGTATAATCGCACAGCGTTTTCCATCGAAAGCGGTGACGGTGCATGGGTGAAGGCATCAGACGGTCGCACCCTGCTTGATTTTGGCGCCGGCATAGCGGTCAATTCGCTGGGCCACTGCCATCCGCACCTGGTGGAGACACTGAAGAACCAGGCTGAAAAGCTTTGGCACACCTCGAACCTGTATCGCATTCCCGAAGGCGAGCGGTTTGCCGAACGTCTCTGCGAGGCGACTTTTGCCGATACGGTGTTCTTCACCAATTCAGGCGGCGAAGCGCTGGAATGTTCCATCAAGATGGCGCGCAAGTACCAGGCAGCGTCCGGCCATCCCGAGAAGTTTCGCCTGATCACGTTTGCCGGCGCTTTCCACGGCCGCACACTGGCAACCATCGCCGCGGGCGGCCAGCATAAATATATTGAGGGGTTTGGACCTGCCGTTGAAGGGTTCGACCAGGTGCCGTTTGCTGATCTTGAGGCAGTCGAACAGGCCATCGGGCCCGAAACCGCCGGTATCCTGATTGAGCCTATCCAGGGCGAGGGCGGCATCAGGACCGTTCCGGGCAAATGCCTGAAGGGTTTGCGCGAGCTGTGCGACAGGCATGGCCTCGTGCTGGTCTATGATGAAGTGCAGTGTGGCATGGGCCGCACGGGCAAGCTGTTTGCGTATCAGCACTCAGGCGTTGCGCCTGATATCATGGCATCGGCAAAAGGCATTGGCGGTGGCTTTCCGATGGGGGCCTGCCTGGCAACCTCTGAAGCTGCCAAGGGCATGGTTGCCGGGTCTCACGGCTCTACATATGGTGGCAATCCGCTGGCCATGGCGATTGGCAATGCCGTGCTGGACGTCATTCTCGAAGACGGCTTTCTGGACCATGTAAACCAGATGTCGCTGCTCCTCACCCAGAAGCTTGCGGGCCTCACCGATGAGTTTCCCGATATCCTTGGCGGTGTTCGCGGCAAGGGACTGATGATGGGGCTTGAGTGCAAGGTTGCAAACACCGACATGCAGGCGGCCTGTGTGGCCAATGATCTCCTGGTCGTGGCAGCCGGTGACAATGTGCTGCGCCTGCTGCCGCCGTTGATAATTACCGCCGATGAGGTGTCCCAGGCCGTCACGCGCATTGAAGCGGCTTGCCGCCAGCTTCGATCATCTTCTGCCACCGCATAGCAATCTGTATTCACCCGGGGGGTTGACCTCGGCCAAAACTGCAAAGGGCTCCGGCATACATCATGTCTGACACAAGCAAATCATTTCTGGATATCTCGACGGTTTCGACCGACGATCTCAACGCAATGCTGTCCGG
>Ga0316192_10002192_pt1 | contig 14327 bp, 15 predicted proteins | sample MerIslwburrow_MG_FD_204931 | JGI IMG/M metagenome (GOLD analysis project Ga0316192, IMG submission 204931) | Coastal sediment microbial communities from Maine, United States - Merrow Island worm burrow | ecosystem: Environmental > Aquatic > Marine > Coastal > Sediment | place: USA: Maine...
AACTTACCCAGTGCAATTTTGCCGTCAGGGATAAGTACAAAAGCCGTGATTCCTGCACGCGCTGCATAGGCAGCTGCAGCAGCTGAAGTGTTGCCGGTAGAGGCACAGATGATGGCCTTGCTACCCTTTTCCACTGCCTTTGTCACCGCCATTGTCATACCACGGTCTTTAAATGATCCGGTAGGATTCAACCCTTCGTATTTGACATAGATATCAACATCCTTGCCTAACAAGCCAGGGATATTGTTGAGTCTGATTAAAGGCGTGTTTCCTTCTCCCAGACTGATAAGACGGGTATCGTCATGCACCGGAAGACGATCACGGTATTTGTTGATCAAGCCGGTGTAACGGGTTCTAAATGGCATGGTATTTTCTCAAATTCTGTGATTAATAAATGGCTTTATGGCTTAACCATCAAGCTGTTCCATCCGAATGCGTGTAACCTTTCCATTGATGCTATCCAGAGCTTCAATTTTTTGGATCGCCGCATTCATCTGTTTTTCCTGCACACTATGGGTCAGCATGATGAGTGAAACAGAGGTCTCTCCAGCCGCAGGCTCACGCTGCTGCATCGCTTCAATACTGATGCCAGCTTCACCCAGAATGCCTGCAACCTGAGCCAGAACTCCAGGTTGATCAGTCGCCAGTAGACGCAGATAGTAGGCGGTGACGACCTCCTCCATATCCAGAATCGGCAGATCAGAGAGTTCATCAGGTTGAAACGCAAGATGTGGCACACGATTTTCAGGATCTGTAGTCAATGCACGGGTTACATCGACAACATCTGCAACCACAGCTGAGGCAGTTGGGTCTGAACCAGCACCAGCACCATAATAGAGCGTAGGGCCTACTGCATCACCCTTAACCAACACCGCATTCATCACCCCATCTACATTGGCGATAAGACGACGCTCAGGAATTAGGGTTGGGTGTACTCTTAACTCCACGCCCTTTGGTGTCTTACGAGCAATACCCAGGTGCTTGATACGGTAGCCTAATTCGCCCGCATAAATCACATCCTGCTGTTCAATCTTAGAGATACCTTCAGTGTAGGTTTTCTCAAATTGCAGAGGGATACCAAAAGCAATTGCCCCCAGGATTGTCAGCTTATGAGCCGCATCAATACCTTCTACATCAAAGGTAGGATCAGCTTCAGCGTAGCCCAGTGCCTGAGCTTCAGCCAGCACATCCTCAAAATCCCGGCCTTTATCCCGCATCTCAGTCAGAATATAGTTACCAGTACCGTTGATGATACCTGCAAGCCACTCTATCTGATTGGCCGCAAGCCCTTCACGAACAGCTTTGATGATAGGGATGCCACCTGCCACGCCTGCTTCAAAAGCGACGGTAACACCCTTCTTTTGCGCAGCTGCAAAGATCTCATTACCATGCAGGGCGATCAGTGCTTTGTTGGCTGTAACAACGTGTTTACCATTCTCAATAGCCTTGAGCACCAACTCACGAGCGGGGGAGTAACCACCAATCAGCTCAATAATGATATCCAGCTCAGGGTTATCAACCAGAGCAAAGGCATCATCCAGCACCTCAATATTTTCTACCCCAGGTACTGTCTCTGGATCATAGTCGCGAGCTGCTGCCTGAGTAATTTGAATCTCCCGTCCGGCTCGCCGAGCAATCTCGCTGGCATTCTTAAGCAGCACACGAAATGTACCGCCACCGACAGTACCCAGTCCCATCAAACCAACCTTGACTGGCTTCACTATTCTTCTCCCCACATTTTTTGTTTAATAACTACAGCGATCAAAGCATTATCACTTAAATTAGTCGACATTCAGTAGACCGTCCTGGCGAAACATATCCCGAATGCCGCGCACAGCCTGGCGGGTTCGGTGCTCATTCTCAATCAACCCAAAGCGCACATGATCATCTCCATGCTCGCCAAAGCCAATGCCTGGTGATACTGCAACCTTGGCATCTTTTAGCAGCTTCTTGGAAAACTCCAGTGAACCCATCTCTCTGTACGGCTCAGGGATAGGAGCCCAGACAAACATGGTGGCCTTGGGCCGCTCAACAGACCAGCCTATTGCATTTAAGCCATCACAGAGTACATTGCGCCGCAGCTCATACATGGCACAGATCTCTTTAACACAATCCTGCGGTCCTTCCAAAGCTGCAATCGCTGCCACCTGAATAGGGGTAAACATACCGTAATCAAGATAGGATTTAATCCGCGCCAGCGCTGCGACTAGTGCCTTGTTACCGCACATAAAACCGACACGCCAGCCAGGCATATTGTAGCTTTTAGAGAGTGAAAACGACTCAACGGCAATCTCTTCTGCACCCGGCACCTCAAGGATCGAAGGAGCTTTATAGCCATCAAAGACAATATCAGCATAAGCCAGATCGTGGATTACCCAAATATTATGTTCACGGGCAATCTTGACGATCTTCTCAAAGAAATCCAGCTCAACACACTGAGTGGTTGGATTACCCGGAAAGTTCAGCACCAGCATTTTTGGACGCGGCCAGGAATCGGTAATCGTCTCCTCCAGCTTGGCGAAGAAATCCACATCTGGAGTCATAGGCACATGGCGAATATCTGCGCCTGCAATCACAAAACCGTAAGGGTGGATTGGATAGGCCGGGTTTGGTACCAATACAGAATCACCCGGCCCCATCGTTGCCAAAGCCAAATGCGCCAAACCCTCTTTGGAGCCTATGGTGACAATAGCCTGAGTTTCAGGATCCAACTGCACATCGTAGCGATCTTTATACCAATTGCAGATAGCTCGACGCAGGCGGGGAATACCCCGTGACATGGAGTAGCGGTGGGTATCTTTTCTATTCGAAGCCTCAGTCAGCTTATCAACGATATGCTGAGGGGTGGGCTGATCTGGATTGCCCATGCCAAAATCAATAATATCTTCGCCACGCGCACGAGCCGCTGCCTTTAGATCATTAACAATATTGAAGACATAAGGCGGCAAGCGCTTGATTCTGCGAAACTCTTCCATATCCGGTGTCGACACGGGAACCTCTAAAGCTGAGAAATGACGGCGGAAAAACGCGAACAGTACCGCATAAGCAGGTAAAATGTCAATGAAATTAGACGGATAGAGAGCCAGATACGGATGCAATTCAGACAATATCTGCTTGTCAGAAATAGTCGTTAGCTGCTATGTTGCCGCGATGAAAATCTCACTAGCCGCAGCCAACCAAAAATTTGCTATTCGTGCCTACGAGAAAGGCAAACTGATCATCAACGAACAGGCCTATAGCAAAAACCTCATTGTCACACCAGAACAACTGATACCGGACTGGAGACCACAATCGGTTAAGAACTTAACCCCAGCAGACTTTGATGAGATATTGGCACTCAAGCCAAGCATGATTATTCTTGGCACGGGAGAGAAACAGGTTTTTCCTTCAGCGGCACTCTATGCAAAAGCTACAAACGCTGGCGTTGGTGTGGAAATCATGAACACCCCCGCTGCCTGTAGAACCTACAATATTTTGATGTCTGAAGGACGCTCAATAGCAGCAGCACTTATGATGCTTTAGCTAGGGTCTGTTAATACTAATCCAATAGGCTCTGCTGAGACTATTTTTTCATCCAGCAAGGCAGAATGAGTGAAGTGTAGTGATTCTACATGAGCGAATGATAACGCAGCTGGGTGGAAAAATAGCCCCAGCCCTTCGGGTTGCGCCTGAAAAAGCGCCACTCATCGTTGCTCGTCGTTCATTTGGAATAACCAAACCACTCTCCTCACGCCTTGATTGGCGCTTTTTCAGGCGCAACAGAGCCTATTGGATTAGTATTAACAGGCCCTAGATCCGGGTTTGGATACGCCTCAGCGATTTTGGCAGACAACTTCCCCTGCGTTGCCTGGTGCATGGCATCAATCTCCATCATGATAAGAACCAGAACCGTCACCATTACCGGCAATATACCCATACCGCCAATCATCGCCTTAACTGCAATATCCATTAGCCCAAGATAGGTGTATGCCACCCAACCTAAAGCAGCCACGACCAATAGAAAAAGCATCACACCCAACAGAATACGGGAGCGTTTTACAGCAAGTTGCCAATGGCACATGACAAACCACGACTCTTCTGACGATGAACGCACACGATTAGCTCGCCACATCGTATAAAAAACTGTTGTCAAAGAGATCACAGGAACCATTGCCAGGGGTTGCCAATAGTCACCAGCTACACCCAATGATGAGACAAACCACAGAATATGATTACCAATAAGATTGGTTAAAAATATCTCGTGAGGTGCCCTAGCCTTCTGACACTCTTCTTCTGATACGTTATATTCCATGATAATCCCACCACAATTTGAAGCTTAATAATAACTGCTCCTGCCAAACTTATAAAAAAGGGGACTGAAAGTTCTCAGCCCCCCTCTTTAGCAATACTCATTCAGCAGTCTAAACAAATGCTGCTGACAGCCTATAACTCTTCAGCATGATCTGCCAAATAGGCTGCAACACCTTCACCAGAAGGTGTCATGCCTGCACTGCCTTTCTGCCAGCCTGCTGGGCAAACTTCACCATGCTCTTCGGTAAACTGCAGCGCATCAACCATACGCAGCATCTCATCCACATTACGGCCCAGTGGCAAATTGTTAACCACTTGATGCTCAACCACGCCCTCTTTATTAATCAGAAAAGAGCCTCGTAGCGCAACAGAGTCATTCAAAAGCACATCATAATCACGCGCAATTGATTTTGTAATGTCTGCAACCAGTGGGTACTGAATATCACCAATACCGCCATTGTTTACAGGTGTATTTTTCCAGGCCAGATGTGAGAAATGTGAGTCAACAGAAACACCAACAACCTCAACATTACGATCCTTAAACTCCTGCAAGCGATGGCTAAAAGCGATCAGCTCAGAAGGACATACAAAAGTAAAATCCAATGGGTAAAAGAACAGAACAACATACTGCCCTTTGTATTCAGAGAGAGTTAAATCCTTGAATGAGTTATCAGGCATTACAGCTTGTGCTGTGAAGTCTGGGGCAGGTTGTGTGACAAGTACACTCATGATGTTTTCTCCAAATGGGTAGATATTTTTAGAAACAACGGTTACAATTTGTCAACATTATTGATGATACCAAATCAAGAGTCAAGAGGCTTCTCACAATATGATCACCAATTTAGCTGGCACTCAAATCAGAGCTATAAGAGCAACTCGGAACCTTACACAGCAGCAACTGGCAGACTTAGCCAAGATACCACGCGCCACACTTGCAAGCGTAGAGCGGGATGATGGAAACCCAAGCCTTGCTGTGGTTTTTAAGATTGCATTGGCACTGGGAACCACAGTTGATGAGCTCATTATAGAAGAACATCAAAGAGTGCAAGCCATACTAGAAACAGATATGCCGACCTCTACATCAGCAGATGGCACCTATAGCGCGACTATAATCTCTCCTCCAGACTCAAAGCGCCTGTTGCAGCTCATTTTTACCTTAGAGCCAGAAGGTGCTTACGAAGGCAAACCTCACCCTCCTGGCAGCGAAGAGTACCTGCACATATTAAAAGGCGAAGTGGTTATCGATGTTGCGGGCGAACACATGCATCTAACGAAAGGTGATAGCGCCAGATTTGGCGGCAATGTGCATCATGTCTACAAAAACCCGACAAAAAGCACATCCATTGGCATCGTAACCATTTTAGAAAAATAATAACTGATCCCGGAGACATTGCAGATGAATGCACAAAACTCAGACATTACTATCTACCACAATCCAAAATGCTCAAAATCAAGACAAACACTGGAATTGATTCAAGAGAAAAGCCCAACTGTTATCGAATATCTGAAAACGCCCCCTACCCCAGAGCAGCTTGACCAGATCCTCAACATGCTTGGGCTACAGCCCAGAGAGTTAATGCGCAAAGGTGAGCAAGCCTATGCTGATAACAATCTCAATGATGAAAGCTTATCCAGAGACGCATTGATCCGCATAATGACAGAAAATCCAATTCTAATTGAACGCCCCATCGTTATAGCCAACAACAGAGCAAAGATCGGCAGACCACCTGAATCGGTGCTGGAAATACTATAGCTTGCATTAGTAGGCGCGCACTAAACTGACAACCACGCCCTGCACTTTTACCCGCTCAGCCGCATAGACCAGTGGTGACATCTTGGGGTTTTCTGCAATAAGCGCAATCTTGCCATCCTTCCGGATTTTTAGGCGTTTGAGTGTAGCCTCCTCATTATCAAGCAGGGCGACCACAATATCGCCATCATCAGCATGCTCTCTATGTTCCACAATAACGGTATCACCCTCCCAGATACCGGCTCCCACCATCGAATCACCTTTAACCTGAAGCGCATAGCGGTGTAATCCCAATAGCTCGCCCAGATTAAGCACCTCCTGGCCAGGAATGGCTTCAATCGGCTGACCCGCAGCAATAGACCCCATAAGCGGGACACTCATTCGCTCAGCTGGATTATCTTCCACCAGTTCCAGCCCCCTCTGCCGACCTGGATGCAGAACAAGATAGCCAGCTGCAGCCAACGCCTGCACATAACGGTGCGCCACCCCTTTAGAACTGATACCAATGCCCTGTGCAATCTCAGTCAAACTGGGAGCATATTCATGAGAAGCGATAAAACGCCGAATAAAATCAAGCGTTTTAAGCTGGCGGGGGGTAAGCATACGGGTTCTCCTAAAGTTCTCTTATCGTAGAATAGGGAACATATTGAGCGCTTTCAAGCACTTTATAATATAGGTTTAAAGAAACCCTCACAGATGGCAACCTCTTCAACAAGGGCAAAATAATCCTCTCGCCTTATGCGTAAAACCAAGCTAATCTGGATAGGAACAACAGCAACTAAAAATATTAATAAGTTAGCAGATCTCTGACAATTACATTAAAAATAATGTCTTACACTAACAGAGCACATAATCTGAGCAGCTAACACCAGATGCCTTTATCCACGCCAGATGCCCATACTTACGCAATCCTTGCAGTCATTGTCGCTGCGCTATTTCTCTTTACCCGTGATCGTATCCCACTTGAGACATCCTCCCTGTTGGTTTTAATTGCGTTGGTCGTCGGGTTTGAAGTGTTTCCCTACCAGCGCAATGGCATTGATTTTCATCCAGAAGAGCTTTTTCTTGGCTTTGGGCATGAAGCGCTGGTCATCATATGTTCATTGATGATCCTAAGCCGCGGACTGGAAACCACAGGCGCATTGCGCCCATTAGCCACACTCCTCTCCCGAATATGGATTGCTTCTCCCACACTCTCACTGCTCGTCACTCTCTTCATTGCCGCAGTGCTGAGTGGCTTTCTCAATAACACGCCTATTGTAGTGATGCTACTCCCAATACTGATCAGCGCATCACTGCGCAGCAAGCAGCCTGCCTCAGGTATTTTGATGCCGATGGGGTTTGCCACACTAGTTGGAGGAATGGGTACACCCATCGGCACATCAACCAACCTACTGGTTGTCGCCATTGCCGCCGATCTTGGGCTTAAGCAATTTGGGATGTTTGACTTTATTGTACCCGCCGCTTTTGCAGCCAGTATCGCCATACTCTACCTATGGCTCATCGCCCCACGTCTTTTACCAGACCGCGATCCTCTATTGGCAGATACCTCCCCGCGAATTTTTGAGGCACTTCTGCACATTGATGAAGGGAGCTTCGCCAATGGAAAAACCCTGACCGACATCCTGAAAAAAACAAACCGGGAGATGAAAGTTGAGGCCATCTATAGAGGTGAAGGATTAAGGGTAAGCCGACTGCCAACAGCTATCATCCGTGAAGGTGATCGACTGCTGGTTCACGATACTCCAGATAATTTAAAAAATTATGAGCACCTGCTCGGCGCAAAGCTTTATAACGTTTCAAATATTGAAACGCCCATCAGCGATGAAAACCCACTTTCAGCCGAGGGACAGCAGCTTGCTGAAATAGTCATCACCGAGCATTCATCGCTTTATCACAAAACACTGAGGCACATTCGTTTTGCTGAGCGTTATGGGCTGGTTATTTTAGGTCTGAACCGACCGGGTGTCGATTCATTGCGTGGCAAAGATGTCAGCGATGCAGAATTACAGCTGGGCGATGTACTTCTAGCACAAGGCGCTGCTGAAAACCTTAAAACGCTTAAAAACAGGGGGGATGTTTTAGTACTCGATGCCACTGTGGATTTGCCTCATACCGACAAGGCCCCACTTGCCCTATCAATCATGTTCATGGTTGTTGCCTTGGCCGCATTTGGTATTGCTCCCATCACTGTAACAGCGCTTGGCGGAATGGGATTAATGTTAGTAACAAGATGTTTAAGCTGGAATGATGCAGCCGACGCGCTCAGCACGCCAGTCATTCTAATTGTCGCCGTCAGCTTGGCCCTCGGCCTCGCTTTGACACGCACAGGCGGCGCAGATTTTCTGGCCCACAGCTATGTATCACTGGTTGCCGACTGGCCCCCTGCCCTGATATTAAGCGGCTTAATGTTATTAATGGCCATCCTGACCAATATTGTGTCAAACAATGCTGCCGCTGTTATCGGCACCCCGATTGCCGTGGGAATTGCACAACAACTTGGCTTCTCACCCGAAGCCTTTGTGTTGGCCGTGCTGTTTGGTGCCAATATGAGTTATGCCACACCCATGTCCTATAAAACCAATATGCTGATTTTCAGTGCTGGCGGCTACAAATTTACCGACTTTGTGCGCGTTGGCGTACCGCTCATGCTGATTATGTGGGTTGCGCTGTCGGTGATGCTACCGCTATTTTTTCCTTTGCAGCCTCAGTAATTTTTTTGCCAGTCTCTTTATAAATTTTAAGCACCTCCATTAGATTCAGCCATAGCAGTAGATTAGAAGCCGCAAATACAACACCTGCCGGCAGCAAGAACCAGCCTGGCTGCCACGTTGCAGCAACCATCAACAGCAGCATTAAAAGATGCATCCAAAACTGGATATGCGCTCGGTTATCAGGGAGCAGTTTTCTAATATTTGGTATCAAACGCCGACTCAGTTTATGCTCAGTAACCTTAATACTGAGATGCAGCCAAGTGAGAAAAGGCAGAATTTTATACAGCATGCCATTAACTGCTGAAATCAAAAAACCATGAATGACCAACACCCCCAATAACAACGGGTAGACTGGATGTTTGCTCAGCTCAGGAAAAACCTGTGCCGCAAGCCAAATAATAACAACTGCCAGCAAGTTCAACATGGCACAGCGCCAGAACCAGAGCGTTACCTCTGATGCTGACTTTTTCTTTCGTTTACTCTGTAACCAGAGGGTTATAACAGCAAACAGCACCAAGCCTGCAGCAACAATAAAACGCCCCACCAAAGAGAGTAGCTGAAGATTAAAAACATCACCCCCAGCCCAAGCAACCAGTCCAATCACAATAACAGGCGTCAAATAGCGCATGATAGTTGAGGGATAGACAGGCGTCAGTTGAAACATCGGCACCACAGCATAGGCAACCGTAATCAGTAAAATGGCGCCCCATCCCACCAATCCCCAACCCAGATGGATATCTGTCAGATGTCGTACTAAAACCACACCCTGTACACTATGCCCAACAGCCAGCCAGGCACCCAGCCCAACCGTAATCATTAAGCATACCAATGCCAAGCCAATGCCAAATCCTGCATCACGTCGAGCAGTGCTTTTGAGCAACCCTGAAATCACCGCACCAATAAACAAAGCAAAAGAGAGCACAAGCAGTAACACAGCTGTATGCATAAAGTGAGTTACACCTGTTAAAAACCCCAGTGCCAACAGTAACGTACCCGCAATCAACGCAACATGCATAACCACAGCTAACAATCCAACCTGGCGTGGTTGCCCGCCAGTTAACACAGAGACAACCTGTAACAACGCTGCCTGCATAACCATTGCCAGATAACCCAATACAAGAAGATGGGTGTAAGCCAGCATACCTCCTGACCAGCGACTGGCAAACTGACTACCTTCCAGAAATAGCATCAGTAAAGCAGCGGCAACGCCAAACAACGGTGCCGTCATAAAAAAGCGCAATGGCACCGAAAAGGACGGTGTCTGCGACAGAATCAGTTGGGATTGTTTCATCTACTGAAAAGAGAACTCACGTGACACACCAAAAAACCACAACATACTTTTCATGCGATCAAACATATCAGATGCAGGGTCATCCAAATAGAGCAGGTGCCATGATGACATCCCCATGATTAATCCATGCTCACCATTGGAGCCATCCCACACATTAAAGGCGATAGGAACAATACGGTCTTTGGCAAACTGCACATCGTATTGATCCGTGGTTTTTAATGGACGAACCATAACCACACGCCAGCGACCATCTTTCCACTTTGCTGTAGACCGCACCTGATGCTCTGTGGCAGGTTGTATTTTTTCTGGCAATTGCATGCCCCACGCATTACGTTCTTCAACAGTAATATTTGCATTGGAGACCAGATCTGTCTTCCAGATCCAAAGATTCACTGGATTAGTTTGATCTCCGCGAAATAGAGAAACGTCCCTATCCATTTGTGCTTTAACTGGAAACTGAACAGCAATGGCATCACGAAACACTCCGGGCTCTCTTGGTATCTCACCAAACACCTGCACATAATTGCCCTTGAATTGCTTTACCTCTCTGTTTCTGTAATGCACATCATCCCGTACTGGATCATCCCACTCCAACAGCAGCCCAATCTCGCTATCGTTATAGAGTGCACGTACATTCACAACATCAACAGCATTGTTTATCCATAATGGTTCAATTGAGGTTTGCCCCTGTATAGCAATCTTGGTCGGTGGCAAAGAGTGCCAGAGTGCAGCATCAGCATTCAATGGTATCTGTTCTTTTACTAACGATGCTTTAAATACCTTCTCCTGATTAAAACCAGGCTGTGCCATAAAAGCAACGTAGTTTGCCAAATGCCACTGATCTTCGCCTTTTATGCTATCGGCATATGAAGGCATAGCAGAACCGTTCATACCCGCAACAAAACGATAGAGGATATCCTCTGCTATGCTGCCGCCTTTGAACCTCCAACCATGAGTCAGATTGGGTGTGCGCACAGGGTGATCCCAATCATTTTTTAGATTTATTCGGCCATCACCTCGAAGTGTATTTCCATGGCAGGTCCAACACTTATTTTTACTATAGAGTTCAGCCCCTTTTTTAATACTCTCTGGTGAAGATTGCACCTTTGGCGGCAAGGCAATAACAAACTTGTAAGGATCCAGCTCAGCATCTTTAAAATCATCAGCATAGTTTTTTACATAGTAGACCAGTGCCCAGCGTAACTGCTCAGGCAACTCTTTCCAGCTTGGCATCTGAGTACCGGGAATACCGCGGGTAATTGTCTGAAAAAGATCTTCATCTGTGGGTAGCGCACCTGTGGCTGTAGTTCGAAACTTAAACATCCCCAATGTAAAATCCCGAGGACGTGGATCGAGCAGATCAGCCAATTGGCCATTGCCATCACCACGCTCTCCATGGCAGCGGGCGCATCGCATCATATATTGATGTTCACCTTCTGCAATCAGCCGTCTGGTGGGAGGTGGTTTTCCGGTATAAGTTGCCGAAAAGGCGATCGATGGTGCACTAACAGAGATGAATAATATTACAAACAAAACCGCTCGAAATGGATGAATTCGTACTCTTATTAGATTAAACCGATTAGTAAATTTCATTATTTTATTCACGAGGACAAGCCCGTAATGGACTTTATTATTTAAGCACAGCAACGTCTACGATAGCTTGTATTTCACTGCACCTTTGCACATCCTTAAACAACGAACCCGATTTTAAGTCCATGACAAATTGCAATCATAAGCTTGCCATCCTACACTGACTATTGGCATACTGCATTCTTCTAAATGACAGGAACTTTCTGTTCAACACTTAATCAAACCAAGCAATGATTCGCCTAAAAGAGAAAAAATCCATTACATGGCTGCTGATTGCAGGCATGCTCCACTTGATGCTGATTACGGCGCCAAGTGGCATGGTGATGGCGAGTCCTTCTGAAACAGTCACTATTGAAAACGCTCAACCCGCTGATATGAAGATGCCAGCCTGCCACACTGAGGCAATGGCCACTCCAGATAAATCCATTTTATCCTCAGATTGTAGCAACTGCCAAAACAAGGCATGCGCAGATAGCTGTTCATACTGCACTCATATCAGCATTGGCCTGCATGGCTACAATTTTGAACTACCTGACCCACCCCCTTCATTAACTAACACTGCTTTCTCTCCACAGCCATTTGACCCTGGCTACACACCAACGCCGCACCCTCCAAAACAACACCACAGTTAATCCTAACGGGATCAACCAGCCCGTTTACTAAAAGCATATCAGCATTTAAACATGCTGCGGCGCTGGCTTTAGTTATGCCATTGCTGTGTGATGATTGATCGCACAGTGTGCATCGTAATTCAACGCCTGCCTGTAATTGAATTGAACTCTAATTTAGAGAGATAGAATGTATAGAATTGTTACAATAATTTTATCAGCCCTCCTTCTTTCTGCATGTAGTAACCAGAATGGAGAGACCTCAACCAATACCACATCCAACACACCTGTGAATATGGCTGACCATCAAATAACACCAAGCTCTAACAAGATAGTAACGGTTAAAAAACCTCAGGTTCCTTTTAAATTAGGCCTTGGCATGAAAAAGTTTCAGACGATGTGTTCCAAGTGTCATGGTGAATGGGGTGAAGGAACAGACCAGGGGCCACCACTGATGCACCCCTTCTACAAACCTTCGCATCATGGCGACCCTGCCTTTTATAACGCAGCGTTAAAAGGGGTAAAAGCACACCATTGGCAATTTGGTGATATGCCAAAAGCAGAAGGAGCAACATCCAAAGATGTCGCGCAAATCATCGAATTTGTGCGTTGGTTACAAAAAGAAAATGGCATTTACTGATTTGAGTTTAAATTACAAAGGATAATATCTTATGGCAAAACAGAAAAAGTCTGCAAACAAAGGCAACACAGCCAATAAAACAACGAAGAAATCCAAAAAATGCTATTGGAATATAGCGCTCATTGGTGGAGCCTTTGCACTAATAATTGGTGTTATGGTATGGGCACCAACCATAAGAAATGCTGGAGCCACAGAGGTCGTTGTCTACAAATCACCAACCTGTGGATGTTGCAGTAAATGGATAGATCATCTGCGTGATGAAGGCTTCCGCGTTATTGAAAAAAACAGTAACAATGTTGATCAGATAAAACTTGAGCAAGGTGTAAAACGCAAGCATGCCTCCTGCCATACCGCCTTAGTGGAAGGGTACGTCGTTGAGGGTCATGTTCCTGCCAATGACATCAAGCGCATGTTGCAGGAGAAGCCAAAAATAACCGGACTGGCCGTCCCTGGTATGCCTATGGGATCACCTGGTATGGAAGGTAATTACAAAGATCCCTATGAAGTACTTGCTTTTGTTAAAGATGGAAAAACAAAGGTCTTTAGCCGGTATTGATTCGTCATGACAAAAGAACTTACAACAGCATCCAGGCGGTTAAACAGGTCACTGCTGCTAAATCCTGAGTCTCTGCATCAAGCAATCAAAATAATCTCAGCACTCTCAGGAGTATATAAGGTACTGTCTGATAAAAAAGGAAAGCAAATCCAAATCAGCTATAACGTAACAAAGCTTAGATATCCAGCATTGTTGCAAGCACTTGAAGCTGAGCACCTTATAAAAGAGTCTACTTGGTGGGAACGCATAAAACGTAACTGGTATAACCAACAGGATATTGTGATGCGTGACAATGCCAGAGCCAAACCATCACCCTGCTGTAGTAACCCAACTAGTATTATGGTGCAAAGCAATAAACCAAATAACCGTAGCAAACGTTAAAACCAGTATGAGAATTTATATGAATAAAACCACCTTGATTTTCATTATTTTATTATCACAACTGACAACCAGCTTGGTTAATACAGCATGGGCAGAAAACCCCAAACAACGCTGGTATACAAACAGCCAGGTTACACAAGGCAAAGCACTCTATTCTATGCACTGTGCAGAGTGCCACGGCAATGATGCTGAAGCCACACCAGACTGGCGCAAATCTGATAAAGATGGTAGCTATCCACCGCCACCACTTAATGGCAGCGCCCATGCCTGGCACCATCCATTAGCACATTTGCGTCTTACAATACGTTTTGGTGGTGCGCGATATGATGGCAAAATGCCACCCTTTGATGACAAACTCTCCGCCGACCAAATTGACAGCATAATCGCCTGGTTTCAATCCCTGTGGCCAGATGAAGCCTATAGCCGCTGGCTTGAGCGAGGTAAATCACAAATATCTACAACCAAGTAAACACAATAAGTTTCACCTAAACAAGAATGCTTTGATAT
>Ga0316192_10002194_pt1 | contig 14322 bp, 11 predicted proteins | sample MerIslwburrow_MG_FD_204931 | JGI IMG/M metagenome (GOLD analysis project Ga0316192, IMG submission 204931) | Coastal sediment microbial communities from Maine, United States - Merrow Island worm burrow | ecosystem: Environmental > Aquatic > Marine > Coastal > Sediment | place: USA: Maine...
CACCCGGTCTGATTTTATAATTTGCTCTGACTACCTCATCATTAACTTTTACGAATCCTTCTTTTATGCCATTTTGGATCCTGCTTCTGGAAACATTGGGAATACGGTCTGATAAGAACTTGTCAATTCGCAATAAGGCCTGTCCTTTATCAGCCTCTATGCGATAATGTTCAAAAAGCTCACTATTTTCATCTTCAAAAATTTCTTCTTCTTTATCAGCCATAAATAAATAATCTATTCTGAAAAATTCAAACGATAGGCGACTACCCGGTTGTCAAAAAATGTTGGTACCAGAACAATATCCTCTTCTACTATCATATCAATATCAGCTGCACTAATATTTTGTTCTCTTGTATCAAGTAAATGTACTTTTCTTCCGTCTTTAAATACGTAACGAAGCTCACCATTCCATCCGGAAACTACATAGTTATTTCGTTTATCCTTGGCAATACCATCTCCCTGGCCAATACTATCTGAAAGGATACTCACCTTTTTGGATTTCAGCTCAATTGATTTAAACTTTTCCTGTCCAAAGGAAGCAAGCAATAATCTTTCTTTTTCAATAAACAATCCATTTGGTCCCATAAGCATATCGCCTTCCAGCCAGGTAGTAATTTCACCATTTGAAAGCAGGTATATCTTATTAGTATCCGAATCGGTTATATATACATCTCCATCATCTCCAACAGTAATATCATTAAGGAAAGCTGAACCAGAGATCTCAATCACTTCAATCACTTCTTTTTTCTTGATGTCAATCACCTTAATATCAGTAATATCGCTAACATAGAGCTTGCCTTGATGGATTCCCATTCCTTTCGGGGCATTTAATCCTGTCACCCATTCTAATTCGCGGATATTTCCATCTGTTTCCAATAGAGATATAAATCCCAATGCATTCTTTTCTGCAGGTTCACCATTGATATTTGCTACGAATATTATCTTGTTGTTTTTGTCGTAAAGTACTGATTCAGGAATTTTGAAAACTTGTTCAGTGGACCATAGTTCATTTATTGTGACTTCAGAGACACTTTTATCTGTTTGCTTTTTAGAATTACATGAAAACAAAACGAGGGGTATAAGTGTCAGGAATAATATTTTTTTCATCTGTTAAAGATTTAGAATTATATTGGTTAATTTACGTAAATCGAACTTTATAAAATGCAATAAAAGGTTAAATGAAAAAGCAAAATACCAAATATCATTTAATATATATCGTATTCCTGATATTTTTATATTCTCATAATGGACATGCTCAATTTAGAGGCGGATTAGAGAATTTTAAATTGCTTAATGTAAAAATCGGATACTCGGTACCAGTTGGAGATTATGCATCTACAACCGGTGCTGATTCAGAATCAGGATATGCTACTCCGGGCATTAATTTAGGACTAGGCTATTACTATATGTTTTCGGATATAATTGGACTGGGAGGATCCCTGGGGCTCAATTTTCAGGGTTATGATGATTCTGCAAGAACTAGGACTATATATGAAAATGATCCGACCGCCACATCGGTAGTTGTTGAAAGTAGTAATTATACAAATCTTACCTTAACAGTAGGTCCTGTTATCAATAAAAGATTTTCAGAAGAATGGAGCTGGTTAATTCGTGCTGAAGTAGGGATGCTTTTTACTTTCCGGCCAGAACAAGAGTTCAAGATAACGGATGCTCAAGGAACGCAAAGCTTGAATATCAATGGTCTTGTTGGAACATCCTATGCACTTTATGGAGGTACAGCAATCAGGTATCATGCTACTGAAACGGTAGCTTTCTCTGTTTTTGCTGATTACTTCTATGGAGCTCCTAAATATGATTATTTATCCTATCAATCACCTAATTGGATTGAAATTAAAGGGAAACAGGATATTATGTATGTGAATATTGGTCTTGAATTAACATTTATCGTTGGATACTAATCGTTCCTATTATGAAAATTGCAATTATGTTAAACCTCCCTTTTCTTACACACTTGAATTAGTAGTCCTGAAGACATTATAGGTAATAGCAATAAAAAAATCTTCTTTTCTATAAACCAAATTATTATATTGGTGGTTATGTTTTAATGAAAAGCAGTTGTACCATGTTGTTTGATTGCTAATATGGAAATGAAAAAAAAATATTTTACAATTATACTTCTGTTTCTTTTTTCTTCAGCCATCAGCCAGGAAATTGAGGTGATTGATATTTCTCAAATGGAATCTATCATTCATGAAGAAACCGGAAAGACCAAGATAATAAATTTCTGGGCTACCTGGTGTAAGCCCTGTGTCGAAGAAATTCCTTATTTTGAAGCATTAAATAGCAACCCGGAATTTGAAGACTTTGAAATCATTCTAGTAAGCCTGGATTTTGTTGAACAGCTAGACTCTAAGGTGAGAAAATTTGTTGAAAAAAAAGAACTTACATTAACTATAAAATTGCTGGACGACACGGATTACAACTCATGGATTAATAAAATTGACCCAACATGGTCTGGTGCTATCCCTGCTACTCTGGTAGTTAACAATAGTTACGGAAAAAGAAAATTCTTCGAAAAACAGTTTACTGAACAGGAATTAGAAAATGAATTACTTGAATTCAAAGATCAACTCTAAACTATAAAAAATGAAAACAGCACTTATCATTATTTCAATTATATTTATCACCCCGATGATTGATAGGGAGGAGATAACCGGATACAATATAGGAGATTATGCAACAGATTTCAGTTTAAAAAATATTGATGGTGAAATGGTTTCACTGTCGGATTTTTCAGAGGCTAAAGGGTATATTATATCTTTCACTTGCAATACTTGCCCATATTCTGTTTTATATGAACAAAGAATCATTGACCTGGATAAAAAGTATGCATCAAAAGGATATCCTGTTATAGCAATTAATCCAAATGATCCTTCAAAGAATTCTGACGAATCCTTTGAGAAAATGGTTGCAAAAGCAAAACAGAGCAATTATCCCTTTCCGTATCTTGTTGATGAAACTCAAGCTACTACCCGAGCATACGGTGCTACCAATACACCCCATATGTATGTTCTTCAAAAGGATAAAGATAAATACAAAGTAATGTATATTGGTACCATCGATAACAATCCTAAGGACCCGGAAAAGGTTACTAAATTTTATATTGATGATGCCATGAATGAAATATTAAGTGGTGAAGAGGTTAAGCTATCCAAAACCAAAGCAGTAGGATGCGGAATAAAGTGGAAGTCCTCCTCCTAGATAAAATTAATACTAAGAATTCTTTTTCTTCAAGCGAATGATCCTGAATCATTCGCTTTTTTTATATTTACTTATTAAATAAAATCTAATCGAATGCGAAAGTTACAGGTTGCTGTAATTGGTGATTCTCAAACCAATAAGACTGTGTATGATTTTTGTGAACAACTGGGAATATTTTTGGCCCAATCTGATTTCACAGTGATTACCGGTGGCAGGGGTGGTGTGATGGAAGCCGTAAGCAAAGGAGCCTTCACTGCAAATGGTTTAACTATCGGTATTCTGCCTTCGGATGAGCTTAACGATGGAAATAAGTATTGTTACTCTGTAATTCCTACAGGTATGGGTAATTCCAGGAATAGTATTATTGTACAATCTGCTGACATTATTATTGCCATTGGTGGGCAGGCAGGCACTCTATCTGAATTGGCCTTTTCCTGGATATCTAATAAACCAATTATTTGTGTAGAAAAATTCGGAGGTTGGTCTTCAAAACTATCTGGACAAATCGTTGATTCACGTCGGAATGAACCAATAATTGGTGTCAATACATTGGAAGAATTGAAAAGCCAGGTTCTTTATATTGCAAAAAGCATTAATCTTAATAAAAGTCGAATAGACTAAAAGAAGGGTAAATTATTTTTTACTAAATTAGAAGAGGATTCAAAGTTCATCGTATAACTGGAAGCCTGATTTTTTTGATTGATTTTTAAACATAATATTTCCATGATTCACTCAAAGAATTTTTGCATTTTTTTTAATATTATTATCGCCATTATCCTTTCGATTAATGGGATTGCCCAGGATGTTGAGGTTCCATTAGCTGAGCATCCAAGGCCTGATTTGAATCGCCCCGAATGGATGAACCTGAATGGTATCTGGAGTTTCGAGTTTGACACTGGAGATGTCGGGGAAGATGAAGGTTGGTATGCTGAAAAAGAATTATCAAGGAAGATTACCGTTCCTTTTTCCTGGGGTGCTCCACTTTCTGGTGTTGCTGATGAAGGAGATATCGGATGGTATAGCCGAAAAATTACAATTCCTGATTCCTGGGAAGGAAAACGAGTATTTATAATCGTTGGAGCAAGCGACTGGAACACCAAAGGCTGGTTAGATGGACAATACCTGGGAGAAAATAGAGGAGGATATACGCCCTTTGAATTTGAACTCACATCCCATATAAAATATGGGAAAGAACAGAAATTGTCTTTTCGCGTCGATGATACCGCTCATGATTTTAAATTAGAAGGAAAGCAAGGATATGGAAAAGCACGTGGTATTTGGCAAACAGTTTATCTGGAGGCCCGGGGCAATATATTTGTTGATCATATTCATATTACTCCAGATATTGATAAAGGAGAAATCATGGTTGATGGAAAATTAAGTGACCCATTAAAAGAAAAATCAACAATATATCTGGAAGCAATTGATGAACGTCAGAATAAAATTTCACAATCCATTAAATTAGAGAAAGAGGCAAGTGATTTCCATTTTTCCGTATCCATTCCTGATGCTATTCTTTGGAGCCTTGATAATCCACATTTATATGATGTGAAAATTGTTCTTGGTGACAAGGAACCGGATAACCTCAATACTTATTTCGGAATGCGTAAAATAAGTGTGGTGAATTATCCGGGACTGGACTATCCATATGTTGCTCTAAACAATAAGCCAGTGTATGTTCAGTTAGCCCTTGACCAGGCCTATCACCCTGAGGGATATTATACATTTCCTTCTGATGAATTCATGCGTGATGAAATCATCCGATCTAAAAAAATAGGATTGAATGGACAAAGAATACATGTCAAAATTGGTATCCCTCGAAAACTTTATTGGGCTGACAAACTAGGGCTTTTGATTATGGCAGATGTGCCTAATAGTTGGGGCGCCCCGGATAAAGAAATGCAATTTGAGACAGAAAAAGCACTCAGGGATATGGTGAAAAGAGATTTTAACCATCCATCTATCTTTTCATGGGTGGTTTTCAATGAAACCTGGGGATTGATGACCCGGGATGATAATAAATCCAAATACCTTCCTGAAACCCAGAAGTGGGTTAAAGAAATGTATGAATTGACTAAATCACTAGATCCAACCCGATTGGTTGAGGACAATTCAGCTAATCGAAGAGATCACGTAGCAACTGATTTGAATACCTGGCATGCCTACTTGCCGGGTTATGCCTGGGAGGAGTTTTTAGATGATGTTGAAGAACAAACATATCCAGGTTCCGAATGGAATTTCATCGAAGGATACGTTCAGGGAAACCAACCCAATATAAACAGTGAATGTGGGAATGTTTGGGGATATCAGGGTAGCACTGGTGATGTGGATTGGAGTTGGGATTATCATATAATGATCAATGAATTTAGAAAACATCCAAAAGTGGCTGGCTGGTTATATACTGAGCACCACGATGTAATCAATGAATGGAATGGATATTATAAATATGATCGTTCCAATAAATATACTGGCTTGGAAGACTTTAATGGAATGACAATCAATGACCTTCATAGCCCGGTACAGATAACACCGGATATTGACTTAATGACATCTGCTGCTCCTGGTCAGGAATTAGAGATCCCAATTTGGCTTTCAGTATTTACTGACCGGATTCCATATGAGAAAGCGAGGATTAAATATTTTTGGGAAGGGATAAACTCTGCTGGAATAAAACACACCAGTAATATGATGCATCAGCCTTTGTTTAGCATTGAATCCTGGCAATTATCCTTTTTAGAACCACTTCATATTAATGCTCCTGAGGAGGAAGGATTGGCTATTTTGCATCTGGTCCTGGAGACATCCACTGGAATATCTATAAATAAAAATTTTGTTGTCTTCAAGATAGAAAATCAAAAAACCAGCAATGCCGAAGTACCCAAAAGCGTGGATCAAAAATATAAACTTGTAAGCATAGCTCCCTCCGATTTCTCCAATTCGCAATGGTCAGTAAAGCAGTGGAATGTTCTTGACGGGCTTAAAGTGAATGGTGCAGGATATGGTTATTTTGAATATGAAGTTTTAATCCCAGATGAAATCAATAGTGAAAATGTATCTGAGGCCATTTTTAAAATTGAATTATCTGCTAAACAATTATTTGGGAAAGATGCATCTGACAGTGATAAGATGAGTGGTGATTATATGAGAGGAAGAGGTACACACGATCCCAGTCGAAATCCAAATTCTTATCCTATGACCGATGATGATAAATATCCAAGTTATGCAAGGATCAAAGTAAATGACTTTATAGTTAAAGAAGTATTTCTTCCTGATGATCCTGCTGACCATAGAGGTGTTTTATCATGGAACAGTCAAAACAAAGATCAGAAATTAAGGGAAGCAGGATCATATGGATACCTTGTTGAAGCTGGTCTGCCATCCAACATTCTTGCGGATATAATAATGGAAAGGAAATGCAAAATCACCATAGAGGTACCTCAAATATTAGCAGGAGGACTTGCTGTTTATGGAAAGGATTTCGGGAGATACCCTATTGATCCTACAATAGTTTTTATGATGAAGTAATTCAACAAAACAAGCATTTTCAAATAAGTTAATTTGTGGTATTTGTTATGTTATAAATTTAAAATTGAAAAAGGGAATAGAATTTTATCAGGAAATACGTTTAATTTGCATTTCAAAAAAACTTTTAATGTTATGAAAATTGCAAATTATTTTTTTACAACACTTGGAATATTTACACTGGTATTCCTAATATCTTGTACAGGAAATCAAAAAAAGGCTGAAACGACAGCTGATGAGCCTGAAGAAGAGGCAGTCGTCGACGATGGATGGGTAACCATATTTAATGGCGAAAACCTGGATGGCTGGAAAAGATATAACAAAGATGATATCGGTCCATTGTGGCAGGTAAAAGATGGGACGATCTTTTTTAATGGTTCAGGTGCTGGTGAAGGAAGTGGTGAAGATGGCGGAACATTGATAACCGTAAAGCAGTATGGCAATTTCGAATTTATGGTTGACTGGAAAGTTGCTACTGGCGGTAATAGTGGTTTGCTCTATCACATTGTTGAAAAACCGGAATTTAGTCATGCTTACAATACCGGGCCAGAATACCAACTGATTGATGACAACAATTATCACGAACCATTGAATGATGTAAATGCAGCTGCAGCAAATTATGATATGCATGCTGCTTCTGCTGATAAAAAATTAAATACTCCCGGAGAATGGAATACCTCAAAAATCGTGTATAATAATGGACATGTAGAGCATTGGTTGAATGGAGATAAAGTTCTTGAATTTGAAGAAGGTAGTGAAGATTGGAAGGAGCGATACGAAAACAGCAAATGGGTTGAATATCCAGGATGGTGTAAATACAAAGTTGGATCCATAGGACTTCAGGATCATGGTGCAAACCTCGAGTTTAAGAATATCAAGGTAAAGGAATTATAGATAGAAATATATATCCATAAAAAAAGTGTTCAGTTATTTGAACACTTTTTTTATTTATTGAATGCCTTTTTTTTAACCCGAAATCGGCATTAGAAAATTTATTCCGTCTTTAAACTGCTGCCAAACAGTCCGTTGTACCCACTTATTTCAACTCACCATAGCGGTGCTATGCCTCGTCTCAATAAGTGTCTGTTTTATTGCACTAAAGCCTCATTACAAAGTTCTATTGCCGAATTCGGGTTTAATGATTCCCACAGGCACATTTCGGTCGTGTGAAACTTTGGGTTTCTTCATGCCATTTATAGTTATCATTATAATCATCCTGTTCCCAGTAAAACCTTGAACGTTTTTTTTCTTCATTTCCAATTTCGTCCATGGTTTCGGTGTCATACAATCTACCATTGATCATCACCATTTCAACTGTATTGGTGTTATGAATATTCTCCAGGGGATCTTCTCCCAGTATGACCAGGTCTGCCAGTTTACCTGCTTTCAAGGACCCAAGGTCTTCTTCCATGCCTATATATTCTGCACCATCAATAGTAGCTGCTTCTAATACTTGCATATTGGTCATTCCTCCTTGTGATAAATTCCACATTTCCCAATGAACTCCAAGACCCTGTAATTGGCCATGACCACCTACACAAACTCTCACACCTCTATCCACAAGTGCTTTACAGGATTGCGAAACAAGGATATGTCCATTTATGTATTCCTCATCCGGCACCATAGTTCTATGCCTCGACCGTGAATCAATGATGCTTCTAGGCGTATATTTAAGAAGTTTTTCATTTTCCCATACATTGGTTTTTTGATACCAATAGTATTCTCCATTCAAACCCCCATAATTTACAATGAGAGTTGGTGTGTTTGAAGTATTACTGGAGGCCCATAATTGAAGTACATCTTCGTAAAGCGGAGCGACAGGTAAGTTGTGTTCTACACTGGTATGTCCGTCAATAATTTCACTCAGGTTATGATAAAAAGTGGACCCTCCTTCAGGGTAAACCATGATTTCAAGTTCACGTGCAGCTTTTATAATCTGCTGCCGTTGATCTCTCCTGGGTTGATTATAGCTTTTTACCGAGAAAGCACCATAAGCCCTGGTTCTTTTAAGTGCAAAACGAGCGTCATCCAGACTATTAATTACAGCTTTAAAATCTCCCTCCGCACCATAAATAATTGTTCCTGTAGTATAAATTCTTGGTCCCACCATATGACCTGCCTTTACCATTTCTGATTGTGAAAATGACATCTCTGAATTAGAAGAAGGATCATGGGTAGCAGTAATGCCATAAGCAAGATTGGCATAATAGGGCCAGTCCTTTTGTGGACTAAGACCATATCGGAAAGCATTTAGGTGTGCATGGGAATCTATGAATCCTGGAACTATCACTTTACCACTTACATCATATACTTTCGCCTTTTGAGGTATTTTGACCTCGCCATCTTTACCAATAGCTTTAATTCTATTTTTCTCAATGATGATGGTTCCTTTTTCAATGATCCCATCTCCATCCATAGATATAATCTTAGCTCCGGTAAAGGCAATGATACCCTGAGGGATATCCGTTTTTAATTCGAGGTTTACAGGAATAATTTCCTTTTTTATTTCAGAGATGCTGTCTGGAGACCCTTCCAGAAATGTAAAACATTCTTTCAAGTTCACAGTATTGTAGTCTTCACCCATGGTCCAGTGTAGTTTTTCTCCATCAGATGACCATTGAAGGTTAATACCTGCATCATCCGATACTTTTGCTACTGGCAATGCAGTTGTTTTTGCTGATAAATCAAAGGATTTTCCTGAAGGGGCAAAAGGTATTACATAAACCTGAAATAGTTCACCAAAAGCGAGCCACTTATTGTCCGGGCTTAAAGCATACTGATTTGCATAAGCAGACTCAAAATGGATTTTTTCTTCATTCCCATGAAGATCCACACTTTTATAGGCCTTTTTGAGTGAACCGAAAAGAAAACCACCTGTTTGATAATAGATACGTTTTCCATTTTGGCCAAACACCGGATTTTCGCCTTCTTCAGTAATAAAATTAACTATTTTACTTTCCAAATCCATCCGGTAAATACCCGGGTTTTTTGAATATACATGACCCATTGCCGAATTGCCACCTTCTTTAAGGAATACTATTCTTTTAGCATCAGGAGAATAGGAAGGAGTTCTGTAGATGCCTTTTTCGGTAGTGAGCTTTTTAAGATTATCACCCTTAATCGAAATTTGGTGTATGGCTCCTTTATCTTCATCATTCCATGTCACATAGACTATTGATTGTCCATCAGGAGAAAAAGAAGGTTCAAACTCCAGGTCTGTTCCTTCTGTAAGTCTCTCAGGTTTGCCGTTGGGAAGTTTTTTGGTCCAGAGGAATCCAGCAGCATTAAAAGCCAGAAGATTTCCATCAGGAGAAGTAGTAGCGTTTCGTATGACTTTAGCTTTGAAAGACTCTGGTGCGACTTCCTGTTTAAAAATAAGGGCTTCAGAGATTTTGTGAATTGCTTTTGCCTTGAATGGAATGATTTGATCTTCTGAAGTCTCAGAATTCACTTTATGAATTTTACCCTTGGCCCAGATGATAATATTTTTATTGTCTGGCAGCCAATTATAGTTGGGATAAACTCCAAAAATAGCCCAGGCTTCCTGTTGGTCTTTACTTAACTGGTCATAAATTGGCTTTTGAATTCCAGTTTTGAGATCATGTATATATAAAACAGACTTCTCACGAACCCGTCTGATAAATGCTATTTTTGACCCGTCCGGAGATACCTGTGGCCTTATCGCTCCCCCGGGTCCTCCAATCAGACTTTTGATTTCTCCCTTTTCAATATCATATCTTCGGATTACATATATCTGAGAGTTGGGATCTTTGTTGTATTGGAAGAAACCTCCCGGATAAACATCCTGACTATAGTATATATATTTTCCATCAGGTCCATACCAGGGCTCCCCAATGTCTTGCTGATCATTCATTTTCTTCACCAACTGAATTCCGGAGCCTCCGGATACATGATACATCCATAATTCACCTGCCCCCAACGAACGTTCTGAAGAGAAATGCTTTCTTGCAACAAGGTATTGACCATCAGGTGACCATACAGCATTATTTAGTAAACGAAAATCTTCTTTGGTAACTTGCAGGGCATTGTTGCCATCAACATCCATTATCCAAATATTGTCTCCACCTCCCGCATCGCTGGTAAAACTTATTTGTTTGCCATCCGGACTGAAACGGGGTTGAACTTCGAATGGGTATCCTCCACGGAGTAATGTGGCATTACCTCCTGTAGATGGCATGATATAGATGTCCCCTAACATATCAAAAACAATCTTAGTACCATCAGGGCTCACATCCAGATTTAACCAGGTGCCTTCGTCGCTCTCAATGATGACTTCCTTAAATGGTTCACCGGGTTCGGCGACATTCCATTTTTTATCTTTTTCTTGTCCAACCAGATGAATTGATAGAGATAGCAGTAAAATAAGCAGAGTGATCTTCATTGCGATATTATTATTTATTCATAAATATTAATCCGCAAATTTGTGAAATTTTCTATTAATAATTCGAATTAAAATCAGATTGTCACAAAAATCCTGAAAATGTGCACTTATATTTTAGCTTTTAAAATGATACTCACTAACAAGATAAGGTTCTATGCTTGGGTAGTCGATAAAAGATTTAACATCAAAATATACTTCTAACATTCTGGGAACAATGAGTAATGGATTTCCAAAAAACTTAAACGGGTTTAATAATTCTGACCTTGTCCGGCAATGTTCTTCGACAATACCATCAAAATGCTCAGAATTGAGGCTTAATCTATCGGTTACTTCATTGCGGTTATAATGCCAGAGCGGATGAATACGAAGAGACAGAGGTGTATGTCCCTTATGCCAGCGAGAAATAAAAGTCTTGTGATCTATGGATTTCTTTTTTCGAAAAAGAGTTAGCAAGCAAATTCCTGGTGTTACCGTTCTATCCTGCCATTTTTTTTTATAAGTTACTGGTAAGGCTTCAGAAACTTTATATGAACCAGCATAGCCAATAGCATCCTGAAATGTTGGTAATGTAACTGAATCATTACTACCGGCACTTAATGATATTGCAGCAATTTTAGTCTTATTGAAAGGAATGATGGACAATATTGGTGGCGCCTGTTCTGTAAGTGTTAACTTAATTTGATCAAAATTACCATAAATCGGGTCAATGATTTTAAAAATACGATTTTTGAATTCCTTATAATCTTCATTAGAAGAACCTCTTATCAAATAAATATATTTAAACATTTTATTTTTATCCTGATTTGAATTAAAAGATATAATAATAATTTTATATGGAGAAATTAATACGTCATTACTCAATTTATTATGAGAGAAAATATAAATACTAATAAAAAATACAAAATACTTATAACGGGAGGTTCCGGATTTTTAGGAAGGGCGATCCTTCAGGAATTGATAATCGAAGCTTCTTTGATACCTGTAGAGGAGATTCGCGTCCTGGATATAAATGCAATTGAAGGAATTGATGATGACCGGATAACTTTTATTAGGGGAGATGTTAGAGATTACCAGGTAGTTGCTAAAGCCACAGAAGGAGTAGATGTAGTAATTCATTCCGCAGCGATCATTGATTGGGGAACCCATTCGGCAAAATTTGTTTACGATGTCAATTTCGGCGGAACCCAAAATGTTGTATTAGCTTGTAAAGAATTCAATGTTGGTGTATTGATCTATACCAGTTCATTAGATGCGGTATACACTGGAAAGCCTTTAGTAAATATCGATGAGACCATTGGCTATCCTGAAAGATATACAACTATGTATTGCGAGAGCAAGGTGCTATCAGAGATACTGGTAAAAAAAGAAAATAGTGATACATTTAAGACATGTATCCTCCGCCCATCAGATGTATATGGAGAAGGGGATCCCTATCATGTAAGCTCATTAATCACCATGGCTAAGACAGGATTTTATGTCAGGCTGGGAAATGGCAAATCAAAATGTCAACATGTTTATGTTGGAAATATGGCGCATGCTCATCTTTTAGCAGCCAAAGCTATTCTTGAAGGCAATAAACAAATTATGGGAGAAGCCTACTTCATTACGGATGGACCGGGGCATAATTTTTTTACATTCTTTGACCAAATTGTTGAAATGGCTGGATATAAAATATGGCCTGAGAATTTCTGGTTGCCGAAGTGGCTGGCATATTCCTTAGGAAGCATTTCGGAATTTATAGCTTATCTATGGAGACCTATCAAGCGATACAATCCTAAATTCAGCAGGTTTGCAGTTGAATATACATGTACAGATTTTACTTTTAATTCTGAAAAAGCCGAAAAGGATTTTAGATACTACCCAAAATATAGTAAAAAAGACGCAATGAGCAGAACTGCACAGTATTTCCGAAAAGGTATGTATTAGTTATATAAAACAGCTTTGGAACTTTGCGATACCAGGGTAAACGTTCAATGGTGTAACAAATTCTAAGATTGCCAGATCAAATTTCCAAAGCGCATAATTTTTTAACCAATCTTTATTGATCTTAAGAATAAGAGATTTAGTTCATTTTGAATAATTGATTTATAAACCCCTTTTCTACATTCATTTCATACATTAACGTGAGTTCGACGTAAAATACTTAATAATTCACATAGAAAAAAGCAGAACATTTAGTATATTAAAGTGTTGACGTTCAATATTTTAACTAAACGATCTGCTTATGTTTTCTATGAATAAAGTTACTGAAATATTTTGTTCTATCGATGATTTTTGTTTAGAATTTATCCCAACATTTAACAATCACCTACTTTCCAATACTAAAAACAGGAATAAGCCTTCCAAACTTTCTTTGTCCGAAGTAATGACGATTCAGGTCTTATTTCACATTTCTGGATTTAGAAATTTTAAAACATTTTATAAGGGATATGTCTGCGCTCATTTAAATACATGGTTTCCGGATCTGGTCAGCTATAACCGAATGGTTGAATTATGTAGTGAGAGCTTAGTTCCATTAGCCATCTATTTGAAAAGTAGAGCTACTGGCAAGTGTACAGGGATTAGCTTTATTGATAGTACCCCTTTGAGAGTATGTCACAATAGAAGAATTCATTCTCATAAAGTATTTAATGGTCTTGCACAACGGGGACAATGTTCAATAGGATGGTTCTATGGCTTCAAATTGCATCTAGTCACTAATGATATGGGTCATGTGGTTGATTTTATGCTTACTCCAGGCAATGTAGATGACAGAAAGCCTTTAAAAATAGAGCGATTTATAAAGAACCTTTGGGGTAAGCTTTTCGGAGATAAAGGCTATATAGGTAAAGATCTTTTTAAAAATTTATTCTTCAACGGTATTCACCTGGTGACCAAGTTAAAAAGAAACATGAAGTCATCATCGATAACACCAATAATGGATGCAATCCTATTAAGAAAAAGAGCTATTAGTGAAACAATTATTGATCAGTTGAAAAACATCTTTCAGGTTGAGCATTCCAGACATAGAAGTCCGAAGAACTTCTTGACCAATCTATTCTCTGCATTAATAGCTTATAATTTCAGTGATAAGAAACCTTCTTTAAAAATTAACTTTACTGATACCAATCAATTATATTTACCACTGTAGTTATATCGAACTCACGTTATATTAATGATATCTCATAATATCTATT
>Ga0316192_10002195_pt1 | contig 14321 bp, 10 predicted proteins | sample MerIslwburrow_MG_FD_204931 | JGI IMG/M metagenome (GOLD analysis project Ga0316192, IMG submission 204931) | Coastal sediment microbial communities from Maine, United States - Merrow Island worm burrow | ecosystem: Environmental > Aquatic > Marine > Coastal > Sediment | place: USA: Maine...
CGCATTATTCATGAGCCCCACGGCATCTAGCGGAGATCGCCCGCCATCTCAGGGAAGTCCTCGCTCGTCGCTCCTCAACAACCTGCAAGGTTGCCTCCGGTGCTCCTCCCTGCGGGTGACCAGATCTAACAGACGCTTTCCACAATCTGCTCGCGGCGTCATGAATAATGCGGGCTAGGGTTTGCGCCAGGTCACGATGTGGGCCGGCGAGTCAAAGACCACTTGGCCGCTACTCTCGACAAAACCTGAGAGAACGCCCTCGGCCTCTCTGAGGACCCGTTCGATCTGATCTTCGCTCAGATCCACACCCATCACGGGCAGCCAGCCACGAAGATCCGCTTCCACCATTGTGCGGACACTCGGAAAACGCGCCGTCCCGGTGCGTGTCGCGATCTCCACCGAGGCGACCCCGGACCGTTCAAACAAAGCTGCAAGCTCTGCCCGCTCACCCAGGACAAAAGGAGCCCGTAGAGCGTCGGCGGCTTGCTGCCCGACAAGCCGGTGCAGGAGGTCGACCTCGAGTGAGTAAGCCGGTGAGTTTTCGAGTGAATCCCACACCGCGACAGCCAGTCGACCCCTGGGCACCAGTACGCGAATCATCTCGCGGATCGCCTGCGCTCGGTCGGCGAAGAACATCAGACCGAACTGACTGACCACGGCGTCGAACGAGGCCTCGGCAAACGGCAGTGATTCAGCCGTCCCCCGCCTCCAGCTCACATCGGCATTGATGTCCTCAGCCACCGCCAGCATCCCCGGGCTGGGATCGAGCCCGGCAACAGCTCCCACCGGACCCACACGCTGGGATGCCGTGCGAGCGAGTAAACCGGTGCCGCACGCCACATCCAGCACTTTCTGTCCAGATTCCACCCGCGCCGCGTCCAGCACCGGCTCGGCCCACTCTGCGAAGAGGGCCGGAACATGCAGCGTCTCGTAGGCGGTCGCAGCTGCGATCTGCTCGTGAAGTTCAGGGTCAGTCATTCGGCGACTCTACCGCGAGCTGGCAAAATGGCTGCTGAGCCGCTTGCTCACGGACTGGCCAGACCAGAGAGGCGGTAGAAAGTGGCCAGGAATTCGTAGTGGTGTCCCCAACGGGCACCACTTGGAATCCACTGATCGCCCAATTGACAGCCTTCGAGACCTTGAAGAATGCTCATCTCCAGGCTTGATGAAGGCTCTACGATACGGGATGAACCAGTTTTTTCCGATCCCGAAACTGATGACAACAACCGATTGTCTTTCGCTCTGTCCAGCTACAATGCCGGGCCTGACAGAATCCAGCGCCTGCGGGGCGCAGGCTACGGCCGCCGGTCGCAATCCCGACAAATGGTTCGGCAACATCGACAAGCATTCTCTCGCTTGCGGCTTGCTGCACCAGCAGGAGCGGGGTCACCTGCGCGCCCTCGGCGAGAGTCGTCCAGACGAGGGATAATATATCCCCGTAACTAGGGGGTCCACCTATGAAAACAGTTCTTCATATCACCGCCTGTCTGCTTGCCCTACTTCTCATGGATGGATGGCTCATCCCGAGCGGATCTTCGGTCCGGGCCCAGGAGCCTTCGAGTGCCGAAGAGACCGAACCAGAGCAAGCGACCGAGTCTTCAGAATCCCAGCAGGAGACACCTCAGCTCACTTACATCGAGCGTTTGAGGAGGTTGGAGCGAGACCTGGAGGCCGATAGGGCGAGGTTGACCGAGATCAAGGAGAACTTGGCCGATCGCGAAGCCTTTGTCGACAATCTGGCCGCCAACATCGAGGAAGCGGAAGCGGAGATTGCCGCGAAGAGGCTGCAGCTCGAAGAGCTCGGTGGTGCCGAGGCCTCGGCCGAGGCCTCGGCGCTGGCAGAGGAGATCGCGAGTCTCGAGGACATGATTCAGATAGGCACGAAGCAATCGGATATCGCGTTTCAGTCCGCCAAGACCCTGCAGGGCCAGATCCAGGCACTAGAGAAGAAGATCGCGAACATGGAGGCCGCCTACCAGGCGCAGATAGGTCCCACATCCGAGGAGCTCGCGGTGGAGACCGTCGTTGCACCCGACACTACAGCCCCTGAGCCAACCGTGGCCCCCGGTCTGACCCCGGCTCAGGTACTGATTCCCGGTAGCCCGACCCGAGCAGCGCCCGAGGCGACCGCCGAGAGGATGCCCTCGACGGCTGAGCAGCTCGAGGCCCGTCGCGAGGCAGAGAAGCTCGAGGAGGCGGCTCTGGAGGCCCAGGCCGCGATGTTCAGTTTCGTGGAGCGCAAGGAGGCTCTCGAGAACCAGATCGAAATCGAGCAACAGCTTCTCGAAACCGCCAGAGAGTCGCGAGACAACCTCGATCTCGCCCAGGAGACCATGCAGGCCGAGCTGGAGCGCCTGATCGCTGAGGGTGCCGGTCAGGCCGACCTCGAGGAGGCTCGCAACGGCATCGAGACCGCGCAGGACCTCCAGCGTGAGAATCAGCGAGAGCTCGACCAGCGTCGGGAGTACCTGAATTCCCTTCATGAACGACTGCAGAATCTGCAAGAGGAGCAGCTGCTGGTGCAAGAAGAGGCCGACGCCAGCAGACTCGAGGCTAAAGAAGCTCGCAAGAAGAGCATCTGGCTCGAGAGTCCACTCCACCCCAGGAACCTCTGGCGTTGGTTCTCCACCCGTGCCCCCCGCATGCTGGTGGTGGTCATCGTGGCCTGGGTGCTCCTGGCCTTGGTTCGCAAGTCTGCCCGCCCGCTGGTCAGGACCGTGGTCGGCCACCATCAGGAAAGGGTGCGGGGCGCCAACCGGGCTGACACCCTCGCCTTGAGTCTTCGCAGCGCCTTGAGCCTTTTAATTGTCGTTGGAGCGGTGCTGCTCGTCTTTCAGGAAGCGGGTGTCGATATCAAGACGGTGTTGGGTGGTGCCGCCATCCTGGGTGTGGCCTTTGCCTTTGGCGCTCAGAACTTGATGCGTGACTACTTCACGGGCTTCATGATCCTGATGGAGGATCAGTTCGAGCTGGGCGATCTGATCACGATCGGTAGCATCACGGGTACGGTGGAAAAGGTCAACATGCGGACGACGATGCTGCGAGATATCGAGGGTCGGATGCACTTCATTCCCAACGGTGAGATCAAGTCGGTCACCAATCGGACCTACGTCTGGGGCCGCGCGGTGCTCGAGATTCCTATCAGATACAACGAAGACGTCGAGCGGGTCATGAAAGTGATCCTGGAGGTCGCCCGTGAGTTTCGTGAAGATCCGGAAGTCGGGGATTGGGTAACCGATGAGCCGGTGATGCTCGGGGTCGACAAGTTCACCGAGTACGGCGTGGTGATCAAATTCATGATCCAGACCAGACCTGACAAGATCTTCCCCACGCGTCGTCAACTATTGCTCCGAATCAAGAAGAGATTCGACGAGGAGGGCATCGAGATCTCGGTGCCCCATCGCGTACTGATTCAGGAGAAGGGCGACGACGCCCGTTCTTGATGCGCCCGTTCGAAACCCTGGACCGGCTAGTCGGCCTATCCGGACCCAGTCTTCGTCAAGAACCTACAGAAGGGCGGCTTCTCGGCTCACGGAGCCGTGAGGGTTGAGGACCTGGGTACCCGGCCGGAGGCTGGGTCGGGCGCCGTGCGCCTCGGGTGGTACATGATCCGATGCCCAATTGTCCTGAAGCGGCTGAGCTGGGTCGGGTTGCTTGACCTGCCCCCTCTGAGACTCAGATCCCTGTCTGTGCCTCGACGCGGCCTTCCTTGACCGCCTGGACCAAAGCCTGATGGTCGTCTTCGGCCTGATCGGCATAGGTCACCGAAAAATCAGCGATGGCCTCCGACAACGCATCGCTCTTCCCGATGTATCCCCCAATGGCCGCCGCGTCACCCATACGGGCGTGTGCCCGGGCCAGACAGGTCGCACAGACCTTCATATAGGTGCCGAGACCCCGTTCATCGAGCTCGCCAATCTGGGCTGATCCTTTGAGGTCCTTGAACTGGCGCCAGTAATAGTCGACATTGGAGGCGTGGCTGGTATGCCAGCCAAGAAAGATGTCACTGACCGCCTGCATCAAGAGCTGCCCCATGACGACTCGCTCACCTTGGCTCGCATAGGGCGCCTCAGCCAAGTGACCTTCGAGGACCGATGCGCCGGCTTCCTTGAGCTGCAGAAGAATGGCGTCGTCGGGGCCTTCACCTTGGAGAAGCATGATCGAGCACCTTGTTCCGACGCTTCCCACGCCGCCCACACGCAGCGCGCAGTCGCTCGGCTGATAGCGGCGTAGCAGAGACTTGCGGTCGTCGGGGAGACTGTCGACATAATCTCGCCAGCCCCCGTAGATTGTCTCTTCTTTGAAGGCGGTCACGTCCCCTTCGATCTTCAGAGTCGTTAAATCGAGCTCGGCCACGGGCACCAGCAGCGGGGGCTCGCTGTTGATCCGCAGCCGTCCATCCTCGCGGTGGGTCATCTTCGCGAGCGTTCGCGTCTGGGTTTTCCCCCTGGCCTTTTCGACGGTCTTCCTGGCCCTCTTCTTGACGCGCTTCGACTGGTTCTCGAATGCCCGCAGTACAGCGGAGGTTGGCACGTGGAAGTACCAGATATCGAGGATCGATAGCTGCGAGAACTGCTGCATCGCCTCTCGGTAGGCGTTGACTGTGGTGATCGCCAGTTTGCGGCATTTCTTCGCCTTGAAGCCGTTGTCGCGACCCGCGATGACGGCGCTCGCCGCCAGGCGTTTGAGGTCCCACTCCCAGGGACCGGGGTAGGCCTCGTCGAAGTCGTTGATGTCGAAGATCATGCGACGCTCGGGTGAGGCGAAGATGCCGAAGTTGGAGAGATGCGCGTCTCCGCAAAGCATTGCCTGGAGACCGGTCGTGGGGCTCGACCGCAAGTCGGCGGCCATCAAGGCCGCGGAACCGCGGAAGAACGCAAAGGCCGACTCCAGCATCCGCCCGTACTTGATCGGCACCAGATGCTGGACCCGTGAAGCGTCTTGCTCCTGGAGCAAGTTGATCGGATCGACACGGTCTTCGCTCGGACTCCAATCGGCGTGAGACTCTCTCGGCACCGTTTTTCGCAGCTCCTTACCGCGCTTTCTGCGATGAACCGATTCGTGTGGTTCGTTGCCGTTCTTCTCCGGCGTCATGGATTCATCCTTTCACGATCATGATGAGGAGAATACTCATCACAGTTTACTCTCGGACAGTTTCCAAGGTACGCTAGGTTCCATCCCCGGACTTTAGAGGTGTTCGACCTATGAGATCAGAGACCGACTCGACCCGCCATCGACGATTCGACCTGCCAGGCGCCCGATTCCTATGGGTCCTTGTGTTGGGCCTCGTTCTATCCAGTGGTGTCGCTTGGGCAAGTTCGCCGACAGGTGGGACACAGACAGACTTCCCTCCGAGCCTGGAGAGTTACGGCGATGCCGATCTCGGGAGCATCCCGAAGATCCTGGCCCATCGGGTAGAGCAAGTGCCCTTCAACCTCGTGGCCACGCTCATCTTCCTCTGCGCCATCGTTCACACCTTCATGGCCAGCAAGTTCTCGGCCCTCAGCCACAAACGACGTCTGGAGCACAAGAGAAAGATCGACGATGGCGAGGCGAGGCCGGGCTCGGTGGACATCATGGGCGAGGTCTTTCATTTCCTCGGTGAGATCGAGGTGGTCTTTGGTCTCTGGGCCATCCCCCTGGGCGCGGCAATTGTCGTGTTCTATGGCTGGCCATCCGTCGTCAGCTACTTCGGGCACGGCGTGAATCTGACCGAACCCGCATTCGTCGTCGTGATCATGATCCTGGCGTCTACCCGGCCGATCCTCAAGATGGCCGAATCCATCATGCTGAAGCTTTCGAGTCTGCTGGGTGGCTCGCTCTCGGCATTCTGGTTCACGACCATGACGATCGGACCCCTGCTCGGCTCCTTCATCACCGAGCCTGCCGCCATGACTATCGTGGCGCTGCTGTTGTCACAAAAGTTTTACGAGCTCGGACCCAGCTCGAAGTTCAAATACGCCACCCTCGGCCTGCTCTTCGTCAATATCTCGGTAGGCGGCACCCTGACTCATTTTGCGGCTCCGCCGGTCCTGATGGTCGCGGGGCCGTGGAACTGGGGAACCGGTTTCATGATCAGCAATTTCGGCTGGAAGGTGGTCGTCGGGATTCTGCTCAGCAACGGCCTCTATTTCTGGCTCTTCCGCAAGGAGCTCGGCCGAATGCAGGATGCCTTTGCGCTCCGCAATCTGAAGGACGAGATCGGCAGGCGGTTCGTGACACGGGAGCTGATGGACAAAGAGTGGTCGCAGGCCGGCCCGGAGGTCGCGAGGGATCAGAAGCTTCTCGAATCGATCGATAGCGCGATTCGAGCCTGGGTCGACGGACTTCGCCAACGAACGGCCACTGATCTCCTGCCGCGGTTGAAATCCGAGGGCGTCGAGCCCGAGCTGATCGATGAGGCGGCGGAGAAGCGCTTCGACGAGGTCCTTCTCTATCACATTCGTCGATTCGTGCCCGGTCTCCTGCCAGAAGACAAGCGCCCGATATTCGAGGACCCCGACTGGGACAAGCGGGAAGATCCCGTGCCGCTATGGGTCACTGCGATTCACGTGCTCTTCATGGGCTGGACCATTTTCAATTCCCACTACCCACCGCTGTTCGTCCTGGGTTTGTTGCTCTTTCTGGGATTCGCCCAGGCGACGCCTCAGTATCAGAACCGGATTCAGCTGCAGCCGGCCATGCTGGTCGGTTTCTTCCTCGCCGGTCTGGTGATCCACGGCGGAGTGCAGGCGTGGTGGATCGCACCCGTGCTGGGCAACCTGAACGAGCTGCCCTTGATGCTGGGAGCCACCGTGCTCACAGCCTTCAACGACAACTCCGCGATCACCTATCTCAGCACACTCGTTCCTGGCTTTACCGACAGCCTCAAGTACGCGGTGGTTGCTGGAGCGGTGGCAGGTGGCGGGTTGACGGTCATCGCCAACGCTCCGAACCCGGCTGGTCAATCCATCCTGAAGAATCATTTCGATGCAGGGGTATCGCCCAAGGGACTCTTGAAGGCCGCTCTCGTGCCGACGATCATCCTCTGGCTCTGCCTTGCCGTGCTGTGAGGCAGGACCCGAGGATCAGCTGACAGAACGGGATCTCAGATGTCCTGCAGCGTCACGAAACTGAATTTCTCGAGATTGAACCCGTAGAGCGGGGCATAGACTCTCTGCGTGAGCTGCGGCACTTCGGGCCCGACTCGAGCCGCGCAACGCAACCTCCTTACCCTGATCCACGCCTACGCCGGAGGCCCCATGCAAAGTGAAGCACTGACCTGGTTGGGCATCGCGCTCCTCTTGATGCAGTCCGGAATGTTCTCGGGCCTGAACCTCGCGCTCTTCGGCGTCACGGCTCTGCGGCTCAAAACGCTGGAGAGTCTGGGTGACGAGAAGGCAGCGAGAGTCCTCAAGGTCCGAGAGGATTCGAACTTCGCGCTGACCACGATTCTCTGGGGCAATGTCGGCACCAACGTCCTGTTGACACTGCTGACCGATTCCGTCTTGGCTGGAGCGCTGGGATTCGTCTTCTCGACCTTCGCGATCACGTTCGGCGGCGAGATCATTCCGCAAGCGTACTTCTCGCGCAACGCGCTCAAGATGGCGGGCTTGCTCACCCCGGTGCTACGTTTCTACCAGGTACTACTGTTTCCGCTCGCCAAGCCCTCTGCGTGGATCCTCGACGCATGGCTCGGCAAAGAGAGTATCGACTACATTCCCGAGGACCAAGTCTACGAGGCGTTGAGGCAGCACGCCGACGCACCGGAATCGGAGATCGGCCAGCTCGAAGGGAGGGGGGCGGCCAACTTCCTGGTGCTAGACGATCTTCTGTTGTCTCAGGAGGGCCGGCCGGTCGATCCCGAGAGCGTGCTGCAGTTGCCGCACGTGGACCACCGCCCGGTCTTCCCGGCCTTCGAGGCGTCCCCCGACGATCCCTTCCTTCGCGCCGTCCAAGCGTCGGAGAAACGGTGGGTGCTCATCGCTGCCGAGGAGGGGCCACCGACTCTCGCATTGGACGCCAACGGCTTCCTGAGGGCCGCACTGTTCGGCCGCAAGCCGGCAGACCCGCTGGCGTTCTGCCATCGTCCCGTGGTGATTGCCGACCCCGACGTGACTCTCGATCAAGCGATAGGCCACCTGACGACCGAACCCGGAGGCGATGTCCTCCAGCAGCACCTGATTCTGCTCTGGGGAGGGCGAAAGCGGATCCTCACCGGGAAGGACCTCCTGGGGTTCCTGCTGAAGGGTATCGTTCCCGCCACCAACCATGGAGGTTTGCGCTGATGACGAGAGGTATCTAGCACCGGCGACACCTCCCCCCAGCCCTGAACGCATCGGCTGTCGATAGATTGGGCGCCAAATGGGAAGTCTTCTCCAGGACGCGTGAGGGTTCCACCCGTTAGTTCCTGATGCCTGTTCCCAGCTACCAATCTAGCGAGACTACACGGATCCTCTGCAGACTGATTGGAACCAAATGTGGGGACAGCTAGTGGATTGCCCTACGGTATTGTTTGGGACTTAGGCCGCCGATACGCCGAAACATCCGCGCGAAGTTGGAGGAATCATCGAAGCCGACGGCAATGGCGACGTCGGTGATTCGCAGGTCGGTATCAGCCATGAGCTCCTTGGCCACCTCGAAGCGCACCCGGTCGACCAGGAAGCGATACGACGTACCACAGCCTGAGAGCCTCCGGGCCAGGGTCGTTACTGAAGTGTCGACGAGCGAAGCCGCGAGCCGCGCGGAAGGGTAGCCGGCGGGCAGGTAGGGCCGGAGCAGAGTACCGAGGGTCTCGGCAAAGTCGAAATCCCTGGTCAAGACCGGCGAATACTCCGTGCTTGTCTCCGTAGGAGCGCTGCGGACTGCCATGTGCAACGAGGATCGCGGTACGGACAAGAAGCCAAGTCTCTGCTGCGACATGATTCGGACCCCCGGGTAGAGTGCATCTAAACCCCTCGGTACCTCCGGATACTCGATACCTATTTCTTCCGGGACCCACTCGTGCCCCAGAAAGTGTCGGATGAGGTCAACAATCAACCCGAGCTGATAAGTCTGAGATGACGTGTACCCGGGCTCTCCCTTCATCACTGGATACTGGGTGTAGAACAGGATGTCCCGATCGCGCTCGATGAAGCCGAGGTCGACGTGGGATGCCTCTGAGGTGGCAAATTCGATCAGCCACTTGAGCGCCAGGTAGAGCGTCGGGGCCGTCTCCAGCTTCCGCAGGAGATGGCGGTTCAGACCGTGGTCTCCAACATAGCGCCCCACATGCCAGCCCAGCATGGGATCTTCGCTTCGAGCCGCGCTATGGAAAAAGGACCAGGCTCGGTGCAACGGAACGAATTCATCCGGATCGTCGCTGTAGAGCGCTATGCCGCTGCGGCGGAGATGCCTCTCGGCGGGCGCGCCGAGGCGCTGGAGCACGGCCACGAATCCAAAGACGTGTCCTAAGCGGAGAATCGGAGGCCCTGCCATCTGCTTCGAGCTGCTCATGGTTCGTCTAGCATCTTTCGAGCCGCAAAGACGTCTTCAATTCGTGCTGAATTCTTGTCGCCCCTACTCTATCCAGAATGATCATTTTCGAGTGGTTGCGCAATACCTGCGCAATACCTGCAATACCTGAAGAGGTAGGCCACGTTCCTTGCCCTTCAATCTAGCAGGTGACGAAATCGACGTCGAGGACCGAGTGGTTAAAAAAGACCGAAAACTTCACCTTTGATGGATTAGCTTGGTCAGTGGACGATGAGAGGTCGTCACTCCGGTCCACCCGGGCGAATTGAAGAGGAGCCTGAGAAACGGGGCTGATGGCCAGCACCGACATCGCGATCGATCCGCTGATCGGCTCCATCGGCATCGGATATCGATTCTAGCCACAGCTCGAAACCGCAACAGAGAGCAAGCCGAAGTAAACACCGGAAGAAACCTCAGTAGGAGAAAACGATGAAAGAAGACCAACACAACCAAGACGAAGAGGTCGAGCTGGAAGAGCGGCCAGCGGGTGAGAGCTCTCGCCGCGATTTCCTGAGCCACGGAAGCATAGGACTGGCGGGCCTCGCCGGCGCGGCCGCAATGGGGTTGCAGCCTTCGGTCGTGAAGGCGCAGCAGAATCGCTCCGGCAAGAAGCGCGTCGTCATTCTCTTCGACAGCTGGAATCACATGATGCCCGCCCTGGCGCGCGAGATGGCGCGTCGGGACCACGACCTGGTTCTGGGCGACGCCAGGGGCGGTCTGGCCGACGAGCTGCGCGAACTCGGGGCGAAGGTCGAGGTGGTGCCGGACACGGCCGACCAGACCAAGCCGGACACGATCCAGAAGCTGGTCGATCGCGCCAAGGAGGCCTTCGGTGGTTTTGATTCCGCCTGTGTCCGGACCGGAACCCACGTAAACGCCAGCGTCCTCACCGCGAAGGACAAGGATCTCGAAACTGTGTATGAGGGAAACCTCAAGTCTGTGTTCTACGCGCTGCGAGCGCTGCTCCCCCCTCTGGTCGCGCAGAAATCGGGGCAGGTCGTCATCAATACGAGCGCCGGGGCCATGCGGCCCCAGCCCGAGGTCGCGCTCTACTGTGCGACGCGCGCGGCAGCCAACGCGCTCATTCGTGCCAGCGCGCTGGAGGTCGCGCCGAACGGGGTCACCCTCAACGGCACCGGAACCTACGGGATGGCCTACCCCAGCTTTCTCCACATGGTGGGCGCCGACGAGGACCCGGCCAAGGCCAAGGCGGTGGGGGACGCGATGCCGATCCACAGGCTCATTCAGCCCGAGGATGCCGCGTATTTCGTGGCCACATTGATTGACGGCAAGGCCACCGGCATGACCGCTCAGTTCATCCCGATCGACGGTGGCTGGAGCTTCATGTAAGCCGATGGGTTCTGGACGGTATGTCGCAACAGCCTGGAACGCCTGGTCACCCGGACAGTGGCCGAGCATGAGCTACACCTATCGCCTACACGGGCAGAAGGACAGATTATGAAGCGCAGAGACTTCCTAAAAGCCATACCCGCGACCGGGCTGGTGGTGGCCGGCACGAGTCTTCGGCCTAACTTTGCAGAGGCTGCACCCGCACCGGAACCCTCGAGTGGAGGTCCCGGAGGAAGCGGGAGCTCTGAACAGTCTCAGGGCTTCGGAGTCTCGAACCCAAACCTGGACGACCCGGGTGCGCACGACTTCGTGCACTGCGACCAGTTCGGTATCGACTCTGAGGGCAATCCCATCGCGGACCACCTGACCGGCACGGGTTCCGATGCCGGCCTGAAGGAGCACGACCCCGATAATCCCCACAAGATGACCCTGACCCAGGAGGAGCAGGACATCCTGAACGGCAGCCAGGGCGAGACGATGGCCAAGGTGCTCAAGACGATCGTCATGCACGGCGAGCTCTTCGGCGCCGAGCGGCTGGCCAAGTGTGGGGGGGCGCCGCACTCGTCGCTCTACACCGGGTCGCCATGGGTCGAACCGGTCCTCGAGATGTTCGAGGAGATCGCCGACGCGGGCCTCAAGGCGTTCGCACCCTACACCGTCAACCCGATGCCCCTTGATCTCTACAGCGTCGGGCAGGACCCGGTGAAGCGGAACATGATGCTTGAAGGCTACCCACTGCAGGGCCGCCTGATCCAGGTGCACACCCGCCTCGGCGCCCGCCCACTCGATGTTTGGAGCTGCGCGTGCTACGTGCCGGAAGTGGGCAACACCGCCGAGCCTGGCACGGTTGTATCCTGGGCCGAGTCCTCGGCCGTGAACTACGGCAACTCGGTGCTCGCGCTGCGCGTCAACCGGATGGCAACCGGCATGGAAGTCTTGTGCGCCATCGCCGGCAAGGTGCCGGTCTTCGGTGTATTGACCGACGAAGGTCGCAAGGCCAAGTGGCATATCGACGTCCGACTCTCCAAGGAGCCTCATTGGGGCGCCCTTGGGGGCGCGGTCGGCACGAAGGTCGTAGAGCAGATTCCTTACATCACCGGCATCGATCAGTGGATTCCCATGGAAGACGGAAAGCCTGACCTGGTCGCAATGGGCAAGTTGAAGGCCTTCGGCTCTTCCACCGCCTCGAGCGGCGCCGTGGGGCTGTATCACATGGAGAACGTCACGCCCGAAGCACAAGAGCAGGGTCGCAAGCTCCTGGCGGATGATTACCAGACCTACGTGATCGACGACGCCGAGCTGGCCCGGGTGATGGGCACCTTCAAAAACCTCTGGAAGGATCAGGACGGCGACCCGACGTCGGTCTACATCGGTTGCCCGCACAACACCTACGACGAGATCCTCTACTGGAGCAAGAAGATCGACAAGGCAATAAAGGAATCGGGACAGGAGAAGGTCGCCATCCCGGTCATTATGGCCTGCTCGATCGTGGTGAGGAACCGACTGCTGGACGAGCATCCGACTCTGCTCCGGGACGTGCTCCGCGCCGGTGTGCGGTTCACGACCATCTGCACCCCCGCCTATCAGGGGCTCAAGGGCATGGCGGACATCGATCGGGGTGTGACCAACTCCAACAAGGCGCGCTTCTACTCGAGACTGCGGCTCTTCGGCGACGACGATCTCCTTCAGATCGCAATGACCGGGAAAGTACCCGCTTAATGCGGGCCGATGCAACCGGAACCGATTCGAATAGAGCACTAGAGTAAGGAGATACCAACCATGGCAAAGAAGACATTCAAAGGGCGCGTAGTTCTTCCGGGCAAGGTCAGCGGCAAAGCAACGGTGTCCAGACAGGCGTTCAACACGAGCGGTTCATACACTGAGAACATGTTCGCGGGACGAACCGACGCCGCACCCTGTACCGACTCCAGCAACAAGGAGTTGTACGGCAAGGACATCTCGGGCGCGATCCTCTGCACCCCGACGACGGTCGGATCGACCATGGGCGGCATGTGCCTGATGGGGATGAAGTCGATCGGTGTCGGCCCCGAGGCCCTGCTGTTCTCGAAGCCGATCGACACGCTGGCCGCCGCCGGCGTGCTCATGGCGGACATCTGGAAGGACCAGCGCATCGTGACGATCGACATGCTCGGCGACGATTTCCTCGAGACGGTCCAGATGGGCGACCCGATCGCGGTCTACGAGGACGGCACCGTCGAGGTCGGGTAAGGGTGAGGCCACTGATTGCCTGCTTGTTCCTGGCCACTGTCGCGGTGGCGAGCATGGCGCAAACCCGCGACACCAATCCGTTGAACTCCGAGAACGTCCTGGCGGACATCGCTCCCCTCCCTGGAGCGGCCATTCCGCATGGGATTCCCCAATCCTGGTTCGACTGGAAGGCCGACGCCTACGAGAAGTTCGGTCTGAAATTCGGTTTCAGCTATCAGATCCTGGGTCAGTACGCTTCGGATGTAGTCCCGAACGCCACCTTTGATACCGCCCTGGGCAACTGGTGGGGATTCCTGACACGGTGGACGATGCTCAACAAGGGCAAGGACTATGAGGGTACTCTCGTCTTCAGTATGTTCGACCGTGCGGCGGTCGGGAACAATGCCGTGCCTTCGAACTTCGGGCTTGCAGATGTAGGTAGCCTGACGACGAACGTCGAGTTCACCAGTTGGTCCTTCGAAATCGAGAATCTCTATTGGGAGCAGTGGTTTGGTCCGGGGCAAGACAAGTTGATGTTCCGCATCGGCAATCAGGTTGTCACCACCTTGCTCAATCCTTTTCGATTCAAGGATTCGAGGGTGTCTTTTACTACCGGCCCTTGGGCCTTTCATCCAACCGTGCCATACCCGACCTTCGGATTCGGCGCCGGTTTCAAATGGTGGCCTGACGAGGAATCGGGTCTCTATCTCGCTGGGTCGCTGAACGACATGAACGGTGACCCGAATCTCCAGGGTTTCGATTGGTCAACGGTCGACCGCGGTGAGTTCTTCTATGGACTCGAGTTCGGATACGACCGAAAGCGGGCCAAGGATGACTACGATCACGTGCATATTCTCCTGTTCTATGCCGATGAGAGGAGCACTCGCTCCCCGGAAACCCTGCCTAATGAGGCTGGAGAAGGATTCAGGCTTCATGGCGAGAGGCAGTGGGACCGCTGGGTTGGCTTTGCCGGCTATACCTACAACACCGCCGAGGGAGGTGGCGTTGGCGGCACCCTGGCCGAACACAACGTCACTGTCGGAGCTGCCTACTTGAATCCCGCCAGCATCAAGGGAGAGGCGGCAGTCAGCCTGCTATACATGAAACCCATCGAAGAGATCTTCGACGGACCGGTACGGGATCAGTTTGGACTCGAGACCTACTGGAGAATCCTGCTCACTCAGAATATCTGGATTACGCCTGGAGTCCATCTGATTTTCAATCCAGCTCTGAATATGGAAGACGATTTCATCGCGATCCCTCAGCTGAAG
>Ga0316192_10002197_pt1 | contig 14317 bp, 14 predicted proteins | sample MerIslwburrow_MG_FD_204931 | JGI IMG/M metagenome (GOLD analysis project Ga0316192, IMG submission 204931) | Coastal sediment microbial communities from Maine, United States - Merrow Island worm burrow | ecosystem: Environmental > Aquatic > Marine > Coastal > Sediment | place: USA: Maine...
CGAAACAATACTCGTTGGTCGGCGGGCGTTCGACCCTCCTCGACGCCACCCTGGAGAGGGCGAAGAAGATCGCGCCTCCTGAGCGGATCGTGGCCGTCGTCGCTCGGCAGCACCGGCGATGGTGGTTGTCGGAGCTGGCTGAGCTGCCTCGAGGGAACGTGATCGTACAGCCCGAGAATCGCGGCACCGCCGCCGGAATTCTGCTTCCACTCCTTTGGGTCACCGAACACGACCCCGATGCGCGGCTGGTCATTCTGCCGTCCGATCACGGAGTCACCTCGGAGGAGACCCTGCACAACGCGATCACCGATGCAGTCGCCTGCTCGCCGGGCTCGGACTCGGAGATGGTGCTGCTGGGGGTCGAGCCAAAAGGGCCGGAAACCGACTACGGATGGGTCGTACCTCGCCCGAAAGCGAACGGCTCACTCCGCCCGGTTGCCTCTTTTCGCGAGAAACCGGACACCGCGGGCGCGGCCGCTCTCTTCGAGCAGGGCGCTTTGCTCAACAGCTTCATCCTCATCGCCGGCGGCCGTTTCCTGCTCGATCTGTTCGAGACCTCCCTGCCGCAGCTGTGGCGATCGTTTCAACCGGTGTTCGATGGGACACGAAAAGGTCCCTGGATCGAGCAGGATCTGGCTCGCCTCTACGACTCGGTGCCCACGCTCGACTTCTCAAAGGACCTCTTGGAGCAAGCCGCAGATTCGCTTTGGGTCCATTCCGTACCGGCCTGCGGGTGGCTCGACCTCGGAACCCCGGAACGTCTCACCGATCATCTCATCGCACAGGGTCACGATGCTCCGAACGGCCACGAGCGACCCACCAATCGAAGGCCCCTCCAATTCCCATACGCACACCCTCGGACCCTCGAGTCGACCGAGACGGCAACCGGAGTCACGCCGCACGCTGCCGGCGGATCCTAACCACGCCTGTTCCCCACAGGGAAGACCGATGACACGGACGACGGACAATGACACTTACACCAAAAGCCATCCTGGTTCCTACGGACTTCTCACCCGCATCGGACAGTGCTCTTGATCTCGCACGAGACCTCGCGGGTCCGTTCAATGCAGAAATCCACCTCCTTCACGTTCGCACGGTTTTTGACGGCCCCATCGTGAGCCCAGAGGACCTCAACGAAGTGGAACGGGTCCTCGCGATGTCGGATGCCAGGACACTCCAGACTCTCGAGGCATCCGCCAAGGGGATCGAAGCCCCAACTCATTGTCACATCCGAAGGGGAACCGCGCCCGCCGACGCGATCATCGATGCTATTGGTGAACACGACTGCGATCTGGTGATCATGGGTACCCACGGGCGCCGCGGTCTCAAACGCCTGCTCACCGGATCTGTGGCTCAGGAGGTCGTCCACCATTCGCCGGTTCCGGTCCTCACGATCCGAGCTGATGCAGACGACCCACGCCTGCCACAGAAGATACTGGTCGCCGTCGACTTCTCCGAGAGGTCGCTCAGCGCGGTGGGGTGGGCGGCTGCTGTGGCGCCTGCCCTCGACGCCGAAATCACCCTCCTGCACGTCGTGGAACCGCCGATCTATCCCGGTTTCTATTCCCTGAATCTGCTCCCTGAAAAAGATCGAGAGCAGATTGTGAACGACTGCCACAACGCGCTCGTCAACATTGCGAGCGAGGATCTCGGAGACGTGCCGTTCGCGACGGCCGTGATCTACGACCACGTCGCACAGGGCATCTGTTCGTTCGCTGAGAAGAAAAACCACGATCTCGTGGTCCTCACAACCAAAGGGCTCTCCGGCCTCGCCCACATCGCGCTCGGTTCGGTGGCCGAACGCGTGGTCCGTCTGGCCTCAACACCCGTCCTGACTGCGAGGGGGAGCTGACAACAGGAGCGACGTCGAGGCCGACGAGGCCGTACCAACCCGGAGGGGATCCTTCGACTCGGTCGTCGGACTCCCTCGCTCAGGATGACAGTCTAGTCGAAGACCTCAATCTTTGAGATCTCAACGGCGTCTTCACGAGGATCGACGATGAGCTTCGGCCCGTACTCGAGGTCGATCTCATAGAGGACGTCGTCGGCGGTGCGGACGGACTCGCCCAGGGGGTCGAAGACGTGGTTGCCGGCGCCGGCGAAGTTCTCACCGTCGAAGACCGAACCGGCGATGCAGCAACCCAACACCCAGACTCCGTTCTCGATGGCGCGGGTGCGCAGGAGGGTGCTCCACACCCAATCGCGGCGCCACGGCCACCACGCGGGGACGATGAGCATGTCGCAGCGCGCCTCGAGCGCCAGTGCCCGCGCCTGTTCGGGAAAGCGCAGATCGTTGCAGTTCATCAGACCGATGGTGGAATCGTTCCATTTGAACGCGACATAACGGTCGCCCTGATCCCAGTAGTCGAACTCGCCGTTGGGGCGGAAGAGGTGCACCTTGTCGTAGAAGGCGATCTGTTCCCCACCCGACCACACCGTCACCCGGTTTCGCCGGTCCTCGGAGATCGAACCGAAGACAAAGAGCACCTCGGGGGTGTCCGCCGAAATGCGGGCAAAGATCTCCCGAACCGCCATCAGATCAACCGACCGCGAATACCCGGTGAGAAAGAGTTCCGGAAAGACCACGATCGAGGCCCCGGCCTCCACCGCCCGCGCCGTCTCCTTTTGAAAGCGAGCAAGATTCGACTCAACGTCCTGACAAACCCATCGCGCGAGATAGACTCTCATCCCCCGATTCAATCACTCCCTGATACTGATGGCAAATTTGAAACACCAAGGACACGAAGAACCACAAGGGTTGCACAAAGCAACGCAATTTTGACCCGGGCTCCCTCCGCACCAGAACGCTGGCCCTCTCGTGAATCGTTGTGATGGGTCAAAAAGATCTGCTTTGTGGTTTCTTTGTGGCTCTTTGTGCCCTTCGTGTTTCAAAACAGACCGCCCCATCTCCGGTGATTGCTCAATCGGATGCCGAGCAGCAATCTCCGAAAACAACAGACGGGAGGCACAAAAGTGGAATTTGTTTTCCAGTTTTGCGTTTTCCCTCTGTGAAGGAGCGATCGTGAGAGTTTCGAAGTCCGAAGAATACGGCCTGCGTCTGGTGATGAGCCTGGCGGTGAGCGGCGATCAACTGACCATCCGCGAGCTCGCCGAGCGCGAGGATCTGCCCGACACGACGGTGGCCAAGATCGTCGGCCGGCTGCGCCGTGCGGGCCTCGTCGATGCCGAACGCGGCCGCAACGGCGGCTACACCCTCACCCGCTCCGCCGATGAGATTTCGCTGGCCCACGTCGTCAACGCCTTCGAAGCCGAGGTCTTCTCGAGCGACTTCTGCAGCACCATGAGCCCCGGTGACGGCCCTTGCGCCAAGAGCGCCGGCTGCGGGCTCAAACCGGTGTGGCGAGGTCTGCGCAACGTCATCGGCAATTTTCTCGACGGCATCACGGTTGCGGACCTCGTCACCGGCCACAACCCTTCCCAGACCGAGCTGCTTCCGATGGTGGCGAGCCACAACAGTTGAATTGAACGAACCCACCCTCCGGGGTGTTTGGAGAATCGCGACCATGTCCGAGCAAACCAAGATCATCGAGGATTTCGCCAACCGCGAGTACGAGCACGGTTTCGTCACCGATGTCGAGCAGGACACCTTCCCACCCGGTCTCAGCGAAGACGTGGTGCGCGCCATCTCGGCGAAGAAGAACGAGCCCGAGTGGATGACCGAGTGGCGGCTCAAGGCGTACCGAAAGTGGCTGGAAATGGTTGAGCCCAACTGGTCCAAGGTCGAGTACCCGGCCATCGACTATCAGGAAATCTCATACTTCTCCGCTCCCAAGGAGAAGCTCGGGAGCCTGGACGAGGTCGACCCTGAAATCCTCGCAACCTACAAGAAGCTCGGCATCCCCCTCGACGAGCAGAAGCTCCTCGCCAACGTTGCGGTCGACGCGGTCTTCGACAGTGTCTCGGTCGCCACCACCTTCAAGGAAAAGCTGGGTGAGCTCGGGGTCATCTTCTGCTCCTTCTCCGAGGCGCTCGCCGAGCACCCCGATCTGGTCAGGAAGTACCTCGGCTCGGTGGTGCCCTACACCGATAACTTCTTCGCGACCTTAAATTCGGCTGTGTTCTCCGACGGCTCCTTTGTCTACATCCCCAAAGGCGTGCGCTGCCCCATGGAGCTCAGCACCTATTTTCGGATCAACGCCGAGAACACCGGTCAGTTCGAGCGCACGCTCATCGTCGCCGACGAGGGCGCTTATGTGAGCTATCTCGAGGGCTGCACCGCACCCCAGCGCGACGAGAACCAGCTCCACGCCGCGGTGGTCGAACTGGTCGCCCTCGACGGCGCCCAGATCAAGTACTCGACGGTGCAGAACTGGTACCCCGGTGACAAGGAGACCGGCGCCGGCGGGATCTACAACTTCGTCACCAAACGCGGTGTCTGCGGCAAACGGTCAAAGATCTCCTGGACCCAGGTCGAAACCGGGTCGGCCATCACCTGGAAATACCCGAGCGTCATCCTCAAGGGCGACGATTCGGTGGGCGAGTTCTACTCGGTGGCTCTGACCTCGGGTCGCCAACAGGCCGACACCGGCTCGAAGATGATCCACCTCGGGAAGAACACCTCGTCGACCATCATCTCCAAGGGGATCTCTGCCGGCCGAGGACAGAATACCTATCGCGGTCAGGTCAAGGTGACCAAGAAGGCCGACAATGCGCGAAACTTCTCACAGTGCGACTCGATGCTCATCGGATCTGACTGCGGCGCCCACACCTTCCCCTATATCGAGATCAACAATCCCACCGCCCAGATGGAGCACGAGGCCACGACCTCGAAGATCGGCGAGGATCAGATCTTCTACTGCAACCAGCGCGGCATCACCACCGAGGACGCCGTATCCATGATCGTCAACGGCTTCTGCAAGGAAGTGTTCAAGGAACTCCCCATGGAATTTGCGGTTGAAGCGCAAAAATTGCTCGGGGTTTCCCTCGAGGGAAGCGTTGGATAACCCGCTCCCCCTCCCGCTCCCGCTCCCGCTCCTGAATCGCTCACCCGGGAGCGGGAGCGGGAGGGGGAGCGGGAGCGATCGGAACAGTTACGGAGAAACCAAATGCTGAAGTTGAACAACCTCCACGTATCCGTCGAGGGCACCGAGATCCTCAAGGGGATCGATCTCGAAATCAAGCCGGGCGAGGTCCACGCGATCATGGGCCCCAACGGCTCGGGCAAGAGCACGCTTGCCAGCGTTCTTGCCGGCCGCGAGGAGTACGAGATCACCGATGGTGAGATCATCTACTCGGGCTCGGACCTGACCGAACTCGACGCCGAGACGCGTGCCCGCGAGGGCATCTTCCTCGCCTTCCAATACCCGGTGGAGATCCCGGGTGTGTCCAACACCTACTTTCTGCGATCGGCGCTCAACGCCATCCGCAACCACCGCGGGGAATCGCCCCTCGACGCCATGGACTTCCTCAAGCTCATCAAGGAGAAGGCCAAGATCGTCAAGCTCGACGAGAAACTGCTCAAGCGGCCGGTCAACGAAGGCTTCTCGGGCGGTGAGAAGAAGCGCAACGAGATCTTCCACATGGCGGTGCTCGAGCCCAAGCTGGCCATTCTCGACGAGACCGACTCGGGGCTCGACATCGACGCTCTCAGAATCGTCGCCGAGGGGGTGAACGCGCTCCGGAGCGAGGACCGTTCCTTCGTGCTGATCACCCACTACCAACGGCTGCTCAACTACATCGTTCCCGATTTCGTGCATGTCCTCATGGATGGCAAGATTGTCCGTTCCGGCGGCCGCGAGCTCGCCCTCCAGCTCGAGGATCAGGGCTATGACTGGCTCGAGAAAGAGCCCGCCGCGGCCGCGGTCTGAGGCACACCGATGAGCACCGCCACCACCGTTACGACCTTTGTTGAAGGACTCGACGCCGGCATCGGCAGCATCGCCGGAGAGTCCGACGACGTGCTCGCCCTCCGACTCGAGGGCAGCCGAGCTTTCGCCTCGGCCGGAGTTCCGACAACAAAGAATGAAAACTGGCGCTTCACGAACCTCAAGGGGCTCGCATCGACGCCCCATGAGTTTGCCGGATCCGCGACTGCGGACATCAGTCCGTGGCGGATCGCCGACAGTCATCGGTTGGTCTTCGTCAACGGCCGTTTCGCCGCAGAGCTTTCCGAACTCGGTGATCTCCCCGATGGCGTGACCGTCAGTCCTCTGGCCGTCGCCCTCGCCGCCGGAGTCGAGCGCGCGGCCTTCGCCCTGGGCAAGGGCGTTGACCTGGCGAACCATCCCTTTGCAGCGCTCAATACCGCCAACTTTGTCGATGGTGCGTTCATCCAGCTCAGCCGGGGTGCGGTTGCCGAGAAACCCATCCACCTCATCTTTGTTGCGGCGGGCAATGACCGACCGACATGGTCGGCGCCGCGCACCCTGGTCTCGGCCGACTCCACCTCCGAGGCGACCATCATCGAGCACTACGTCGGAACCGGCGGCGAGACCCTGACCGTGCCGGTCACCGAGTTCCACCTCGCACCGGCCGCCAACATCAAGCACGTTCGGCTCCAGGAGGAGAATCGCACCGCGCGCCACATCGCGCTCCAGACCAGCCGCCAGGGCCGCGACAGCCGGCTCGAGTCGGTGGCCCTCAACGTCGGCGCGGCGCTTGCACGCACCAACATCGACGCCGAACTCGGCGCCCCCGGCGCACATGCCTCCCTTGACGGTCTTTATCTCGTCGAAGACACCCAGCACACCGACACCCAGATCAAGGTGCGTCATTCGGCGCCGCACTGCACCAGCCACGAGCTCTACAAGGGCATCCTCGACGGCAAGTCGCGGGCTGTCTTCAACGGCCGGATCGTGGTCGACCCCGGCGCACAGAAAACCGACGCCATCCAGTCCAACCGGAATCTCCTCCTTTCCGCCGGCGCTCTGGTGAACTCGAACCCGCAGCTCGAGATCCTCGCCGACGACGTTCGCTGCACCCACGGCTCCACCGTCGGCCGGCTCGACGAAGAGGCGATCTTCTATCTTCGCTCGCGCGGTATCGGCCGCGCCACCGCCGAGAGTCTCCTGACCTATGCCTTTGCGGCCGAAATCGTCCAGGAGATCCCGGTTGCGGAGATCCGCGAACGGATGGAACGCCACCTCGTCGAGCGCCTGCCCCAGGGCGAGCTCGCACGGGAGGCATTCTGATGGCTTTACCGGTGGCGACCGCGACTCGGGTCGGTCTCGATGTCGAGAAGATCCGGGCCGACTTCCCGGCCCTTCACCAGGAGGCGCACGGCCGGCCACTGGTCTATCTCGACAACGCGGCCACCACCCAGAAGCCGCGCCAGGTCATCGACGCCGTGACCCATTTCTACGAGCACGACTGCGCCAACGTCCACCGCGGCGTCCACCTGCTCTCGCAGCGGGCGACGGTGGCCTACGAGAGCGCTCGAACAAAAATCAAGAGCCACCTCGGCGCCGCCGACAGCCGTGAGATCGTCTTCACCCGCGGCACCACCGAAGCCGTCAATCTTGTGGCCTCGAGCTTTGTTCGGCCGAGGGTCTCGCCCGGCGACGAGATCCTCATCACCGGGATGGAGCACCATTCCAACATCGTCCCCTGGCAGATGCTGTGCGAGGCGACCGGCGCCGAACTCAAGGTCGTTCCCATCACCGACTCGGGCGAGCTCGAGCTCGACCGCTATGCCGAGCTGCTCTCCGATCGGACAAAGATCGTCGGCGTCGTCCACGTCTCCAACGCGTTGGGCACCGTCAACCCGGTCAAAGAGATGATCGAGATGGCACACGCCAAGAACATCCCGGTCCTCGTGGACGGCGCCCAGGCGGTGCCCCACGGCGCGGTGGATGTCCGCGACCTCGACTGCGACTTCTACGCTTTTTCCGGCCACAAGGCCTACGGTCCCACCGGGATCGGCGCCCTCTACGGCAAACGCGAGCACCTGCTCGAGATGGTCCCCTACCAGGGCGGTGGAGACATGATCCTCTCAGTGAGCTGGGATGAGACCCTCTACGCCGAACCGCCGCACCGCTTCGAGGCCGGGACGCCCAACATCGAGGGCGCCATCGGTCTGGCCGCGGCTCTGGATTATCTCGAGAATCTCGGCGCCGACAACGTCGCCGCCCACGAGGCCGAGCTCCTCGACGCCGCCACCGCGGCGGTCCTCGCGGTCCCCGGTGTCCGTCTCATCGGCGCCGCCGAGCACCGCGCGGGCGCGCTCTCCTTTGTCATGGGCGGGGTCCATCCACACGACATCGGCACCATCCTCGACAGCGAGGGGGTTGCCATCCGCGCCGGCCACCACTGCGCCCAGCCGGTGATGCAACGATTCAATATTTCAGCTACGGTGCGGGCCTCCTTCGGGGTCTACAACACGATGGACGAGGTGCGGCGACTCGCCGAGGGGCTGCACAAGGTCAAGGAGGTCTTCAGCTGATGTCGGAAATGCGTGAGCTCTACCAGGAGATCATCCTCGATCACAACAAGCAGCCGCGAAACTGCTATGTCATGGACTGCGCCAACAAATCGGCCGATGGCCACAACCCGCTCTGCGGCGACACTGTCAGGGTCTATCTTCGGATCGAAGACGGCATCATCGAGGAGATCAGCTTCCAGGGCGCCGGCTGCGCCATCTGCACCGCTTCGACCTCGCTCATGACCGAGTCGGTCACGGGCAAAACCGTTCAGGAGGCAAAGGGCCTCTTTGACGAGTTCCACCACATGCTCACCGGGGTCGCCGACGAGCAGGGCGTCGAACTCGGCAAGCTCCAGGTCTTCGAAGGCGTCCGCGAATACCCCGTCCGAGTCAAGTGCGCGACGCTGGCGTGGCACACGCTCAACGCCGCTATGGAAGGCGAAGATGAAAAAGTCACCACGGAGTGACGTCGATTCGCTCCCTCTCCCGCTCGCGCTCCCGCTCCCGATTCGTCACCACGCGAGCGGGAGCGGGAGGGGGAGCGGGAGCGACCGGACACAAAACCAAAAGGCAATTCCTATGACAAATGCCCTCAAACAAAAGGTCATCGCCGCCATCCAAACCGTCTACGACCCCGAGATCCCCATCAACATCTGGGAGGTGGGGCTGATCTACGAGGTCAACGTCGATGACGCCGGCAAGGCGCACGTGCTGATGACCCTGACCTCGCCCAACTGTCCCGTGGCCGAGTCCCTACCCTCCGAGGTCAAAGATGTGGTCGCGGCGGTCGATGGCGTCACCTCCTCCGAGGTCGAGATCACCTGGGACCCGCCGTGGGATCCCGAGATGATGAGCGAGGCGGCGCAACTCGAGCTTGGGTTCTACTGACAATTCGTCGGACGAATTGTGGGCGGGCCCCACGGGCCCGCAGTCGCGCAGCCGACCCTCATCGACACGATGTCACCGCGCATTCTCGACGATCCTGAGGCGGGCCCTGAAGGACCCGCCTACGGTTACTTCGTCGACATTCTATTGTAGGCAGGTCGTTTACGGCCTGCCTCAGAGTCGTCGAGAAAACCCCTGCAGCCCCGACGGAGCCCAACCTCCACACGGCCCCGAGTGCGAGCTGCCGTATCATTCCGGCATGACAACTGAAACACGTGTGGCGTTGGTGACCGGTGCGAATCGTGGGATCGGTTTCGAAATCTGCCGTCAGCTCGCCCAAACTGGGGTGGAGGTCGTACTCGGTGCTCGGGATCAAGAAAAGGCCCAGGCTGCGACCGACCTGCTTGCAGCCGAGGGCATCTCCGTCAGACCCCAGGCTCTGGACGTCACGTCACAGGAGTCGATCGACGCCGCGGTCGAGGCCATCGAGAGCGAACAGGGTCGGCTCGACATCCTGATCAACAACGCCGGCGTCTTTCTGGACAAGGACGGGACGGCCGAGACCATCGATCTCGATCGCGTCGGACGCACGATGGAGACCAATCTCCACGGTCCCATCCTCCTCTGCCAGGCTGTCGTTCCCATGATGAAGCGTCAGAGCTACGGAAGGATCGTCAACCTGGCGAGCGAGCTCGCGTCGCTGACCGATATGGAGAGCCTCTACCCGGCCTACCGGATGTCCAAGACCGCCCTCAACGCCTACACCCGCATCCTCGCCAAGGAGCTGGAGGGGACGGGGATCCTCGTCAACTCAATGTGTCCAGGTTGGGTCAAGACCGAGATGGGCGGCCCCAACGCGGATCGCGAGATCGAGGATTCGGCCGACACGGCCCTGTGGCTGGCAACCTTGCCGGACGACGGCCCGACAGGCGGCTTCTTCAAGGACCGCAAGCCGCTTCCCTGGTAACAATTCGTCGGACGAATTGTGGGCGGGCCCCACGGGCCCGCAGTCGGACAGTCGACCCCCATCGACACGATGTCACCGCGCATTCTCGACGATTCTGAGGCGGGCCCTCAAGGACCTGCCTACGGTTTCTTCGTCGCCAATCTAATGTAGACAGGTCCTTGAGGGCCTGCCTCAGTGCCGCACGGGTGGGCTCAATCGCCGAGGTCCTCCTCGACGAAGCGGAGGATGGCCTCGAACAACGCCTCGCGGGGATAGTCGTTGTGGTTGACATACCTCTTCGCGATCTTCGGCCGGGTGCGCTCGATGGGTACCGCCACCGCCCAGTGATCGGCGTTGACGCAACCGAGAAACGAGCTGCTCGGAATGAACTGATCGACGACGAGCATCATGCCGTCGTTGCGTGCGTCCGTCTTGGCCAACTTCTTGTACGACGATTTGAGGATCTTGGAGATCCGGTCCGGTTCGGGACAGGTGGCCAGCGAGTAGTAAGGGATTTCTGCGGGAAGAGTGTTTTCTTCGAGCCAGGCCTCCCGTGCGGCGGGTCGAATACTCTCGATGGAGCCCCGATCACCTTTCGGACATTCGGCCTTTGGCCAGTGCCGGAGCAACTCGAGCGTCGACTGGCTGACATCGTCGGCGGCCGGTGAGCCCTCGACGGCGCCGGCGACCCCGACCACCGCGGCGATCCTGTCACGGATCTCCGGGTATGAAACGATCGCCGTCAGGATGTCCGGCGCCCCCTTCGAGTAGCCGATGAGCACGAGTCGGGGCCGGTCTCCGTCGAACTCCATCGCCATGACCGCATCGCGGATCAGCTCGGCGTTTCGTTCGCTGCTCGACAACGACTCGACCGGAATCACGGTCCAGTCAAACCCGGACTCACGGAGATGCTCTCCCATCGAGTCCTCAATTCCGAGCCACCCGGAGAAGCAGTCCCACCCGAGCCCCTGGACGACCGCGGCAACGAGGCGACGATCTGAACGACCAAGATCGACGACCCCGCCCGTTCCTACAGGTTCAGGTCCGACGACAGTGATCGCCTCATCGCACGGACGAGCGTCGGGCAGCGCATCGGGGTCTTGCTCGAGGACGGTGCAGAAGATCTCTCGGAAACGGCCGCGGTCGTCGACCACCCCAGGGGCGAGATCGAGCGGCTCGGCGTCCGCTCCATACGGCGAAGGCGGCATGGAAGAGCACGCGACGAGCAGTCCGCACGTCACCATGGCCGCCACAGGCAACAGAATCGTCCGCCGCCGGGCGACGGACCGAGAACTCTCCGCACGACCCATCAACCCTCCATCGACAATCTCAGTTTCCGCGTTCGTCACTCATCGAGATCGAGCACAGAGTACTTGATCAGCCGCACCGTGAGCGTCGCCGACACACCCTTTTCGGAGAGTTGGTACATCGCACGCTTCTCGTTGCGAGCTCCGGCGATGCCGCCCGCTCCGGTACCGATGTCTCCTTTGCCCGCACCGGCCTCGGCTCCTGCACCGAGCTCGAGCTTGCCGGTCGCCAGCTTTTCGAACGCCTCCTCATCGAAGAAGATCATGACCAGGCGGAACGTGCGAACCCCGAGCCCGCCGCCGACATCGAACCGCTGGACCTTGAGGTAGGTCCGCTCGCCGGTCGTGGTGTCGACGACCACTCCGATCCCGTCTCCGGCGCCGACGAACGGCACTTTGGTCGCCGTGTTGGAAAAAATCGCGTACCCGACGGCACCGTCCAGGTCGGCCTGCGCCTTGGGATCATCCTTCACGAGCTCGGCGAGCGTTTTCTCTTCGAGCTCGAGCAGGTACTCCCGCTTCTCCTCGCCGCTCATTCCCCGATAGGTGGAGGAACAGCCGACGATCGCTAGAACGCAGAGCACCATCCCGGCAACGATCACGATGCGGCGATCGCTTCGTTGGTTGCAGTTCTCCGATCGACGATGTGTGCTCATAACTGACCCTCCGGCAAAATCTTGAAGAACCACGCTTGGACCCGCTGCCAGCTGCTGAGGGCCGGCTGCCTGGTCACGACTCCGGCATCGGATTCCCAGGAGAGATCACCGTTTTCATCCATCAGGACCTGCCAGCTGTTGGCCGGGGACATGTCGCGCTCGGCGATCGCAGCCACCTCGGCGGCGAGCTTCGGGCTGGTCACGATCATTCCCATCTCGGCGTTGAGATGAATCGATCGCGGGTCGAGGTTGAGCGAGCCGATGTAGACCATCTCGCGATCGACCACGACGGCCTTGGTGTGGTACCCGGCGAATTTCGCGACGACGGGATTCGTGTCGACGACCCCGGGTTGGATCTCGGGATGGGCGCGAAGCTCGTAGAGCTCGACGCCTGCCTCGAGCAGCGGTTTGCGGTACTTCTTGTACTTGGCCGTCACCGCCGGCACGTCGTTCGAAGCGAGTGAGTTGGTCAGTATCCGAACTCGAACACCCCGTTCGCCGAGAGTCCGGAAGATCTCCATGGCGTGCTCGCCCGGGATGACGTAGGCATTGAGGATCAAGACCTCGTGCTGTGCATCTGCAGCGAGCGCTGCCAGACCCAGGACGGCGTCATGGGAGAACTGCTCGGGCCCGGACACCAACCGATCGTACTCCAGGGTCGACGTACCGGGCGACAGCCTTTCCACGAGAGCCGCGAGTTCATCGCTCCAATCGCGACGGGTGATTGGAAAGCCCGACAGTTCATCGGTTTCGCGCAGCTCTTCGAGTTCCTCCTCCCGCCGTTCTTCGATGGTGTCCCACGAAACCTCTTCGACAAAGGCGGTGGCGGGGATGACGCGATCGCTGTTCCAGAAGTGGTCGAAGATCTCGCTCGACTCACCGGCCGCGTCACCGACGACAACCATGTCGAGATCGTGGAAGTTGTACTTGTGGTGAAGCCCGAAGTAGTGGTCGCCGATGTTGCGGCCACCGAGAATCGCCATCTGGGTGTCGGCGATGAGGAGCTTGTTGTGCATGCGGCGGTTGAGGGTCTTGGCGCGAGAAACCGTCTCGGCCGCCCGTGCGGCGCCCTGGTTTGCCCACGGATTGAAGACCCTGATTTCGATCTCGGGGTGGGCGCTGAGCGCAGCCAGGCTCGACTTGCCCTTGAGAAAGAGCGTGTCGTCGACCACGATGCGCACCCGAACGCCGCGGTCGGCGGCCTCGATCACGTGCTCGAGTACCAGCAGGCCTCCGGGGTCGTTGTACCAGAGGTAGTAGAGCAGGTCGAGCGATCGCTCCGCAGAATCGACCAGAGCCAACCGCCACTTGAGGGCCTCACCATTTGCGTCGATGGGGAAGTACCCGGAAACCTCGGGGCCGTGGCGACCGGCGAAGTCCGCCACGTGCCGTCCGAGGGTGGTCGTGGGATCCGGCGCCAGTGCGACGGTGTGGGGCGGCGGCGGGTAGTCGCTCGGCAACGACGCGCACCCTACCGCAAGCAACACGAGCGTAGGACTGAAGAACCTCAACCAGCCGGATGTGCGTTTCATTTCGGCACCTCACTACGCAGAACCGGCAGCGGACCGATGAAAACCCGTCCGAGATTGTCCGCCAGCCTCATTTTTCACCGAGATCAATCCACATCCAGAGTGCACCGAGATACCGGTGGCGCTTGCCGCCCTGATATGCCTCGACCGTGGCCCACAGAACGTACCCCTCGTAATCCCCGGTCCAGTTGGCCTGAGTCGCCAGCGCCTTGCCCTTGGCCTTCTTCAATCCTGATTCGGACTCGCCCCCAAGGGACTTCTTCGCCCACCGGCCGAAGCTGTCTTCGTCGGGGCAGCTCACCGCCAGTAGAGCGATCACGATCACGATACCGATCACACTCTTGATCACCATCTTGAAACCGATCATCTGTTCTCCTCATCGGCAGCCCGACCGTCTTTGGTCGACGGCCACTCTTGTTTCTCGAACCACCTGCGTGAGTTGATCATGACGACCTTGCCCACGCCGTCATCGAAGGCCACCCCGGCCGACCTCGCACCGTGCCTGGCGAAGAGCCTGCCGTTCTTGATCTGGTTGCGGATGTGGACCCAGCCGAGAATCTCGACACCTTCGCCAGTAATGCTGAGTCCGTCGACGGTCAGGTAGCCCTTCCCAA
>Ga0316192_10002198_pt1 | contig 14317 bp, 12 predicted proteins | sample MerIslwburrow_MG_FD_204931 | JGI IMG/M metagenome (GOLD analysis project Ga0316192, IMG submission 204931) | Coastal sediment microbial communities from Maine, United States - Merrow Island worm burrow | ecosystem: Environmental > Aquatic > Marine > Coastal > Sediment | place: USA: Maine...
GTGCGGCGCAGGCCGAGTTCGACGACCTGTTCTCCGCGTCCGACTCGTTCGAGTCCGAGGGTGAAGCCAGTGCTTAAGTCGATCGTCGCTGCCGCAGCGTTTCTCGCGGCCGGCGCTCCGCTCGCGGCCCAGGAGGCCGACTGGACGGAGGTCCGGGCCCGGCGACAGGCCGGGGCCATCGAGTCGGTGACCGTCGATCTGGAATACGTCGCGGGAGAGCTCAGGATCGGGCCGGCGGACGGCGGTCTCCTTTACGACACGCACCTCAAGTACGACGCGGCCCGCATGCGTCCCGAGCGTAACTGGTCCGTGAACGGCAACGTGGCTCGCCTGGACCTCGGCTTCGAGGGTCTCGGTGACGACGGGGACCTGGATATCGATTTCGAGGGCGACGAGCACGGTTTCCTCGAACTCGGACTCAGCCAGGCCGTGCCGACGGATCTTCGGATTGCAGCGGGAGCGGCGCTCAGCGAGGTGGATCTGAGTGGCATTCCTCTCACCGGACTGGTCTACAAGACCGGGGCGTCCGAAACGGAGATCAGCTTCGATACCGCAAACCCGGTGAGAATGGAGCATCTCGAGATGGCGGTCGGCGCGGCCGAGTTTTCCGTGTCGGGACTCGGGAATGCCCGGTTCGAGGAGCTGACGTTCACGGGCGGAGTCGGGGATGTCACCCTCGACTTCACCGGTGACTGGACGGCAGACGCCTCGGCATCCATCAAGATGGGACTCGGCAGTCTCACCCTGGTGTTTCCTGAAGACCTGGGCGTACGGATCACCAAGAGCGGCTTTCTTTCGTCGCTCGACGCGCCGGACTATACCAAAGTGGACGGTGGCTGGCAGTCGCCCGGTTGGGATTCAGCGACGCACCACCTCGAGATCCGCCTGGTATCCGCTCTCGGGAGCATCGAGGTTCTGCAGTAGCGCTGACGCCGGATCCGCCGCGCGTCGCCCCGGCGCGCGGCCCTTGCCACCGCACTAAGTTCTCACCGCATGATCTCGGAGTCGACGTTTCTGCTATTGATCGCGATCTGGACGGGCGTCGCCGTGTGCACGTTCGTCCTCCTGCAATTCGTCACCGCTCCCTTCGGACGTCATAGCCGGAGCGACTGGGGGCCGACCCTCCCCAATCGGCTGGCCTGGATCATCATGGAGTTTCCTCCGGTCAGCCTCTTCCCCGTGCTGTTTTTCATGGGGCCAACCGAGAAGACCTCGCTGCACTATCTCTTCTTTGCCCTGTACTTCGGCCACTACCTGTATCGTGACCTGGTATTCCCGTTTCGCATCCGCACATCGGGCAAGCGCATGCCGTGGGCTGTCTGCGCCTCGGGCGTGTTCTTCAACCTGGTCAACGTCTCGATCATCGGCGGGTGGCTGGGGTGGTTCGCGCACTTCGACGCCGGCTGGTGGACCAGCCCGCAGCTCCTCGTCGGCCTGACGCTGTTCCTCGTCGGCTTCGTGCTGAACTTCCACAGCGACAACATTCTCATCGGCCTGCGAGTTGGGAATGATACCGGGTACAGGATCCCTCGAGGCGGCGCCTTTCGGTGGGTCTCCTGCCCGAATCACCTTGGCGAGATCCTGCAATGGACAGGCTTCGCGCTCGCGGCCTGGCACCCCGCAGCCCTGAGTTTCGCCGTCTGGACCGCCGCGAACCTGCTCCCGCGCAGCGTCGCGCATCATGAGTGGTACTTGAGGGAGTTTCCCGAGTATCCGGCCGAACGGAAGGCGGTTCTTCCCGGGATGTGGTGACGCTGGCCCTTCCCACCGTCTCACACTTCCGCGATCTTTCCCGCATGACCAACCACACTCCGGGTTACCAGCGTTTCTTTGCCGAGCTCAAGCGCCGGCGCGTGTTCCGCGTGATGGCGATGTACGGCGCCGTGGCCTTCGTCATCCTGCAGGTCGCGGATATCGCGCTGCCCGGGCTCGGGCTGCCGGAGTGGACCATCACCCTGATCCTGGCCCTCACGCTTCTCGGCTTCCCCTTCGCCGTCGTCCTCGCCTGGGCGTTCGACATGACGCCTGAAGGGGTGCAGAAAACCGCCGACGCCACGCCCGCGGAGCTGAGCCAGATCCTCGCGGCCCCTGCATCGCAGCGTTGGCCGGCCGGCGTGCTCGCGCTCGTCGGAGTGATCGCTCTCGTAGCGGGAGCCTGGTACGTCGGAAGGCAGTCGGCTCCGGCGTCAGCCGCCAGTCCGGTGGCGAGAGCAGAACTGGCCTCCGGCCCCGCGTCCGAGTCGATTGCGGTACTCCCCTTCGTCAACATGAGCTCCGACCCGGAGCAGGAGTACTTCTCTGACGGCATCTCCGAGGAACTGCTGAACCTTCTGGCCAGGATCCCCGAGCTGCAGGTGACCTCGCGCAGCTCTGCGTTTTCGTACAAGGGCAAGGACATCAAGCTCGTCGAGGTGGCCCGGGAGCTGAATGTGGCCCACGTACTGGAGGGGTCGGTCAGGAGGTCCGGTGACCAGGTGCGCATCACGGCGCAGTTGATCGATGCGCGCTCGGACACGCACTTGTGGTCCCAGGCCTGGGACCGCTCGTTGGATGACATCTTCAAGATCCAGGACGAAATCGCCGCGGAGGTGGTCGCGCAGTTGAAGGTCACGCTGCTGGGAGAGGCGCCCGTGGTCGTGGAGACCGATCCAGAGGCTTATGCGCTGTTCCTGCAGGCCCGTCAGCTGGGCCACCAGATCACGGTCGAGAGTCTCGAACAATCTGTCGCGCTGTACAACCGGGCGCTGGAGATCGACCCGGACTATGCCGCGGCCTGGGCCGGCCTGGCGTCGAACTACAACTTCCAGACGGGCAACGGGCTGCGGCCCCTTGACGAGGGCTTCGCACTGGCCCGCGAGGCGGCCGACCGGGCGCTGGAGATCGACCCGGATTGTGCACAGGCCTACGCGGTGCTCGGTCAATTTGAGCTGACCTACAACAACGACCTCGCGGCGGCCGCACCGCATTTCAGCCGCGCCCTCGCTCTGGAGCCGACCAACACCGACATCCTCACTCTCGCCGCCAGCATGGCCCGGGACCTGGGCCGCCTCGACGAGGCCAGTGCGCTGCTGGAATACGCGGTCGCCCGTGACCCGGTGAACTCTAGCAGCCATCACAACCTGGGCACTGCCTACCTGTGGGCAGGACGGCTGGATGGGGCCATCGATTCCTACCGAACGGCGCAGGCTCTGAGCCCGGGTCGCCTCGGCACGCAGTACGGCATTGGCACGGCGCTCCTGCTGAAGGGCGAGTCCGAGGCGGCGCTGGCCGCCTTCGTTCTGGAGGAAGGGGACGAGGAGTACCGGGTGAAGGGGACGGCGCTCGCCCTGCGCGCCCTGGGCCGCCAGGCGGAGTACGAGGCAGCGCTCGGTGAACTGGCTGAGCGTTGGGGTGATCGTTGGCCCTCGGAGGTGGCGCACGTGTACGCCTGGGCCGGGGATGCGGATGCGGCATTTGAATGGCTGGACCGGGCGGTGGCCCAGAACGAAGACGGACTCACCAACCAATTCCTCCGGCCGTATTTTGTCCCGCTGCATGACGACCCACGGTGGAAGCGGTTCCGGGAGCGGACAAATTCCTCCGAAGCGCAGCTGGCAGCCATCGACTTCGAGGTCATGCTGCCGCAGTAGCCCGCCTCAGTCGCGGTGCGTCCGCACGCTCACCCGATCGCCGCGGCCGGCTGACAGCCTCTCCGCGGCGCTTCCGTTTCTAACCGAGACCTCCAACGTTCCACCGGATCCGATGAGGGCCAGCAGTTCCCCGTCTTCCGCCGCTCCGTAGTGCGTCCTCAGACCCGACACTTCCTCTCCCCCGACCTCCACCAGGGCCGTCGGACTCACCCATGCGCCAGGAATGTCGGTGATCAGGTTGCCGAACCGGTCCACGTGCCACACGTGCCCGCGAACCGCCGGGCCGAGACGCTCGGGCGCCGCCAGATCCAGGCGGACGAGCCCCGACACCTCGAGGGAGGCGCCCACCCGATCCAACTCGCCGCCGCCCGCCAGCCAGGCCGCGGCCGGGGCGAAGAGGTCCCTCCCATGGAACGTGACGCTGGCCGGGGCCAGTCCGAGGGACTCGGTGTCGACCGAGCGCGCCCGTGAAGGCTCACAGGGAATCGCCCGAGTGATCAGGCCATTGTCCGGTCCGACGAACCAGCGACCGTCATGCTCGAGGACCACGGCTCTCCGGTCTCCACCCACCCCGGGGTCCACGACCACCAGGTGCACCGTGCCCTCTGGGAAGCGCCCCCACACGCGGCCCAGGACCCAGGCAGCGCCCGGAATGTCTCCGGGTTCGATGTCGTGAGTGACGTCCACCAGGCTGGCAGTCGGGCAGCGCTCCAGGAGCACGCCCTTCATCTCGCCCACGTAGCCGTCCCGGGTGCCGAAGTCGGTGATCAGGGTAACGATGGCCATTCGGTCTCCCACCGGTTCACGGTTCGCTCAAACGACGCGGTCCACCCAACGCCCGCGTCTCCAGATCCACAGGGCCGCGAGCCCTCTCGCCACGGCCGTTCCGCTGATCGTCCACCAGATTCCGGCCAGGCCCAGCGGCCGGGCGAGCAGTGGCGCGAGCGGCAGCCGGAGCAGAGTCAGGACGCTGGACGGGATCCACGGAATCAGCGAATACCCGGCACCCTCCATGCCCATCTGGAGCACGATCTCCAGGGCCATGAACACCTGCGCCACGGCCACGATCCGCAAATAGCTCGTCCCGGCGGCGATCACGTCGGGGTCCGTGGTGAAGATACTCATCAACTGGGCCGGAATCAGCAGAAACGCCAGCCCGACCAACCCCGTAACGACAACGGCGTACCCCGTCGCCACTCGCCCGGACAGCACGGCCCGCTCCTTCGATCCGGCTCCGAGATTCTGACCGACCGCGGTGGCCGCCGCCAGCCCGAACCCTATGCATACCATGTAGCTCAGGGACTCGACCTTGTGGCCGACTCCCAGCGCCGCCAGGGCCCCCGTGCCGAACTGGCTGGTGAACCGCGTCAGGATGATGTACACGAACGAGAACAGGGCCCCGCCCGCCGCCACAGGCAAGCCGATCCAGGCCATCTGCAGGACCGGGCGCAGGGAGGGCACGGAACGCTTCACCAGGCCGCGCTGCACCATCCACCGGTATCCCACGAAGCACCCGAACGCGCGCGTCACCAGGGTCGCGAGGGCGGCGCCCTGGATGCCCATCTTGGGGAACGGTCCGATCCCCAGTATGAGAAGCGGGTCGAGGATCGTGTTGAGTCCGAGGGATACGGCGAGCAGGATGAGAGGCGTACGCGTGTCACCGGATGACCGAAAGGCGGCCTCCATCACGAAGTAGGTGAACACGATGGGGGCGCCGGCCAGGTACACGGCCAGGTAGGCGCTTCCCTGCACCGTGACGTCGGCGGGGGTGGCCATCAGCTGGAACAGGGGCGTCAGGGTGAAGAGCCCCAGCAGGCCCAGGACCACGGAGAGGGTGACGGCCAGCCAGTAGGCCCGGTAGACGGCGATCGCCGCCTCCTCCGGTTTGCGCTCGCCGTGCCTCCGGCTCGCCACCGCCGTCAGCCCCACGGCCGACAGCTCCGCCATCGACAGCATCATCCACACGGTGAAGCCAGCCGTGCTGACACCCGCCAGGGCGGCCGGGCCGAGGCCTCGGCCGACCCAGAAGGTGTCCACCACGTTGAACAGGCCCTGCAGGAGGGTCGCTCCCACTGCGGGTCCCGCGAGGCGCAGGACCGACCGCCGGACGGAGCCGGCGGTGAGATCGACCCGAGAACTCTCGCTCAGGAGACTTCCGCACTCCCGGCAGCGGCAGCGACCCGGGCTTCCACGACATCCGCGATCGCCTGAAGCGCCTGCCCCTCGGGGGAATCGCCGCGCCCGATCACCGTCGGCGTTCCACGATCACCTTCCTGGCGAACCGCCAGGCCCAGCGGGACCGCACCGAGGAATGGCAGCCCGAGCGAAGCGGCCAGTCCTTCACCACCACCCGACCCGAACAGGTCGTGCGTCGAACCGCAGTCGGGGCACACGAAACCGCGCATGTTCTCTACGATGCCGAGGACGGGCACGTCCACGCTCTCGAACATCTTGATTCCCTTCAGGACTCCGGTCACGGACACGTCCTGGGGAGTGCTCACCATGACGGCCCCGTCCACCTTCACGAGCTGGACCAGGGACAGCTGCGCGTCCCCGGTGCCGGGCGGAAGGTCCACCACCAGGTAGTCCAGTTCGCCCCATACGACCTGGTGCAGGAACTGACGGACGATTCCCATGATGATGGGTCCGCGCCACACGGCCGGAGTCTCGTCGTCCACCAGGAAGCCGAGGCTCATCAGCTTCACGCCGTGCGCCTCCACGGGAACGACCTGGTCGTCCTGGATGCGGGGCCTCTCGGTGGCCCCGAACATCGTCGGGATGTCCGGACCGTAGATGTCGGCATCCAGCAGACCCACCCGGTAGCCCTTCCTCGCCCAGGCCGCGGCCAGGTTGGTCGAGATGGTGGACTTCCCGACGCCACCCTTCCCCGAGCTGACGGCCACCACGTGACGAACACCGGCCAGCGGCTCGGCCTCGGACGGGCTTCTCGAAGCTTCCTCCCGGCTGACCTGCCCCGCGGACCGCGGCGGCGCCCCGGCGGCGCCCGCGGCGGCCGGACCCTTGGGTCCCACCACCGGCAGCGATCGCCTGGCTTTCCCGGGCTCGCGTGGCCTGGGGGCCGCCGGAACCGTGCCCTCGGGCGGCGAGGTGGCGGCTGCCGTGCGCACCTCTACACCGCTGACTCCCTCGACTCCCGACAGCACCAGGCCGACGGTGTCGGCGAGGGAGGCGTCGTCCGCAGGACGAAGACCGAGGAGAACCGAAACGGCTCCCTCTTCATCGACCTGCACGTCGCCGACGAGCCCCAGGCTCACGACGTCCTCGTTGGCCCCGGCGGGCTTTACCCGGCGGAGGGCGGATTCGACACGTTCTCGTATGGACTGCACATCCATGGTTCAGACATCCGTTTCTGTTCGGGTCACACACAGTGCGGAGTATCGGGGTCTTCCCGAGGATCCGGCCGTTGCGTCAGGCGGACTCGACCGACTCGACGGACCGGACTTCCGGCACCTGCATTCGAAGACGTTGCTCGATGCCGGCCTTCAAGGTGAGCATGGACATCGGGCAGGCGTAGCACGCTCCGACCATGCGGATACGGACGATACCGTCCAGCGGATCGAAACTCACCAGTTCGATGTCTCCACCGTCCGCACGGATGGCGGGCCGGATCGAATCGAGGACTTCCTCGATCCGCTCACTGGCGGAAGCGTTCCTGGTGGCGGCGCTGCTCTCGTTCATCGGCACTTCGAGTGTTGAATTCCTCGGCCCCGTGGACCGGTCCGGTGTTCGTTCCGGAAGCTATTCACGGCGCAAAACACCGTCAACGACGTGGGGTTTCCGCCTGTGCATCGACGAACCGTTTTACGATCCTCGCGCCGTGCTCCCGTCCGTTCTGGATGAAGATCTTGTTCGCGTCGAACCCCGCGGCAAGTACGCCGGCGATGTACACCCCGGGGACGTCGGTTTCCATGCTCTCCGGGTCGTGGCTCGGAATCCCGGTGGTGGGGTCGAGTGTGACCCCGAGACCCCGCAGAAGGCCTGGATCGGGACGGAACCCGGTCATGGCGAGGACGAAGTCGTTCGCCAACCAGCGCTCGGACCCGTCCTCGAGGTCCCGCAGGAGCACCCTGCCGGGCTCGATTTCCTCCACCCGGTGCTTCCACAATGCCGAGATCTCTTCGGCCTCGATCCGGTTCCGGATGTCGGGCAGCACCCATGGCTTCACTCCCCGGTCGAATCCCTCCAACAGGTGGGCCATGGTGACGCGGGCCCCGGCTCGCCACGTGGTCAGCGCGACTTCGACCGCCGAATTCCCACCACCGACCACCAGTACGTCCTGGTCAAAATACAGGTGCGGATCCCGGAAGTAGTGCGTGACTTTCGGGAGGTCCTCACCCGGCACCTCGAGCAGGTTCGGGGTGTCGAAGTATCCCGTCGAGACGACGACAGCGTCCGCCCGATACGACCGCGCGGCTCCGGTGAGGTGCCGGGCCTCGACGTGGAACGACCCGTTCGATCTCTCGATGGAGTCCACCGTCTCGTACTGCCGGACGTCGAGATCGAAGTGCTTCACCACGCGGCGATAGTACTTGAGGGCCTCGGAACGCGTGGGGTTGTCCCGCGCGACCACGAACGGCACGTCCTCGACCTCGAGATGATCGGCAGTGCTGAAGAAGGTCATGCCGATCGGATAGCGCTCGATGGAGCTGACGATCGGCCCCTTGTCCACCAGCGTGCATTCCACGCCCGCGCGCCGGGCGGCCGCGCCGACCGCGAGGCCGCAGGGACCGGCCCCGACGACCAGGATGCGGCTCTTCTCCTGCTCCATCATTCGGATCCATTCACTCTTGCCGCCACGATCCGGATCTGCCGAACCGATCGGCGAACGAAACGCTCCCGCTCGAGCGGTACTTCCACCAGCTCGCCCGAGCGCCATCGGTCGTTCAGATCGCGATAATGACGACTGAAAGGGTTCCCACTCTGACCGGTGGGTATGAGGAAGCGGCCGGTCGGGCCGTCCGGCCCCAGCTCGGCGATGAAGCGTTCCGAGGGTCCGTATTCGCTCACCCACGGCGGTGACCAGGACGTCGAGTCGAGAGCTTCCCACTTCCGGTAGTCGTCCGGGCGAACCGTGTTCGGCCCCCCGGCCGAGGGATAGGGTCCGATGGAGAACCCGAACAGGCGCTGCAACCACCGGTTCTGCCCTATCGGATGCGCGTGGCGCTCCCGGTGCAGCTCTCCCCACGTCGCCTCTCCGACCGCGAGCAGGGCGTCCCTCATCGCCTGCTCGGCCAGCCCATCGAGGGTCTCCGTCTCCGGGGTGCGCACGTCGTCGATCCACGGACTGGCATCGCCCTGCTCGAGTACCGAGATCAGGGCCTTCGTGGGGAAGAAGCCCCACGCCGGATTCTCCGCGTACTCGTCCGCCGCGATCAGGGTGCGGAGCCGGTACAACCAGGAGTAGAACAGCGGCGCCCCGGGGGAGTCCGCTTCCACCTGGCCGTCCCAGGCCTCCAGGCGGGCGACCGCCTCTTCATCTCCCATTCGGCGGGCCGTCTCGATCGCCAACGTACGGTACCGGTCACCGAGGGGACTGTAGACGTCGTGCTGCAGTTCATACACCGACTCCACGTCCCAATCGCTCCGCGCCGCGAGGCGGTCCGAAATCCGCGCCGCCCGGAAGGGCGCGGCGTAGTCCGTGCTGACGGCGGTGCCGAGGCCGGGCGCCTGCAGGTTGTTGGCGGTGGCGAAGAACCCGGCCGGCGGATCGAAGCCCGACGGGTGCATGCCCGGCGGCCAGGTGCCGCGGAACCCCCCGCCCATGCGCGCGGCGGCCACCGGGAGCGAGCCGTCCCAGTCTCCACGCACCGGCACGCGCCCCCCGAGCCGGTATCCGATGCGTCCTTCGACCGACGCGAACACCACGTTCTGATGGGGCTGCGAGAACCCACGTACGGCCCGGTCGAATTCGGCCAGGCTCCCGGCCCGGTTCATGTCCCACAGTCCGGTGCTGCGCGCGTCGGACGTCGAGGCGGTCCACACGACCGAGAGATCCGCTCCGAGGCCCGGCAGGGCGTCGCTGACCAGGGGTCCGCGGACCGTCTCGCGGATCGTGACCACCTCGGGACGGGAGCCCCGGATCTGCAGGGTCTCGGCCCGCACGGCGTACTCGATCCACTGGCCCCCTTCCAGGTACCGGTCTCCATCCTCGGACGAGGTCTCCACGGCAAAGTCCATGTCATCGACCATGCCGTTGGTGTAGCCCCACGCCACGGACCGGTTGTGGCCGACGACGATCCCCGGAACTCCCGGCAGGGTGAACCCGACCGCGTGATAGTCGGCCGAGTCCGCGTGCAGGGCGGCCAGGTACCAGATCGCCGGCGCCCTCAGCGACAGGTGCATGTCGTTGGCGAGGATGGGATCCCCGGAAGCCGTGCGGCGTCCCGAAATGACCCACGCGTTGGAGGCCGAACGGGCGGAAACCGATTCGAGGACGTCGAACGCCTGCCAGGTCGCCGGCCCCTCCCCCGGAGCGAATCGCGCAGCAGCCACGTCGGCTTCCGCAGCCGGCGAACTGTCTTCCACGTCCACGACCGGGGGCGACGTCCGCACTCCAGCCGGCAGCGATACCGGCCGATCCAGGATCGTAGTTCCCCACTCGGGATACGGTTGGGAAAGGACCGCTGCCTTTTCGGGTGCCATGTGCTGGGAAGCCCAGTAGCGGGAGAGATCGCGGCGCCAGTGCGAGAGGTCGAGATTCATGACCATCCCCACGGCCATCGTCGACACCGGGTCCCAGGGTTCGGGCTTGAAACGGAGCAGAGAAAACTCCGGGGGGAGCGGCTTGCCGACGTCATGCAGTCTCGCGTTTACCCCCACCGCGTAGGCCTGCAGTCGCTCGAGCTCGTCCGGGTCGAGGTTCGCGACCGCGTCTTCCGCGGCTCCCCAGAGATCGAGCGTTCTCAGCAACCGATCCGTCGCCACCTGGTCCCGCCCGAACAGCTCGGCCAAGCGGCCCGCCGCCACCCGCCGGAAGAACTCCATCTGCCACAGGCGATCGGTCGCGTGCAGATAGCCCAGGGCCCGAAGCATGTCGGTCTCGTGCCCGGCGGTCACGTACGGAACGCCGAAGGTGTCTACCTGCACGTCCACGGTCTGGAGAATGCCCGGAACGCGGACGCTTCCGCGAGTCGGCAGGGCCGAGCCAGCGAGTCGGAACCAGCCGATCGTGATGAACACGCCCGCGATGCAAAGGAAGGCGCAAGCGCCGATAGCCAGTCTGCGGTACGAGCGACGGCGGCTCATTCCCGCTCGGACGGAGGAGCGCCATCGGGAGCGTCGGGACCGGCCGTGCCGTGGCCGTTACCTGCGCGCTCCGCTTCGGCAAAGGTGTAGAACAGCGAGTGATAGGCCTGGCCATCTCGGCGAAGGAGACGCCTGGCGCACATCCGGTCGAGCAACCGGCCACAGTCTCCCGGCTCCATGCCCAGTACCGGTGCGAGGTCATCGAGGCAGGCGTGTCCGGCCTCGCAGACCGCGAGCCACAGGCGCGAAGCGACCGGCTCGACGTCACCGATCAGGAACGGCTCACCCTCCGGCCCCTCCGCAGCAGCGGCGAGGCCCCGACGCCTGAGCGCCGAATCCATCGGGTCCAGGTGGTGCTGAGCGACGCCCCGGAATACGAAGAAATGCTGCGACTCGGCCGACACGTCGTCCACGGCTCGCAGGACCAGCTTGGCCACCACCTCGTCCGCACAACTGAAGTCAATGACGGCCACGTCACCGAAGTCGAGGACGGTCAGAGACGTGGCGCCGAGTTCCGAGACGAGCCCCTCGATGGACAGCCGCACGGCGCGTCCGGTGTGGCGGGTTACCAGGTTGCGCTGGTACAGGCTGGCAACGGCGATATCGGGCAGGGGAGACGAACTTCCCTCGGTCTCCATCTTCACTCGTTCTCCACGTGTGCGGGCATGACAACTAGTATCTGCGCTCCGGGGAATTTCTCAAGACCCGTCTGCATGTGGGCCAGGTCACCCCACTCCTGCGTAGGGGACGCGATCATGGCGTCTCCGCTGCGAATCCCCAATTCGCCATGCCAGCGGTCGACCTGTCTTCGGATCGCCTGCAGACCCTGTCCGCGCCCCGGATCCCGATGGCGAGACTCACCATGCAGCAGGGCCCGCTCGAGCGCCATGCCAGCGGACCACCGCTCGCCGTGTCTCCGCGAATGCTCGGCCGACAGCGAGCCTTCGAATCCGATTCCGACGTCCATCACCGCCAGCTGGACGACATCGCGACCCAGGCGCTCGCGGTAGTTGTAGGTCTGGGCGCACACCCAACCATCGGCCTCTGCGTGCTCGATGATATTCTGGCACACTTCGGACAGGAGAACGCTGAACTGGATGACCGATGGTCGCGCGTAGTGGAGCTTGTTCAGGAGAATGGTCGAGGCGCGTTCTCGCACCCGCTCGACCACCGCGTGCACGTCGTGGTGCGATCGGATGGGGGTGATCTCGAGCAGCGCGTCGGACGATCCGTGCGCGCGGGCCGGCACCGGCTCGAGGTCGTACACCTCGGGCGCGACGTGCCAGAAGTCCATTCGCTCCCAATAGCCCCGGACTTCGCGATTGTCCGGCGCCTCGATGCTCGGAGCGAACCCCGTCCGCTCACGCGCCACACGCCCCGCGGCCAGCAGTCCGATCAAACCGTACGGAGAGGTCCAGCGCACGTGCTTCGCGTTGAACAGAACGCGCGCGGCTCCCTCCTGCGTGACCTCGTTGAGTGCCCGGATCAGCACCTCGAAACCCTTGTGGTCGAGGACGTCGGGCACCTCGATAACGCGGCTCATACGATCCTGTTCACCTCTCGCTGTGCGCCGCTCGCGCGACTTCCGTCAATCGTTCCGACAATCCGGTCGTGCCTTGCCGTGCCGCGGTCGCCGCCGCCAGCCGGTTGGCCCTGCGGACGGCCTCCGCGGCTCCCGCGCCTGCCAGAAGCGAGGCGAAGCAGGCAATCCCCCACACGTCGCCGCACCCCGTCGGATCCGTGGCGCCCGCCGCGGCGATCGTTTCCACGGGTGCCGAACCGGCGCTGGCCCCGCCTTTCGGCTCCGGCCATCGGGCGTTCGGCCGAACCACCCACTCGGCTCCGGCCGAGCCGAGCGTGAGGAACACGGCGTCCGGGCCGTCAGCCAGCAGGGCCCGCATCCGGTCTCCAAAGCTCCCCCCCGCCGGGGAGAGCATGTCGATCTCGTCCTCGTTGACCTGCACGAGGTCGAAGGCCTCGAGCCATGCGGCCCGGTCCTTGAGCGGACGAGGTTCGCGAACGCCCCCGTCCCCCACTCCGAGAATCAGCGAGTGGACGTCACACCACGTCGGTCCCTCAAACCGCGTCCCGAGAACCTCCGCGGCTTCGAGATCCAGTTCCCAGCCCGATATAAAATTCACGTACAGGGCGTCGCACGACAGGGCCACCCTTTCGATCTCCTCGGCGGTCCAGCCGGGAACGCCGCCGGTCAGCTTCTCACAGCGGCGCGACCGGTCATGGTAGAACAGGCTGACCCGGTTGTTGGCCTTGGGCACGGATCGCACGAACTCGAGCGACGAGATTCCTCCAACCGTCCCCAGGAACTGGCCGGCAGACTCGCTGAGGTCCGCCCCCACCTTGATGATGGGCACCAGGCTCCAGCCCGGTGGCGCCACCGCCGACCATGCCGCGAGCGAGTAAGCGATTCCACCCCAGTCGTGGACCGCCTCGCCGCCATCCGGACCGTGAATCGTGTCCCAGACGAGGGTCCCCAGGACCCCGAGACGGGGCATCAGTCAGTCGCTTCCGAACCGCTCGACCCGGAACATGTAGGCCGCGCCAATCACACCGGCCATGCCTTCGAGCTGGGTGCTCACGATCTGGCAGCTCTCCTCGGCGTGCCGGAAGGCCCTGCGCCGGATCTGGGCCCTGAGCGGCTCGAACAGGTGCTCGCCCGCCCGGGTCACGCCGCCCGAGATCACGACCATTCCCGGATTGAGGATGTTGATCAGGTTGGCCAGTCCGGCCCCCAGGAAACGGGCTGTCTCCCGCATGACTTCCTTGGCATACAGGTCCCCGGCCACGATGGCCTCGTACACCGTCTCGGCCGTGATCCGGCTCAGGTCGTCGTTCACCAGGGACGGCAGAAGGCTGGTGTCGCCCGTCTCCAGGCCCTCGATCGCGCGCGCCGCGATGGCGGGCCCGGACGCGTAGGCCTCGAGGCAACCGTAGTTGCCGCACTTACACTTCCGGCCGGTCGAGTCGATGGTCATGTGGCCCACCTCGCCCGCCACATCGGCGACTCCATGAAACACGCGACCGTCCAGCACGATTCCTCCGCCGATGCCCGTCCCGAGAGTCACCCCGACCAGGGTATTCACGCCCTGCCCCGCCCCCATCCACCACTCACCGATCGTGGCGCAGTTGGCATCGTTGTCCAGCTCCGCCTCGAGACCGGTGGAGTTCGAGATCAGGTCCCGAAGGGGGAAGTTCCTCCACCCGAGATTCGGCGTCTCGATGACCGTACCGGTCTTCCGGTCCAGCGGCCCCGGCGAGCCGAGCCCGATACCGATGAACCCGTCCTCCGGGATGTTCTCCTCGCGCGCGGCGTCCTGCATGCTGCCGCGGATCATCTCCACCATTCGGTCCACGACGAACTTGGCCCCGTGGTCGGAGTTCGTGGGCATCGAGCGCATACCCAG
>Ga0316192_10002199_pt1 | contig 14312 bp, 12 predicted proteins | sample MerIslwburrow_MG_FD_204931 | JGI IMG/M metagenome (GOLD analysis project Ga0316192, IMG submission 204931) | Coastal sediment microbial communities from Maine, United States - Merrow Island worm burrow | ecosystem: Environmental > Aquatic > Marine > Coastal > Sediment | place: USA: Maine...
TTTCTATAGCGGAAATATTGCGATAAGCGATATCAGCAGTGGCTTTTACCTGGCCGAAGACCACAGCAGAGACGTGCCACAAGGCAGTTTGTCCTATGCACGGACATCGTACGGCGTAACGGAAGGCGATCAAGTGACGCTCGAGGTGATGCGTAACGGTGGTTCAACAGGAAATATAGCAGTCGACTACGAAGTGCTTACGGCGACAGCGAGTTCGGACGATGTTGCCGTCACAACCGGGCAACTGGCCTGGGGACCTGGAGATATCACAGCGAAGTCGATCAATATTTCGGCTGTCAATGATGGCGTTGCAGAGCCACTAGAACACCTTATTGTTCGACTGGTCGCGCCAACAGGCGGAGCGACGCTTGGCAATGACAATACAAGTAATCTGTTCGTAAGCGATCCGGGCGCGGTATCGACGGTCCGGTTTTTTGTTTCGTCGATCGAAGTGGACGAACAAGGATTTGGCGTTGCTGTAGTCACTGCAAGACGCGATGGCAGCGCGATTGGCACAGTCAGTGTTGATTACGATTTAACCAATGCCAGTGCCGAATCAGGCACCGACTATCAGGGCACTACGTCGGGCACGTTTCGTTGGGATGACGGTGATGCCGAGCCCAGAAATATTGAGTTTGTTGTTGTCGACGATGGCAGCACTGAAGACAGCGAGTTCTTCGAATTGACATTGAGCAACGCGGTCGGCGCAAGCATAGGAACGACAGGAACTGTTCGAGTCAATATTTCCGACAACAATTCGACGACCCCGCCCCCTCCTCCACCGGTCACGCCACGCAACAACAATGGTGGTGGAGCCATTGCGGGGATTACTCTCCCGCTCCTGCTCATCCTGCTACTGTCGCGACGGCGAAGAATCAGTCGAACGGATGCCGCTTGATAATAGTCTGCTCACGATCCGGCCCCGTTGAGACTATGTCCACAGGAATTTTGACGATTTCCTCAATTCGTTCGAGATAGGCTCTCGCATTTGCGGGAAGACGTTCATAGTCAGTAACGCCAACGGTCGACTCTTGCCAGCCGGGCACGTCTTCGTACACGGGCTTGCAGTCCGCGAACTGGTCAATCAATATCGGTAATCCGGGTATCGCTTTGCCGTCAAGTTCATAACCGACACAAATGCGGATCACCTCAAGTTCGTCCAGCACGTCCAGTTTCGTCACGCACAAGCCCGTCACCGAACTGTTAATAATGGATCTGTGCAACGCAACAGCGTCAAACCAGCCACAGCGTCGCGGCCTGCCAGTTGTGGCACCGAATTCAGCACCCACTTTCGCCAGATGCTCGCCCATGTCATCAAACAACTCCGTTGGAAACGGTCCTGCACCCACCCGGGTTGTATAGGCTTTAACGATGCCCAGTACAAAATCGATATTGCAGGGACCGATGCCGGTTCCTGTGCTTGCGGCGGCAGCCACAGTATTTGATGAAGTCACAAACGGGTACGTACCATGATCAACGTCCAGGAATGTACCCTGCGCACCCTCAAACAGGATGCCGTCACCGGAGTCTGCGAGATTCTGAAGTATCTGTGTTACATCGGCGGTGAGCGGCTCGACAAACTCCGATGCAGACATCACCGCATCCAGAGTTTCATTGAGATCCACGCTGTCCGCTTTATAGTAGTGCTGCAACAGGAAGTTGTGGAATTCGAGAACTTCGCCCAGTTTCGTGGCAAACCTGTCGTGATCAAACAAGTCAGCAACCCTCAACGCGCGTCGGGCAACCTTGTCTTCGTACGCCGGCCCGATTCCGCGACCGGTGGTACCAATTGCGTCAGAACCGCGGGCCTTTTCCCTGGCAACGTCGAGCGCAACATGGGACGGCAGGATCAGCGGACATCCCGGACTGACTTTGAGCCGTTCGTAAACCGGCACGCCGTTGTCGATCAGTTCATTGGCTTCTTCGATTAGTGCTTCAAGTGACAACACAACGCCATTGCCGATCAGGCAACTGACACCATCGCGAAGAATGCCTGACGGTATCAGGTGCAATACGGTTTTCTTGCCCCCGATAACCAGCGTATGTCCCGCATTGTGGCCGCCTTGAAAACGGGCAACAGCTACCGCTTTATCTGTCAGCAGATCAACAATTTTACCTTTGCCCTCGTCACCCCATTGGGTCCCGATGACAACTACATTCCTGCCCATCTTTTCCTCACCCGTCTGTTCTTAACGCACGATAAACAATAAAACCAGGCCAGCGATCATCACCAGCAACCCGGTAATACGAAGCTGGTTGTCATCCATTTCCGAAATCCGCCTGACGGATCGCCTGAACAAATGCGGGCCGACAAATGGAATCATGCCCTCAATGATCATATAGAGAGCAAACGCCGTAAGAATATCTGTCCACATTAATAAAGGATGTCCGGTTGAGCAACAATCAACACCCGGCGATCAGTAACAACGCATTATTATCGATCGACGAATGCAAATTGTGTTGTCCGCCCTATTGCTTGCCATCCGACTGATTCAGGTATTTGAAAAACTCGTTATTTGGATCCAGTACGAGAACGTCCCCCGAATTACCGATCGACTTCTTGTACGCATTCATACTGCGATAAAACGAATAAAATTCCGCGTCTTTGTTGTATGCGTTGGCGTAGATCTCCGCTGCTAGCGCATCACCTTCACCGCGGATCACCTGGCCATCGCGATACGCATCAGCAAGAATTACCGTACGATCTTTGTCGGCGGTCGAGCGAATCAGTTCCGCATCTTCACGACCTTCCGCACGGGTTTCCGCAGCCACTCTCGCGCGTTCTTCCCGCATCTGCTCGTACACCGAGTTTCGTACTTCTTCGACAAACTCAACCTGCTTGACCCTGAAGTCGACGACTTCAATGCCCAGCCCTTGTGCTGTCGCGGTTGCCGTAGCCAGCATATCGGCCATCAGCTCAACTCGCTCAACTGAAATCGCTTCCTGCACAGACCGTTTACCAAACTCCGTCACGATCGAGTTCTTGACGATTTCCAACAGGCGATCGGTTGCTATCGCCTGGGAGCCGCTGGTCGATGTATAAAATTGCACGGAATCGACGATGCGCCATTTTACGAAATAGTCGACCTGCATCGCCGTGCGTTCCAGCGTAAATACGCGCTGCGGAACATCATCGATACTCAGGATTCTTTTAGGAAACTTTCGAACCGTTTGAATAATTGGAATTTTGAAATTAAGGCCAGGCTCATAATCCGTGCGCACCACTTCACCGACCTGTAGTTTGATCGCGAGTTCTCTTTCGTTAACGGTAAACGCAGAAAGACCCAACGCGACCAATGCCAGTCCCAGGAAGACTACTATGCCGAATCGTCCATTTTTCATTGTCGGGTCCTCCGTTCGCGACTGGTATCTCGCTGAGAATCCGAGTCCGGCCCTGGGATCTGCGAATCGGTGGGCCGGTTGGATTCTTCGCCGGTTGTTCTCGATCCGGAACCGCCTATTAATTTGTCAACGGGCAGATACAACAAGTTGCCGCTGCCTTCCGCGTCTATAATCACCTTGTTGGAATTGCTGTAAACCTCTTCCACCGCTTCCAGGTAAAGTCGGTCACGAGTGACTCTCGGCGCTTTTTGGTATTCCGCAAGTAATGACTCGAAGCGCGCCGATTCACCCTGTGCGTCGGCGACCACTCTTGAGCGATACGCGTCGGCGTCCTGCAATACCCGCTGCGCTGCACCGCGAGCTTTCGGGATGATGTCGTTGGAATATGTTCTTGCTTCAAGTTTGTAACGATCACGGTCATTACGCGCTTTTTGCGTATCGTCAACCGCTTCCTGAACTGACTTGGGGTAATCAACAACGCTCAGGTTGATGGACGTTACGGTTAATCCAGCGCTATAGGCGTCCAGCGTTTTCTGTAGTTCCTCCTGAGTCCGCGCAGGAATCTGTGCGCGCCTCTCGCCGATCAACAGTTCGAGTGAACTGGTTCCCACCACGCCTCGCAACGCACTCTCGGTAACGTCATGCAACGTCAACTCGGGATCTTCCACTCTGAAGCTGAAATCGTAGGGATCCGTTCGTCGGTACTGGACCACCATATCGATAAACACATACTGCTCATCCGCCGTCAGCATTTCCGTGCGGAATTGATAGTCGTTAACCTGCTGGATATTGACTATATCGACTGTTTCGATGGGATACGGATAGTGCCAGCGCAAGCCAGGCATGCTGGTGGCCTTGTACGCGCCAAATTGCTGGACAACGCCACGTTCTGCTTCATCAACCCGGTAAAGGCCGGTGAAGCCCCACGCAATCAACAAAAGGATGATGAGTACATACGCGCCCCTGGATGAGTCTCCGGCAGTCGAGCCTGCGCCGCCACCGCCCATAAGGCCTCTTATCTTGCGTTGCCAGTCTTGTACAATCTTGTCTAAATCATTTGGCTCCTGATCACCCTTGTTCCAGGGATCATTGCCATTTCCTGAGTCATTCCACGCCATAGTAATCGCTTATCTCTGTGTTACTGCGGTCATCGGGGACAATTCCCCAGGCCGCTCCAAAATATTATCGGGCAGGTTTTCGTGCTTCAAAAAGCGCTTGAAATCCCGCTCACCCACTTCCAGTTCCAGTATCCAGCCGCCTTCGTCGTTTGGCTGCTCACCGACAACTGCCCCCATCTCAAACAACAGTGCTCGCTGCCGACCCTGCTCGGCCCGAAGCCGAAGTTTACCGTAGACCTTTTTGGGACGCAGTCGATCCCCGATCGAAGACAATAATAAGGGGATTCCGTCACCGGTAACGGCAGACAACCAAACCGCGCGTCCCTCCCCGCGGAGATTATTTGTCATCTTCGGGGTGCGGTCCAGCTTGTCGATCTTATTGTATACCCTAATCTGGGGTACGCGGTCAGCATCCAGCTCTTTTAGCACCGAATTGACCTGACGAACCCGTTGCCAGCGATTGGCGTCGCTGGCATCGATCAGGTGCAGTATCAGGTCCGCTTTGCGAACCTCCTGCAGGGTCGATCGAAATGCCGCAACCAGTTCATGCGGCAGATCACGTATGAATCCAACCGTATCGGCGAGCACGACGCCAACCCCGTTCGGTAAATCGAGTCGCCTCATTGTCGGGTCAAGCGTCGCAAACAACTTGTCTTCAACGTAGACACCTGCATCCGTCAACGCATTGAATAGTGTCGATTTTCCGGCATTCGTATAGCCGACCAAAGCAACCGTTGGAATTTCCGCGCGAACACGATTTTGCCGGTTCATGCGGCGACGGCTGTCGACTTGCTTCAGCCGTTTTTTCAGTTGCCGGATACGATCCCCAACCAGTCGCCGGTCCGTCTCAAGCTGCGTTTCACCCGGTCCACGCAGTCCGATACCACCCTTTTGACGTTCAAGGTGAGTCCAGCCCCGGACCAGGCGCGTAGACAGGTGTCTTAGCTGTGCCAGCTCAACCTGTAACTTGCCCTCGAAACTGCGGGCGCGTTGCGCAAAGATATCCAGGATCAGGCCACTGCGATCAAGTACGCGACAATTCAGGCTGCGCTCCAGGTTTCTTTCCTGGCTCGGGCTCAGCGCCGCGCTCGAAATAACGAGCTCCGCCTTGTTGGCTTCAATACTTCGCTTGAGATCCTCGACTTTGCCTTTACCAATGAAATGCCGCGAGTCGGGCCTGAACCGGGAACTGCTCAACTCGTCTACAACTTGCGCGCCGGCCGAGATAGCCAGCTCCACAAATTCATCGCGTTCGTTAGGGTCCGGTGCGCGACCGACACGGGCATGAATCAAGACGGCTCGTTCGCCGCTTTTCGGTCGTTCAAACAATGGTGATCTCCCGAGTCCGGCGACCGGCGCCTGGCCTGGAAGCGATCAGTGTATTGCTATTCGCCAGAGTCTTCCGTTTCACCGTCCGGAAGCGGCAAACGAATATTGCGCGCAGGAACGATAGTCGATATCGCATGCTTGTAAACCATTTGATTGACACTGTTTTTCAGCAATACGACAAATTGATCGAAAGAATCCACCTGGCCCTGCAATTTAATGCCATTGACGAGGTAAATGGATACCGGAACATTTTCTTTCCGTAATATATTTAGGAACGGGTCCTGCAGTGACTGCCCTTTAGCCATTTCGGGTCTCCTTATTCTTTTTTGCTGTTTTCAAGCATTCTTATTTTGGCCGCAACATCCCGGTGGCGCCGGTTGCCCTGATGTTCCGTCCAGCCCAAAGCGTTATTCAAATAACACTGCTTAATCAACCAGTTACGGGCAGTCAATTATCTGGCTGTCCGCTTACTTCAAATAAGACCTTTGTTACAGCCCGATTGTTACCAATTAATGCTCATTCGTCCATCTGTTTCGCGAGATGCGTTGATATAGACTCGAATGTACCGATTTCAAGCGGATCAAACGATTTCAGCTGTTTTTCTGTTCGAAGCCAGGTCATTTGTCGTTTGGCCAGCTGTCGTGTCGCAATCACCGCTTTTTCGATCGCCATTGGCAGATCGTATTCCCCGTCCAGATGCGCCCATACCTGACGGTAGCCAACCGCTCGCATGGACGCGCTTTCTGCGGACAGGCCGGATCGCTGCATCAGGCTGCGAACTTCGTCGACAATGCCCTGATCCAGCATTTGTTCGAACCTCTGCCTTATCCTTTCGTGAAGGCGCTGACGATCCTCGGGTATCAATGCGATCTTTATGAAGCGATAGGGTATTGCCGGCGACGTTGCATTCGCGTGCCAGTCAGTCAGCGTTTTGCCACTTAGTTCATACACCTCCAGCGCCCGCTGGATTCTCTGGCTGTCGTTTTGACTGATACGTTCCGCGGCCGCCGGGTCGACGCTCGAAAGTCTCGCGTGCAACTGCGGCCAGCCGTGTTCGGCCGCTTCCGCATCCAGTCGCTGCCTGACGTCCTCATTCGCCCGGGGCAGATCGGCGAGCCCCTCCGTCAAGGATCGGAAATACATCATCGTGCCGCCGACCAGCAATGGCACGCGCCCGGATGCGTGGATCAGGTCTATCTCGCGGTGTGCATCAGCAACAAAATCACCTGCTGAATACGCCTCATCCGGCTCACGAATATCGATCAGCCGATGCGGCGCCAGTCCAAGCGTTTCCGCGTCAGGTTTTGCGGTACCGATATCCATGCCTCGATAAACCAGCGCCGAGTCAACGCTGACTATATCCATTGGAAATAGACGGTGCAGCCTGACCGCTATGTCGGTTTTGCCGGACGCCGTAGGGCCCATGAGGCAGACAACGGGACGAAGATTCACTGGATTTACTGTCCCCGCAGGAACAATTTATCGAGGTCATTCAACGTGACGGCTGTCCAGGTTGGCCTGCCGTGATTGCACTGATCCGCTCGGTCGGTTACTTCCATTTCCCGCAGCAAGGCGTTCATCTCAGGAATGGTCAAAGCTCTATTGGCACGTATCGAATTGTGGCAGGCCATGGTTGCCAGGAGATCGTGGCAGTGATCTTCGACGCGGTTGCTAAAACCGGACGCCTGCACGTCAGATAATACATCTCGAATTAATGACTCGACTTCCGCTTGCTTTAGCAGCGCAGGAATTTCCCGCACCAGCACGCCAGTTGGACCGCTACGATCAATCACCACACCGAGTTTTTCGAATACCGATTGCATTGATTCCGCAAGGTCCGCTTCGGCTTCCGACACCGCAATGGTAACCGGAACCAGTAAGGGCTGCCGAACCATGTCATTGGAATCGAACGCGGTCTTTAATTTTTCGTAGACAATACGTTCATGCGCGGCGTGCATATCAACAACAACCAGTCCGTCCGCGTTTTCCGCGAGAATGTAAATCCCACCTAACTGCGCAGCCGCGTATCCCAATGGCGGAATGTCGCGATCCTCAGCTACGCGCTCTCCCGCTTGAGCCGTTGCCATCGACCGGTATGCGGCCAGCGTTTCCCTGACCGCGTGTGGCGCGGCTGTATGACCGGATGACAACGACATCGACGATTGCCTGAACACATTACCGATGGCCGTAGCAGGTGCAGGTGCTATATCGTGTCCGCCGGGTTTCGTCTCGCCAAGTGCGGCTTCGATCGTATGAGAAACAACACCGTGAACGCGCCGTCCATCTCGAAAACGAACCTCGTGCTTCGCGGGGTGCGCATTCGCGTCGACGGTCGCCGGGTCCATGCTGAGATACAAAACATAGGCCGGGAATCGACCGTGAAAAAGCACATCGCGAAATGCATGACGAACTGCGTGCGACAATGTCTTGTCAGAAATGCTTCTGCCGTTAACAAACCAGAACTGCAGATCCGCCTGACTTCGGTTATACGTGGGTAAACCCAACCAACCGGATAATGCGATGCCGTCCGTTTCGTGACTAATCCAGACGACCTGCGACGCAAACGCTTCACCGCATATTCGATTGACTCGATCGAGCCGTGCGTCCTGATCTTTAGCCGCTGGTAATTGGAGAACAACACGTCGATTGTGACTGACTGTGAACGCAACATCCGGTCGCGCCAGCGCCAGCCGTCTCAACCATTTGTCGATATGTGTAAATTCGGTCCGCTCGGTCCGCAGAAATTTTCGCCTGGCCGGCGTGTTGTAAAAAAGATCATGGACCTCGACGGTTGCGCCCTGGGGGTGCGCCGCTGGTGCTGGCTCAGTCAACGCGCCATTGTCGGCTTCCACTCGCCACGCATTGCCGTCCTGGCCCGACACCATGACGAGGCGTGCAACCGATGCAATACTCGGCAGTGCCTCGCCTCGAAACCCAAGTGACGCTACAGACTCGAGATCCTCAAGCGACGAGATCTTGCTGGTCGCATGACGTGACAGCGCAAGCGCAAGCTCGTTTCCGGGAATGCCGGATCCATTATCGCGAACCCGGATGAGCTTTTGACCACCGCTGATGATGTCAACCGTCACCTCGGATGCGCCCGCATCGAGACTGTTTTCGACCAGCTCTTTTACAACCGATGCCGGCCGCTCCACCACCTCGCCGGCGGCGATTTGATTGATAAGGTGACCGGGAAGTTGGCGAATAGGCATAACCCGCCAAGTTTATAGTGCTGAGTTAGCGGATCAAGTTCCGCTGTAGGCGGGAATCTTCAATTTTTGCCCGATGCGGACGTCGTCGCTGGCAAGTTTGTTGGCAGAACGAATTGCCGCCATGCTGACCTGATAACGCTCAGCAATCTCGCTCAGCGTATCGCCACGTGCAATGACGTGGCTGACGCGCTCCTTCTCGTACTTCGTCTGATTCAGCGCGATGTACGTATCCGGTGGCGGATTGTCATAGAAATAGCTGCGAACGCCAATCATGATCGCGTTGGCAAGTTTGTTCTGGTGCGACGAGCTGCGTAGCTTTTTCTCTTCTGCCGGATTCGAAATGTAGGCCGTTTCCACCAGGATCGAAGGAACATCCGGCGATTTTAATACCAGGAAACCCGCTTGCTGAACGCTTCGGCGATGCACCTTGCCTATGCCCGCCAGCTGCTTGATGACATCGTCACCGACATCAAGACTCGCTCCCAGCGCAGCATTTTGCGACAAGTCCAGCAATACGGAAGCAAGCACCTCATCTTTATCAGCGAGCGACACCGTACCTATCCGACTCGCGGCATTTTCTCTTTGAGCCAGCCGTTTGGCGGCTTCGTCGCTTGCGCCCTTCAGCGACAACACATACACGGAAGCACCGTTGGCACGGCGATCATCCACCGCATCGGCGTGAATCGAGATAAATAGATCGGCCTTGTTACGGCGAGCGACTTCCATACGTGCGCGGTGATCAACATAGCGATCGCTATTGCGCACCATCACCGCTTTCATGCCCGGCTCGGCATCAATGCGTTGGGCCAGCAACCGGCTAATCGCAAGAGCAACGTCTTTTTCCTTGGTTTTGCCGCGACCGATTGCTCCTGGATCGTGTCCGCCGTGTCCTGCATCAACGGCGATGACAACATCCCGACCGCTAATATATTTTTCGGATGCGCGCTTCACCGTCGTCAGGTTGTCGTAGCGCTGCAGATCGATCACAAGCCGATCGCCGTATTTGCTGTTCGGTCCTGCCGTGAAACTTCTCGAACGAACTGTTTCGCTCAAATCGATTACGACGCGCAACTGGCCATTCGCCCGAACGCCCGAACGAATAGCGGACACGGACCCGCTGCTGCCGGGCATCTGTTTGATCGATGACGACAAACGCCCGTTGTCCAGGTCGATAACCAGTCGATCAGGGCCGCGTAACGTAAATATCTTGTGGTCCGCAGGTCTGCTCAGGTCCAGAACGACGCGGGTGCGACCGTCTTCCGCCCAAACGCGTATATCTTCCACGGTCGTGCCGGCCCAAGCGAGTGTGCCTGACAAAAGTATGACAACAGTGAGGAGGATGCGGCGCCCAAGCATGGTCCGTATTTTTACCTGTTCTTCCGAGGATTATGTTTGGTCAGTATACGAATCTGGCTGGAAAATCCAACTTTTTCTTGCAAAATTATGGAGATACGACAGTAACTTAATTAAATGCTGTACCCATCATGTCGACCATCCATCGAGCATTTCCGCGCCCCTGGCAGACAGTCCCTGCAAGGTCGCTGTCCTTCCGGGCCCGTCATAGTCCAGTTTCACGCTGAGATCGGCCTGCTGCACAAGCTCCGGTGCGCGCTCCGGCCATTCCAGCAACACCAGGCCGTCACGCAAATCGTTCCAGCCCAGGTAGTCAAGCTCCTCTATTCCGGAAAGTCTATATAAATCAATGTGATATACAGAAAAATCAGCAAATTCGTAGGGCTCGACCAACGTATAGGTGGGACTCGGAACCGGACCTGAGTGTCCCATGCTGTGCAACATTGCTCTTGCCAGGGTCGATTTCCCGGCGCCAAGTTCTCCTTGCAGCAGCATCAGCAAGCCGCTTTTGTCTGCCGGGAGTACCGTTACCAGCCTGGCGGCCAGGGACTCGGTCGCCGCGGCGTCCGGCAATGCAATGCTAAGCAACTGGGTTTACCACTTTGCGCAACCAGGGCATCAAATCGCGTGCCATAAGCCCGCGTTCGCCGTCTGCTGCTGCCAGGTCGCCGGCTCGTGCATGTACGTCCACTCCGACCACCGCGGCGGTCTCCGCGGGCAAGCCCTGCGCCAGCAATGCGCCTATGACGCCTGCGAGGACGTCTCCCATGCCGGGTGCGGCCATTCCAGGGTTGCCGCCGGTACAAAGCCACGGCACACCGTCCGCCGAGCTCACCAGGCTTCCAGCCCCTTTGAGGACAACCGTGCCACCAAATTCCTGCCTCAGGTCTTCCAGCGCAGCCACCCGCTGTTTTTGTACCTCTGTGGCCGATGTCTTTAGCAATCGACCTGCCTCGCCGGGATGTGGCGTTAACACCCAGGCGCCTTGCCTGATTCCTGATTCGCCCAGCATCGTCAACGCATCGGCGTCAACCACCTTGGGCAGGGTCGATGCCATCGCCACAGCAAACAACTCCTTCGCCCAGTCGCTTTGCCCCATGCCGGGCCCAACGACCAGGGTTGTCGCTTGTTGCGCCAGTCTTTCCAGATCCTCTCCCGACGCGATCGCATGAGACATTAACTCGGGACAGGCAGCAGCAATTGCAGAATGATGATCGGGATGTGTCGCCACCGACACCCTGCCTGCCCCGCAGCGCAATGCGGCCTCGCCGCAAAGCGCGATTGCCCCCGGCATGCCGGGGCCGCCGCCGACAACGACCAGATGACCGAAGTCGCCTTTGTGCGCATTCTTGTTTCGCGGGCGAAGACTGTCCTGCAAGCAGCGATTTTCTATTCGCCGCATCTGGACCGACTTACCGGCATAACATTCTGCCGGGATGCTCAATCCTGAATATTTCAGGTCGCCAACGTAAAGGGGTGCATCGCCGAGAAACAAACCGGCCTTTAATCCGACAAACGTCACCGTCATGTCCGCTTTGATCGCGATACCCAGCGTTTCGCCTGTATCGCCGTGAATTCCACCGGGAATATCCAGCGCCAGGACCTTGCCCGGGTGCGTGTTGATTGCGCGAACGACATCAGCAAATTTCCCGCTGACCTCGCGGTCCAGGCCGCTACCCAACAATGCGTCGACCAGCAATGTGGCCTCAGCATCCAGTTCACCCTGCCATTCAAGGTGCTGACCACCTTCCGCAGCGAAATCGGCGTACGCAATAGCGGCATCGCCGGAAAGCACATCGGGTGAAACCATTGCCAGCACCGACACGGCGATTCCTTCAGCGGCGGCCAATCGCGCAAGTACATAGCCGTCGCCAGCATTGTTGCCAGCGCCGCAAATGATCTGCCAGCGCTCGGCGTCCGGAAAACCTGCTTTCGCTTCGGTCAACGCTGCCGTGGCCGCGCGGGTCATTAAGAGATACCCGCCGATGCCGGCGTCGTGGATCGCTGCGCTGTCTATTGCGCGCACAGTTTCAACGGAATAAATGTCTGCAGGTAACGGCATTTGCGATCCTCAATTCGACGGTAGCAATTATACTGCTCCGAACGGAAGGTGCCTCTAATTGCGAACACTTGATCAAAATCAGACCAAAACACTCGTCAACGACATCCGGCGTTGGGGCGACGAACTGGGTTTTCAGCAAATAGGCATTACCGGAGTTGAGCTGGAAAAGGCCGAATCCCGCCTGCAATCATGGCTGCAGCGGGGTTTCCATGGCCAGATGCACTACATGGACCAACATGGCAGCAAGCGCAGTCATCCGGACCACCTTATCCCCGGCACAATATCGATGATATCCGCACGAATGGACTATTTATCGGGTAGCCAGGAGCAGGCGATTTCGCTGCTGGACCATCCAGAGAAGGCATACATCTCCCGGTACGCACTTGGCCGCGATTATCACAAGCTGATGCGAAAACGGCTGGCCAGCCTCGCCAACAAGATCGCGGAGGCTGTTGGCCCGTTCGGCCACCGAGCCTTCGTCGACAGTGCGCCGGTACTTGAAAAACCTATCGCCGAAAATGCCGGGCTCGGCTGGATAGGCAAACATACGAATCTCATCAACAGTAAAGTCGGGTCCTGGTTTTTTCTGGGAGAGCTTTATACTGACCTGCCATTGCCGCCGGATGAGGTCGCGTCATCACATTGTGGCAACTGCCAGGCATGTATCGACATTTGCCCGACACAAGCCATAGTCGCGCCTTATCAACTCGATGCACGTCGTTGTATTTCTTATCTTACGATCGAAATGAAAGAATCGATTCCGATTGAGTTTCGCAAAGCAATGGGTAACCGGATTTACGGATGCGACGATTGCCAGCTTTTTTGCCCGTGGAACAAGTTCGCCGAGCCCACCGCTGAAGGCGATTTTTCACCGCGCCATTCGCTGGACGAAGCCGACCTGATTTCACTTTTCGCGTGGAGTGAAGAAGAATGGAAGCGCTACACGGAAGGTAGTGCTATCCGGCGAATCGGCTACCATCAATGGCTGCGAAACGTGGCGGTTGCGCTCGGCAATGCGGAAACGACGATAGCCGTAATTTCGGCGCTGCGCGAAAGACTGAGCATAGAATCTGCATTGGTAAAAGAACATGTGGAATGGGCACTCCAGCAACACACGGATGCGAACCAAATAACCAGTTGAAAGGATTGAATATGTTTGAAGCACCCGGATCCGAATACCTCGTACCGTTCGATGGGTCATTTACGGTTAGCAGTCGCTCAACCGCTCCCGCCAACGACGACGAAAAAGCGAACGAAAAGCAGCTTCGGAAATCAGTAAAACGCCTGGACAAACTGCAACGCCTGCTGCATGCCGGGGACAGCCACGCCGTCTTGCTCGTATTCCAGGCGATGGATGCGGCGGGTAAGGACAGCACCATCCGAGCTGTTATGCGCGGAATTAACCCGGCCGGCTGCCAGGTATTTGGATTCAAAAAGCCGTCGACGCTTGAGCTGGACCATGATTTTCTCTGGCGGACAGCCAAGCGAATGCCGGAACGCGGTCGTATTGGCATATTCAATCGAAGTCATTACGAAGAAGTACTGGTTGTGCGTGTGCATCCATCAATTCTCGACGGCCAGCGTCTGCCGGAGCCCGTTGACCTTGAAACCATTTGGGACGAGCGCCTTGAGTCCATTCGCGACCAGGAGCTGCACCTCGCGCGAAACGGAACGGTCATTATCAAGTTCTGGCTGAATGTTTCCAAACAGGAGCAAAAAACACGTTTCCTGTCGCGACTGGATGAACCGGAAAAAAACTGGAAATTCGAGTACGGGGATGTCGTGGAGCGTCGGCACTGGGACGAGTATATGAAAGCATACGAAGCCGCACTCAACGCGACTTCCCGCCCCTGGGCGCCCTGGTACGCGATACCCGCAGATGACAAACCCTATATG
>Ga0316192_10002201_pt1 | contig 14308 bp, 11 predicted proteins | sample MerIslwburrow_MG_FD_204931 | JGI IMG/M metagenome (GOLD analysis project Ga0316192, IMG submission 204931) | Coastal sediment microbial communities from Maine, United States - Merrow Island worm burrow | ecosystem: Environmental > Aquatic > Marine > Coastal > Sediment | place: USA: Maine...
GCTATATCCAACATCTCTTGGAATATCTATCCAATAGATATTTTTCTCAAAATCTTTTGGTGGATCCAGCTTGTTTTCTACAAGATGTTGATATTGTATCCATGGAAAATTCATGCCACAACGAACAGCCAATAGAGTTGAAAGGTTGTGTCTACCATTAACTTCCATTAGCTTATAAATTCCATCACGTTCGTCTTTTTTAAACTCAGTGCAGGTATACCCGTAATAATCCATGGCTTGAATTATTTTTCTACCCGGTTCGATAATTTCAGGTATGTCTTTACTCAATACAACTCGAGGGGAGCCCCACCATGGTGGCGCATTTCTAATATGCTGAGAGGTGAATTCCGCTACTGGTTTGCCATCCCAAAAATAGGCATTATAGTTTACGACATTAATATCATCACCGGGTATAATCTCCTGTAACATTACTTCCAAGTTCGCTTCGGCTGACTTTTGGTAAATGGAGACAAGTTGAGACGTGTCATTAACAGGATACATCTTGGTTTTAAATTTATCGTAAAAAAGATGGCTTTGGCTGGGTTTAACCAGGCAAGGAAAATCCACCGTCTTAGCATATGCCTCAACATCTTCTACTGAAGTGGGTATAATTGTTTTGGGAGCCGGTACACCATATTTATCAGCCAGTGCATAGGTGTATTTTTTTTCTATGAACTTCTGCGTAATTTCCCAATTTGGACTGGTCACTAAAAACAGATCCTTCAATTTGTCCATGTTTTTAGCGACAGCAACGACAGACTCATCGGATACAGGATACAAAACCCCGCTACCAAAGCGATTTTGTACTTCAATTAATAGATCTATAAATTGTTCTTCGTATTTTTCGGGATGGGGAGCAATAATATTGTGCTTTACAAACTTCGATACATGTCCCATGTCCCTTTCATCATAGTGCACCATTATGACAGGCACGCCCATTGACCCAAGAGCACGTACCACGCCTAAAGCCATGGTATGACCGGAAAGCACAATTGCTGGTTTCATAATATTAATTATTATTTTGTACGTAATCGAAATCTGATTTAAGTATAACTGTGATGTTAAGATTTCTCTATCACTAACCGAAAATTCTTTGATTAAGATCAACTTTAATGCTAGAGCTTTATTAACAAGCATACTCTATTTGAGAATACAACAGACTTACCTAAGACAAAAAGTAGTAATTTTTTAGATATTAATGGCTAATTCTACCCAGTATTCTGCGGTAGAATTTATGGAGTTTTTTAGCATTTTGGTGTTGGGTAACCAGAAACCCCGGCTTAGATTTGAGCAAGATGACGCCGTTGATTTTCTCACCCCCATATTGAATTTTATAATCCGCCCAACCACCGAGATTAAATGTTTTAATGCCTCGCGCCTTCCAATATTTTATCGCATGCCACATCAGGAATTCGTTAGGGCGATATTTTTGATACTTTCGCCAACTGGCCCCACCCCAAAATATCATCATATCGTTAAAGCCAGGAAATATCGCTGACGCAATACTTTGACCATCTGGACTTCTTGCCCTAAGCAATAAAAGGTTACCAGTAGGATATACGTGTTTAATTAAGGTTTTAACCCGCCCAATTTCGTAAGTGGGTCGAAGCAATTGTTTGGCAAACACTTCAATTAGTTGTGCATAATATTCTTCAACAAACCCGTCTGGAGAGGCTTCTTCTGCTACTACACCGAGATTGGTCGCTTTTCTTATTCCTCTACGCTTTGCCGAGGTCATTTTTGAAAATATCACCTCCTCTTCATTTGTTAAATCGATTTCGAGGTTTCGGTAGTTAATAATTGAATAAGAAGTATTTTTTAAATCTTCATCAGTGAAGCGACGCTCAGAAATTTGCACAACCCGACACCTAAGTTCCTTAAATGCAAATTTATGCAGCGCCTCTAATACGGCTTGCAAATCCACGCCGGGTAAAAGATTTAATCCCATATAAGTCGTCGTCCAACCATCAAATGGGCTTCCTAAAATCCTTATTCCCAATTTTTTAGTTATCAATCCAGTGAAATATCCTAAAACCTGTTCACCTTCCTTGACTTCAGCAACTACGGATTCGGCGTTTTGCGCTTCAGCAATAAAATTTACCCAACCTTGTGTTTGAAAAACTGACCGGTCCCAATATTGATCTAATTCTTGCCAAGGAACCTTATTTATATTCAAACGTTCAAGGTAAATCATATTTATCCAGTTCTTGTTGATTTAATTGATATTGAATATTCTTTATTTATTATTACGAATTATCCACATGCACGTAAGCGATATACCCAAGACATTGGCTATTAAATCAAACAGCAATGAACCTCTATTTACGAAAAATTGACCAATTTCTGTACCAAACGCTACAAGCAGTGCGATAATGATTGTTAGACGCAGTGCTAGTGGCTGAGCAACATATCTACTAAGAACTAAATTCCACAAAGCGGTTAAGATAACGAATAACAATACGTGAACAGAACCTTCAAAATAATTATATACTCTAAAATCGTAGCTAAAAAAAGTATTAATAAAGGTATCAAATGAACGATCTTGGGTTAACGATCGGGCACGCGGCCTTAACAATAAAGCCAATACTAAACCACTCCAGCCTAGAGTGACGAACCAATATACAACAAGTCTTATATTTGTATATTGACGTTTCACTGAGCCAGGCCCATAGCTTTGAATATGACGGCATTAACTTTATGCACATCGTACTTGTCCTCAGCTATTGTACGGCTTTCCCTACCCATTCGTTCAACTTGTTGAGGATTATCCAGAAAATATTTCATAGATTTAACTAAATCTTTTACACTTTTTACTGGAACTAAAAAGCCATTTTTCCCCTGGCGCACCGTTTCTCGGCAACCTGGCACATCAGTCGTAATAATGGGCCTAGCCATTGCCATCGCCTCCATTACCGTAACTGGCAATCCTTCCCGGTAAGAAGGTAATACATAAACGGATGAAGCAGCAATCGCTTTCAGTACCTCTTCATTGGTTAATTGACCGATATATTTTACGATACCGGATTTATCCCACTGCCGCAGTTTTTTCTCGGATATAGCTGTTGGATTCTTGTCTATAAATCCCGCCAGCTCGAAAACCGCGTAAGGGTACTCTTGTTTAATAATGCGCGCCGCATCGTAATACTCATTTACCCCTTTATCTCTTACTAACCTTCCTATGAGTAAAAAAGACAGCTTTTCGGGATATGAAGCGGGTAAAAACACATCCAAATCTACCCCAATGCCATTGAGTAAAACTCCCTGTTGCGGATCACGAATTAACTGCAAATTGGTAAATTCTGCAAAATCATCTGGGTTTAGGAAAAATACCTTATTTTGATATTTAAGCGCACGACGATAGAGAAACTTCGCCAAATACCCTACGACTTTTCTTTTAATCCCTGCCCCAGTGAACGCATATCCCAAGCCTTCAATCATGGAATATATTTGATTAACACCCGCCAATTTTGCGGCAAAAGAGCCGTAAATTACCGGCTTAATAGTGTAGCCAAGAAACACGTCTGGTTTAATTTTTTTAAATAAACGAATTAATCCGAGTAAACTCTTTATATCTTTAATAGGATTTAAACTTGTTCTTGCGAGGTAGATTTCATGATAGATCACCCCCATTTCGTTAAGAATATTTTTTGTTGCAGTATTTGCTTTAGGCGCACAAACAAAAACTTCGTGTTTTTCCGCCACCATTTTTTCGAGCAATTTGCGGCGAAAATTGACTAATGACTGGGGAATACCACCCAGCACCAAGATCCGTGCCATAAATTCATCCTTTATTTCGATTAAGAAGTTCCCAATACAGACTTTCCCATGTGTCTACAATATGTGTATGACTATAGACCTTTTTGACATAATTACGTCCGGCAAGCCCCATATTTTCCCGTTCTTTAAGGGACATTGCCATTACACGTTGCATTGCGTTTTGTAAAGCTGAAGAATTACCCGCAGTAACGACGTATCCACTTTCGCCGTCTATTACAATTTCATCGTTACCACCGACATCAGTTGCTACAACGGGTAATCCGCTAGCAGCTGCCTCCAATAACACCATAGGTAAACCCTCCCATGCTGAAGACATAACATAAGCATCGGCCGCGTTCATCAACTCTGGCATATCTTGTCTAACACCTAAAAATCGAACTCGACCGGATAGATTCATCTCCTGAGCAAGACTTACAAGTTTATCGTGTAGTAGGCCTTGGCCCAGGATTAATAAAATAGTATCTCTCTCTTTTACCAATTGATTAAAGGCAGTTAACATATTAGGATAGTCTTTAGCTTCTACCAGCCTTCCCACGGCCAACCACACGAAAGCATCACCGATGTTCAATTCTTTGCGAAGCTTTTGCCTAAACTTCTGGTTGGGATAAAATTCATCAATATTCAAACCATTTGGAATAAAACGTATCTTTGTTGACGGCGCAGCCCCAACCTGGATATATTTATCAACGGCCGCTTGACTCACATTGGTGGTAATGTCGGCCAATCGATCCGTTATACGATAGGCAATCTCCCGCCACCTCCCACCCTCATCGATATTATGTGCAGTTGATATCTGTACTGGTACTTTAGCGAAAAGACGGACTAATCGCCCCAGCAGATTGGCATGAACCATATGACTATGGAGTATTAAAGGGCGCCACTTACGAATTAAAGCAGCCAATTTGAATATTGCCCTTGGATCCGGAATACCTCGCTGCATATCAAGTGATACAACCTCAATACCCTGCTCTGTCAATTGCTCAACTCTAACTTCGGGAACTATCATTGTTACAAGCTTTACCGGCCAACCTCTTTTCCGTAACGCTACGGCTAATTTAATCAATACGGTTTCGGCACCACCATAAGACAAACTCGTAATCAGAAAACAGATTAACGGTAATTCTCCATCTCTCTGATACATCGCGACCCTCTTAACCAAAAATGATTAGTGCGTTACGTTTTCTGGTGTCATGATGTTTGTGTGTTTAATGTATCAAGTAATTTAGACACATCACCCATGTTCATAGATTGCATACCATAAAGTTTATTCATCTCTTTGAAATAAATTAGAATTTCTTCCAGAAAATCCAAATTCTCTTTCGTATTGACACCAAAGTTATGAGGGTGCCACCACAGGTGAAATAGTTTCCCTTGCTCTGCTGCATGCTTTATAGCGTGTTTAATCCTATTTTTTCTAAGGCCTTCCAATGCTATTAATTTACGGTTTACCGGGCGCAGAAGTCGACTGGAAGGTATATTATGGGGTTTTGTAGTTGACAGTTCATTTAAATCATAGCAGTTGTTCCCTGAGATATTGAAGTAGGCATCGACAAGACGAATGGCTCTTCTTAGCAAACTACTATTTTCTAAACTTACGGGTTTGTACAACCAACTATGTTCATTCCCTCGAAAACAATTAATACCGAATTCACTCAATACGGATAAATAATCATCACTCCATTGGTTTCGAGGAAAAACCAAACTACTCAATTTTGTATTCTTTGTGTTTGCAATAGCGACCGCGGATCGGATATCGGCACGAAATTCATCTTTTTGTTGTCCACTTTCAAGGCAGTAATAATGAGAAAATGTGTGGCTGCCGATTTCCTGGCCTTTGTAGCTTTTGATTAAATCTATTATGCCAGATGCAAAATGAAATATCTCTTCTAACTCATTGTTTTTAGCTATGTATTTATAAGGACTTAGTTCTGTATTAAGATAGCTAGGTTGTTTGTCCGGAAAAAATTTCCGCAGTTCTTTGATATTGGGTGCAAACAGAAATCCCACCGTGGCCCATGTAGTGTTAATATCATATTTTTTGAAAATTTGAAGCATCCCTTTAATGGCGTTTTCAACACCATCAAGGTTATTTTTATATTCGTTGATTGATACTACATCAAGCATTCCCCAATAAAGTTCAAAATCAAGTGATATCGTGAAAATACCGTGATTATCTTTTGTATTACTAATTCCCATAACATCCTTACACATTTCACAAATAAGTTTATTATATATCGTCGTAATCTATATTGAGATAGATCAGTTAATCACGAATTAACATTATCTCTTTTCCAACATCTGTTAATCTTAAATTATAAGACGAAAACTTAAACAGTATAATGCATAAATAAACGTTGTATTTAAACGCGGTTTGTTTACTGGGTGTTAGAAATAATGAGCAATTGTGTGAAACCTATCTTTTTCATTGGCGTCCCAAGAAGTGGAACCACACTATTATTTGAATCATTCGCCAGACATGAGCAATTAGGATGGCCTAGTAATTACAGTGAAAAATTCCCTAGTATTCCACAATTTGGATTTGTGTTGCGACTTGCCAGCAATAGATATTTCAATATTACAGGAGAAAAGAAACAATATAATCGAGTATCCAAACTCAATAAATATTTGCCCAAACCAGCTGAAGCGTATAATTTTTGGAATTATTATACAAAGACTGAATTTAGTCGCCAATACCTTGTAGATGTTAGAGCAGATAGCGACAGCATACGCCAAGTCCGAGATGCGGTTTGTGAGATTCTTCGATGGGAAGCTAAACAACGTTTTTCTGCCAAACTCACTGGCCCTTCAAGAATCAATTATTTGAAAAGCATCTTTCCCGACGCACAGTTTATTCATGTTATACGAGATGGTAGAGCAGTTGTTCACTCCATGCTAAATACAAAATCTTGGACCAAAAACGATTTTTTAAAGAAACCATGGTGGCATGGTGGACTAGAAAATAATGACCTAGTCGATTGGCAGTCTGCTAACCATAATCCGGCAATATTAGCCGCCATACAGTGGAGGAAAATAATTGAAATTGCGCAAGAAGAAGGTTCAAAGTGCACCCGCCAAGGATATATAGAAATTAGGTATGAAGATTTTATTGCAAATCCCAACAATATTTTAGACCGCCTATATAGTTGGTGTGGTCTGACTACATCAATATTTGCGCATCAGTTTCTCGATAAACAAATACCTCTTCGAAATATGGATAATAAATTCAGAAAAGATATGAATCCCGAAACAATACAATTAATCTCGGAGAAAATGGAGCCAATTCTCGGGAAATTAGGCTACAACTAGCTGTTAAGGAGTTATTTCCAATCTTTAATGAGTTCTTGATCCAATTTTTCTTTTAATCCATTGCAAAGTTCAGCAACCTCAGGATCAATACTAGGCAAGTTTGGTTTCCCAACAGATCCAGAATGGACATATTTAAATACTTTTTCATTCCAAGACAAACCAACCCAATCAAAAACATTTTTCATTATTTCTCTGGGGTTTTTTACTAATTGTTCGTACTGTAAAACCCTTACGCTTGAAGCTTTCTCGAGTCCTAAGTCAAAGTAAAGGCTATTTCGAACCCACCAAGCCAGACACGCATAATCAAATTCTGTTAGATCTTTTTTGGCAATATCTCTAACACGCTTGGCTATTTCAGAACCCACACCTTCCGCAAACCAGCCACCTCCGGGTTGATTCTGAGCGACAAGTTTAATTGCCCGGGTTGCATGTGGAAACTTCCGAATATGAGATTCGGCATTGTCTGCCGCAGAACGATACATCCAAATTAGCTTAGCCTCAGGAAAAGCCTCAACAAAGGTATCTAAAATATGGCTATCACAAATTATTTTATAACAGGCTACTGGGAATCGACTTTGTTTTACTGTATTTGTCAGAATTTCTATATTGCGTATTCGGAAGTCCGTGAATACTTTAGAGTTGTACGCTTCATTATAAACTTCAATATCTGGGTGAAGATGAAAAATATTCATGAGCATAGTTGTCCCAGAACGTTGCCAGCCTGCTACAAATAATGGCGTGGTTTGTTTTAGAGCGGGTTTATATGTTCCCTTTACTCCTTTAAGCAATCTCGCGACATAACGAGCCCTCATTTCTGCATTTTTTAAATCTTTAGCTTTCATGTAGTTTAGGCCCAATTAGCTGGTAATCTACTCAGTGAGTTAGTTGCATCAGTCGCGCAAGTCTAATTATGGTCTGGTAACAATTAACCTCAGATAACTCTACGCTATTTGCGAAGTTTATGCGAGTATATAGTTCTTATCAACGCTTTATATTTATGAGTATAGCAGTAGTTAAAAAGGAAACAATAACCAACCTTATCTCTAATTTTTTGTGTAACCCTAATTGAGATTGGCTAATGTAACCGTTATTTTTATCGAGCTTTTTGGTTTTAAAATTAAGTCATATGTGTCAATATATCAATATGATCAAGCAAGCGAAAACATATTCTACGTTTCCAATTTTCATTGTTGGTAATCCTCGTTCGGGAACAACCTTGTTCGCCGTACTAATGGATAGACACAGTGATATTTGCGTACCACCGGAGACGCATTTTTATGACCAATTTCTACCAAAGTATCGTGAGGAGACGCACAACAGAACAAATGAACAACTGGTTAAGTCCGCATTTGAGATCGATCGAATAAAAGATTTAGGACTTGTGTATGAAGAGGTATTACAACACTATGAGTTGCACGGAAGCAGGCCAGACGATTTACTTATATCTTTATTAACTTGCTATGCAAAAAAGCGAAACAAGAAAATACTAGGCGAAAAAACTCCACGCCATATAAGACATGTCGATGAAATCATGACTGCGTTCCCACATGCTAAAATTATCTGTGTTATGAGGGACGGAAGAGACAGCGTAAGGTCTATTTTAAAAGCACCCTGGGGCATGGCAAATAAACCGCGAAGACTGGAAGATTTATGTGTTGCCTGGTCGCATAATGCGAAAAATTGTTTGAATTTCCACCAAAAGTATCCAAATAATTTTACAATATTATATTATGAACGATTACTTAGAAAGCCAGAAGAAGAAATGAAAAGGTTATGTGACTTTGTAAATATAAGTTATGAGGAAAGAATGTTAGATCAAAATATACAAAGTGACGCAGTGCCTAATTGGGAACTTGATTGGAAAGGAAAAGCACAAAGAACTCTTGATACTTCACGAATAGAAGCATGGAGGAAGAGTAAAAACATTGCGCAAATCTGGACAATGAACATAATGATGGGAAAGATGCTTACTAAGCACGGCTATAGAGACACCAATTTAACTAATTGCCCAATGCATATAAAACTAAAATTGTTTTTAATAAAAACCTATTATAATTCTTTTTATTATTCACTGACAAAGTTATTATCAAAAATAGTTCGATCAACTGAATTTTCCATAATGACAAAGAAGTAAAACAGTCGCATTTAGCTCTCTTCTGCTGTTTCCCGAAGAACTACCGGTTCACGTTTTATTGCAATATTTTCAGGATTGCTTAATGTTACAATTAAAGAAATTATCACTAACAAAGCAGGCTGTTGAAGATTATCGTGAGAAGTTAAACATGAAACAGAATACACAATTATTAAAACTCTGCCAATGTTATCCGTCATTTTCCATAGAATCACCAATAGACTTATAAAAATTGCAAGCCGTATTATCCCTCCTTCTGCTGCCATTCTTAAATAGGTATTATGTGAGCCTGTTACCCAACCTTGATCAACAGCTAAACCAGCTCCAAACCAAGGGTTTTCGGCAAAAACGCTCCACGCTTTAGCCGCAACAGCTGCTCGAGTTGCAGTCGAATAATCTGTAAACGCAGTACCACCACCCAGTCTTGCATACGTGCCTGTTGTCAGGTATTCATCTAATCCAATTGCAGTCATAATATCTAATATTCCGCCGGTCAACGCACTATAAATAATAAATCCGGACAAAAGGCTAACAAATGTGACAGAGAATATTCTAGCGCTAAAAATAAAGTATCCTGTGCTGGCTAATCCTGCCATTGCTAGTCCCCAAAGTAACCATGGACCTCGACTAAAGGTAATAAAAACACCTAGACCTACAAATGCACAGAATATCAAACGGATTTTTTGCGGGATAAGAGGAATACTCGCCACCATCGCCAAAACTAACATTTTCCCTGCTATAGTTGGATTTTCGTACAATCCAGCAGCTCTACCCGGGACCTTTGACCACATAGGTGTTAGAAAATCGATAAAATTCATTACAACTGAGAAAAGCACTACCATCACTAGTGCTTTACGGATTGTGCTAATAGCATCATCACCCGAAAATATTATTAGAAATGAGAACAATAAAGCGACCACCTCAAAACTCTTAGTTAATGCTTGTACTTCTATTTCTCCCTGACCAGAATATAAAAAACAAAAAATGCTATTACCGAGAAAAACACACAACCAGATAAAATAGTTTCGGGGTAAATTAGGGATTCCTGATGGTAGTCTCAATATTATTAGACTTAGTCCAGCACCAATGGTAATAAACTGCCAATATAATGGTTTAAAACCTGTAAGACCATTATTAAAAAAATATAAATAGGCGTAACTACAATATAGAACTACAGTAAAAAATATTAGAGGTTTATAAATATGGTTCATCGAGATTGCGCTACATCTTTTAATAATTCATCCCATTTTTCCATAATTTTTTGTATAGAAAACCGATCTACGACTTTAGGCGCACTGCTCGCTAACCTTTTGCGTTCATTTTTATTTTCCATTAACCGATCCATAGCCACAGCTAAGGCATCTACATCACCTAACGGAACAAGTACTCCATCGTTACCGTCGCTTATTATATCACTAGGCCCTGTTGGGCAATCGAAACAGATAACAGGCAAACCACAGCTCATAGCTTCCAGTACAACCATCGGAAATCCTTCAAATCGAGATGATAATACAAATAGCTCAGCTTTTTGTAGCACGGCTTTAGGTTCATCAACTGTGCCAGGAAGAAAAACTCGGGATTTTAAACCAAGCTTTTCAATTTGAGCTTCTAATCGTTCACGCTCCGCTCCTTCACCAAGTATTACAAGTGACCATGAACTATCCACAGTACGAGCGAAGGCATCTAATAAATAATCAAAACCTTTTTGTGGCCTAAGACGTCCCATTGCAACTACAAATGGCGATGGTAAATCAAACGGTATACTTAGATCTGTATTTTCTTTGACTGGTAGTGCCGGATTAGGGATGACATGAAGACGACTAACATCAACGAATTCAGCTAATACGTCGCGTAATTCTGCGGTCAGGACAACAACCGCACTAGCCCATGAATAGGTCCAGCGTCTAAGTGTATTCCAAATACCACCAGGGGGTAATTGACGTGGGTCAATATGTTCAGATACAACAATAGGTATTGACAATCCTCTTGTTGCAATTAAAGTTACAACGCTCATCCGATCAATAAAGCTAAGTACAACTTCGGGATTGGACTTTTTAATAGCTGCTCGCAGTCGTTTCAGTCGAATAAAGTTATTTTTTACCGCACCAGCGAACGTTTTCGATTCCTCCTTAAGATTTAAAGCCACTCGTTTTATTCGGTCGTCCAGCGGATAAAAATCGTTCTCCATGGAATCAATGGTTATCAATGTAATGGCCTCACCATGCTCAGCCCAATAATTTGCAATTATAGACATGACACGCTCGGCACCGCCACTGGATAAAGAGAAGATGACCAAGGTAATTCTCATATTAGGTTAACCAATGATTTAAGTCCCTGCCTGTTAAGTTTGAAAGCTTTATCACATCAGAATAGTAATTCTTTATAATTTTTTCTTTAACAGATCTAGGAAGGGGTTGTCGAGTTAGTTCTGTTGCGTTCATTTTTCGCAACGTGCGTAAAACGCCCAATCGTCGGAGGCCCATCATAGTCTTTAGTTTATTTGCCATATTAGCGATTGATTTTGGAGGTCGTTGTGTGAAATTGGCAAGCCAGCCTAGTTTATGTTGTCTATTTTTATTAATTTTAGGAAATTCGGATCGGTTATCATCGGGCACATTTAGAAATTTCAGTACCTTTTTGTAAACGGTACCTGTATTTTGAAAGAAATCTTCGGAAAAAATAACAAATGTTTGTTCTGGCGGAAACATACTAGTGACGCGTTCATATTGATTACCCAGTTTGGCGATCTCATCATAATAAAGAATTTTTTGATCCCTACATTGTTCAGGGATCCCGATACCCTTTTTTCTCTGACCTATTAACTCCCATGCTCGAGCAAATTCCAATTCATCTTCATCTCGGCTAAAAATAAGAGATGAATGCATCGAATGAACAAGTTCGACCGGATTTCTTAACATCACGATAATCTTTGCATCTACATTAAATTGCTTAATATTTGAGATTGCATTCTTCGAATATAAATAAGTGGCGGATGCCTCACCAACTGCATAATGGTCATCCGTTACTGCGTTATAAAGTTCTAAGTATTTATCTTCTTTATCAACAACTCGATAATTTGGTAGATCAGTTGCAAAATAATGTGGTTCTTTTGGTGTACACATAAACACATTGGGATGCTCACGAAGGTAGGCACTCAATGATGTCGTACCACACTTCGGAGCCCCTACTATAAAAAAATTTGGTTTGGACTTACTCATGATAACAACTCTAACTATACCCTATTTCACTACTGTCCCGTTAAAATGGAACCTGTTTACGTAAACCTGTGCGGTATATACGGTGTAGATTATGACAAGTACCCCGGACATGGGGTTGGTGTCCCCAATTCACCAACCCCATATCCTAGCTATTTGCCTCGATTCCAAAAGTTAACGGGACAGCAGTGATACTATTTAGAAACCAGTCTTATAATTAGTATAATACTAAAATAGTTATTCAGACCTACAATGTTTGTTATCCATTTTTTAAATCGTGTCATTATCATCAAGTAACCAACTGCGACGATAAAATACTCTGAAGTTATCAGTCATTCACCGGAATTATTCCTATATCGTTGATTATATTAATTTATTTAATATAATTATTGGGCTGAAATGCTTATACAGCAAGGAGGTTATCAAGAGAGGGCTGTAAAATTTAGTAAATTTTCACAGCGATGAGGGCAGACAATACCTAGATTAAAAGGCACGTATCCTAAATATGGGAAGAAAAAAATTGTACTTTAGTACTTTCTATAAAGTAAAAAGCTGGATGCTAGTAATACACTAGCATCCAGCTTGGTTTTATCAATTTATCGTTACGCTAGTAACTTAATAAGCTTGATCAATAGCTAACACGCTAAAACCATTAGCATTGCTGTTACTCGTACCGCTAGCATTATTACTAACGTTTACCGTTCCCAGAATATTGTATCCCTTTGTAGCATCCCAAACGTTACCAGAATTAGCAAAGCGTACAGAAAACGCTGGTTTATTTTGAAGATTTGGAGAGTCATCGGGTAACCAGAGTGCCAATGTGTAATTTCCAGTAGGAATGTTTGCTGGAAGTTCCAACCGAACTGTAAAGGATGAGTCTTTACCAGGTGCCCATCGACGGGGATTAATATCGTTAAGTCTAATCTGATATTTATTTACACCATTGTCTAGGACTACAAACACAGGGCGAGGATTAACAAGTCTAGCAAACCCACTGTTATTCAGCGACACACTTAGGTCAAAAGCACCGCCAGGTTTAACTTCACTAGGTATCTCCGCGCTATTTAAAGTATAACGATAACCTAATCTACGATCCATTATGGTGTATTCACCAGTTGTCTTCCAGTAATCAAGAATCCCTGCATAGAAGTTACCAGCCATATAGGTCCAGTGATTGCGTTCCATTTCTGCAAGACCATCCTCTCTACGACCTTCATTACATGTTTCTCCACCTTGAGGAAGAAAGGCAGTATCCTGGGCGATGAAATCCCGCCACTCCTGCTCTGTTTTTTGAGGATAGCCCGGTTTACTTTTATAGGTTGATCCGTCAGTTTGTCCCCATAGGAAACAATCATTATGATGCCCTACTCGGCTTTGCGTAGAACCATTCCAGGCGGTTGCATTAGTTAATGGGTTGGGAAAATGAGCGGCCTTATAGCGCGGTGTTCGCACCGAAATTTTGCGAGAAGGAGGCAATGCATCCATAACAGCGTCAAGAACAATTTTTTGATCTGTAGGATTGTCTAAGCCATTACTAGAAGTATGCCATTCGCCCCATTCACCAATAAAACCTGACTCGAGTAAAAAGATAACGTCTGAGTACTTCTGTAACAAAGGCTTTAGCTGCGAAATGTGTTGTAATATAATAGCCATTGGTGCATCCAGACCACCTTTTTCTGAGTTATACGCAAAACGTAAGAGAACTTTCACTCCATTACTGTTGCGTAATGCGGCTAGACCACCTTCAAGATCATTTAAAAATGAAGCAGGCAGAGGGCCATTTCGATAAGCATCAAGTAAAACTTTATTAAACGCAATACTTTGGTCAAGATCCTCATTCTTCTTAAAATTTCGAACTGTCAGAAGAATGAGGATCTTG
>Ga0316192_10002202_pt1 | contig 14304 bp, 21 predicted proteins | sample MerIslwburrow_MG_FD_204931 | JGI IMG/M metagenome (GOLD analysis project Ga0316192, IMG submission 204931) | Coastal sediment microbial communities from Maine, United States - Merrow Island worm burrow | ecosystem: Environmental > Aquatic > Marine > Coastal > Sediment | place: USA: Maine...
CTGAGCCATTCCATTTTTTTAATCCTTGTCCGTCTATTTTCATAGAACGTACCTGGGAAGTGTAGGTTTCATCCCGGTTAAATTTCCCAGGTATTGCACTCAATAGCCCTTCTCCGTATCCGGTACTGGTAGTATCATTTTTCTTAAAAGTGATCTTAGAACCGTTTATTTCAACTACCTCATAAAATGAAACTAATGTCATGGAGTAACCGTAACTGGTATAGTAAATATCACCAATTTTTATATTGGCTTTAGTAGTTTGAATCAAGGCTTTCTTTTCAGCTTTGCGCTTATCTTTCCATTCGGTGATTTCCGCTTCGTCGGATATTGCTTTATTCCAACGCTCATACATGTTTTCCATTGTAATATATCGGTATGCTGAAAAAGGATTTTGCTGTCTGCCTCTCCAAATTTTCATATACGGTCTTTCAACACCATTCCTTTCCATTACATACATTACCGCTTTCAAATTTTTTGATACTAATAAGCTACCATTCTGGCGAGCTATTAAGGCAGCTATATTTCTGTCTTGTGGGGTTGTTTTTACTGCTGTTAAATTTTCCATTTTTTGATATTTTTTTATTGGTTGTTAATTCCTTCCTTACAAAGGTAATCTTTATATTGATATTGCGCAAGGATTACGCAAATAAATAATAGAAATAAATAAAAAAACCCTAAAATAGTTGTATTCCAGGGCTTCCGGGCTGTTTATTTATTTGCCTTTTTTCTTTTCAGGCTTCTTTTTAGGTTTCTTAATAGGTAAGTTGTCTATATTTCCGTCCAGGATATCCGGGTCAACTGGAATCTCAGGAATGATTTTAGAGAAATCTACATTGTAGATACTGCCTTTTTTTTTCTTTGCCATTTTTATTATTATTTTTTGTTATTTCTCCATCCTTCGGTAGCAAAAAAGCGTATTGCTAAAAAGAATAGCCATAAATAAAATACTCCATAAAATATATCATCAAGATATGGTGTGTTATAAAATTCTTCTGGTCCTAGCATAATTTTTTTTTTAGGAGAAGGCAGAAGCCCTCTCCATGTTATTTATTTTACCATTCATTATTGGCGTTATTTGCTTCATGATCCATGTCATCATAACCGCCTAGGTCTGGATTTTCATGTGGACTTTCACCTTCATATTCATCTTCATATTCATCTTCATTTTCATCTTCATTTTCATCTTCTTGCAGCCCTTCGATTAAGGTGTTAATACTTGAATCATAACGGTTGCCGTTACCTAACAACTGACTAAATCCGTATTTTCCGTAGGCTTCAAAATGCGTTTCCTGACCTGTTCCGGATATGGCTTGTTCAACCATACTTTGCGCATCAATAATTAACTCCAGGGCTTGATTCAATAATTCAATTCGTTCTGAGTTTTCCATTTTTTATTTTTTTGATAGTTTATAAAATAATTTTTGATTATTGGTTGCTCTTATAGTTTCAATCTTATGATTGAAAGTGGTCGCATTGATTTTTACGGATGAAATTTCTATTAAGTTTCCGTCAATTTCCTTGAAAAATAATCCTCTAGTAAAAGTATCGTCAGAGTATTTTCCTTTTGTTTTGTACTTTAGGAAATAACCGTTTTCTGTAATTTCCTCATCATAAATCATAATCATTTTTTCACCTAAGTAAGCCAGGGCTATTTTTTTTAAATTTTCCATAATTATTACTTTTTAAGGTTATTTAAAACTTATCAATTACTACTCTTTTAGCTGTTATCTCCTGTCCTATGTAATGCCTAAAGTAAAACCCTAAGAAAGTAAAACCTCCAGCAGGAATAAAGCCAATAAAAGGTTTAGAGTAGCAAGATTTAAAAGGATTGCACCAAGAAAGAAACAGGAATTTTTGATAGAATCTAGTAATTGTAACTCTTTCATGGTCATCTATTCTTGAAAAGGTATAGATTGGTAAATGATTTAAAAAAATTATTTGAAAGTACTTCTTGAATGTGATTTTCATAATTGATATTTTTATTGGTTGTTAAAAAGATAAATATAATTTTGTCGTTTGCTCAAAAATTTCTTTTAACTGGTCATCATATAGCATCTCGAAAGTTTCAGTTTTGGCAAAAAATTCTCCGGTTGCCATTGCTTTTTTCATACTGTTTAATTTGCTGATCTCCATTTTATAGGTATCATTTGCATTTAGTGTTATTTTGCAATAGTTAAATTTTCTGCTGGCTTTAAATTTAAAGGAAACAAAACTTTCCTTTTCGGATTGCATAAAGTTATACGCTCCAATTGTGGCATTTAACCTATTTGAACCATTCTGAGAAGCGGTAAGTTGGTTTAGTGCTGTATTTGCGTTGAACATGTTTTTTTATTTAAAAGGTTGTTAATTACTTGCGTCCCTACAAAGGTAATCTATTATTTAGTTATGCGCAAGGATTACGCAAAAAAAAAGTAAAATAATTGAAAGAAAAACTGAAAAGCCCCGGAATAGTTACAATCCAGGGCTTCCGGTAGGTTATTGAAAACAATAAATTTTACCAGCGTCCTTTGAAGTCGCCGTTTTGGTAAATCCAGGTTTCCACAACTCGGAAATCCCCGTCATAAAGTTTTCTCAATCTTTCTACTTCTTCTTTTGCGGCTTTCAAAGAATCAAATTCGTCTGATTCGTAAAGATCGCCTTCATTGTCTCGGTAAGAAAATTCATAAGTTTTCATAAATTAGTTTTTAAAAAAATGATGAAATAATATTTAAAATTGAATGTGCGGTATTTATGTTTTCAAAAGTTAGTTTTGCAGGTATTGAAAGTATTAAGCGCATTTTTTAAATTTTTTATTGGTTGTTAATTTCTTGCGTCCTTACAAAGGTAATCCTTTATTTAGTTCTGCGCAACTATTACGCAAATAAAAAGCAAAAAAAGTAAGAAAAATATAAAAAACCCTGGAATAATTACTTTCCAGGGCTGAGGGTAGGTTATTGAAATAAATAAATTTTATTCCTCATAACCTATAATGGTGTATCCATCTCTGACTTCCGGGTAATCGTACCCTAAACCGAGATTATCCAGGACATCCGTAACTTCATTGGCTAACTCGTGACCTAATTTTTTGTTCTCATGGTGGTACACTACCACTTGTAAGGACTGATATTTAGCACTCATACCTATTTGTATGTCCTGTTCTGAATCTATGCGCTCCGTATCCTGGATGACCTGGTTTTCATTGAGAGCATTGATAATCATTTTTGCTACTACTTTGGAATAGCGTCTGCCTTGTAGGTAATCTGAAATTGTTACTTTCATAATTGATTTTTTTTTTAATAATTGGTTGTTTAATAAATTAATCTTCCATGAATAAATTATCCTCAAATATTTCTATAAACATAAGGTAATCGTCATCATTGTTAATGGCTTCTATTATTTGATCGGTAGCCGTATTCCTGTTTAGCTTAATGCTATGCACTCCGGCGTAATTCTCCAGCTCAGAAAGTAGAGCTTTGAAAGATGGAGATTCAGCACCGAGTCCGGTTTCATCACCGTTTAAAAGGTAAGTATAAAGGGCTTCTAATTTTTGATTGATTGACATAATTGTTTTTATTTAAAGGTTGAAATTTTTTTATACGGATTCCCAATTTCCATTTATGGATTTCATTTCTGGAGATAAGGCTTTTTTAATTTCCTGGTGTTTACTGCCTGAAAAAATAAAACTTTCTAAAGCAGCGTCCCAGGTTGCCGGGTGGTCATTTTTTGCAATTATTTTTTTCATTGCAGCCGCACCGCTTCGGGTGTTTGGCGTAAAATATAATTTCATAGTTTGTTTTTAATTTTCGTTATTGATTACAGTTAAAGTGTTTGCATGTGGCGCTACTATTTCAAAACTTTTTTGTACTTGCTCATATTTGTCAATGACTACATCCGTAGGTACTACACGCTCTCGTTTTGCGTTTCTTGCTAGTGAAGTTTTTAAAGAAACTTTTACATAAACGACAACACAATTGAAACCGTTTTTTTGGCTTTTTTCAATTAAGTCAATCAGCCGGGTTGCATTTGCACCAGTACCGTCATAAATGAAATCTTCGTCGCTGGTATTAATAGCCGTATTAATTCTTTTCATAGTTTCCAATGAACTCCATACGTGCAATGCTTGTGGGTTTTTCGGGTCGTAATCAGGGTGTTCCGCTTTTACTGAATCACAATCAAAAACGGTAGTAGTTGGAAACAATTTCGTTCTCGTATAACCTTTACCACTTGCAGGTGCTCCCATCATGAAAATTGCATTTTTTGTAGTTGTTAAGTTAATTTGAGGATTTTTCATTTTTGATATTTTTTATTGGTTGTTATTTCCTTCCTTACAAAGGTAATCTATTTTATAGTATTGCGCAAGGATTACGCAAAAAATAATGAAAATAAATGAAAATAAATTGAAAAAGCGGGCTGATAGCCAGGATTTAAGGATATTAAATGAACATATATTTGTTTTACAGCATATAAAAAGCTAGATTGCAGTAAATTAAAAGCTATTTGTATGAAAATTAAAGAATTAAACCCTAGTGCTGTATCAGCCAATGTACCAACACCGAAAGCAAATCCTAACTCCATATTGGTTGTTGCTCCTAAAGTTACCCTAGTGGTCGGAGATTACGAAAAACGGGAAGATGTGGAAGTAGCTAAAAAAGATTCATTTATTTATTGCGGAGGTTGCGGAGGAAAAGTAGGTAGGTTAACTAAGGATTTACTTTTCCCATTCTCAGTATTTGATTTTATGACTACTTGTGCTGATCAAAAATTTAATCTGAGTGATGAAGGTTTGAGATGTAAACGTAGAAAATGCAACAGGAAAATTATAACCGGATTAACAAATATTGTTTTCACTCCGTTGGAGATATTTAGTACAATCCAGGCAGAAGAACTAAAGGCATATCAAAGCGAAGCTATTGCGGCATACGTAGAACGCTTGAAGAAAAATCAAGAAGTTCAGTCATCAATTGAGAAGGTTAACGGAAACCGGGTTTCCTGGTATAGGAAAATTATAAACTTTATTAAATCTTTTTTTCATATAAGTTGATTCTTATATATATATTACGTACATTTGTTCTTTTAGCTAAAGAAAACTAAAACATATTGGCATTAACTATTGTCACAGCCGCACCAGCCCTGGATTTTACCGGAGCTTTTGGCTCTCCATACATTAGTACGATAGAAGTATCATCTGATGTTGGTTTGCTTGGTTCTCAGATTCAACTTCGTCATGCTTTGTTTGGTAATCCAGCGAATCCAGATGCTCCAGATGCTTTACAAGCGGCTGCATACATAGTTGATTATCCATCTTCTAATGGTGCAAATGTGGAGCTTTTGCCAATGTCGGGATTAAGCCCTACCAGATGGATTTATTCAGTACGACTTACCAGAATAGACAATACATCATTCACAGTAGAAACCAGGTTTTTAAATAAAATGGATGAGCGTGTTATCTGGACAACTACTCCAAACCCTAACAATATTTTTCGTTTTGAAAAAAGCGTAAATAATAATCCTAACATAGATAACAACGACCCGCCTTCTGCTTATAACGCTATAAGAGAAATTTGGACGGAAGTTACTTCCTATGATTTAATTTCTCCAACGGCTGCCACTCACCGAGCATTAGTGCAACCAAAGTTCTTTTGCGATTACGGAACGTTTTGCAATATCTACGGCTCTTGTATTATAAACGGTGTTACCAACTGGACATCGGTTTTATATCGAAACTCAGAAGTAGTTACCAATCTTTCAATTCATACAGATACTATACTTACATTCCGATGCCTTATTGACCCAAGTATTACGCCGTTGAAATATTACGTTGCGGTATACCGGAAAGACAATGCTAATAACGTATCACCATATTGGACGGATTTAGAGTTTAATATGGCACAAGTAGACCCAGGAAACTTAGTATCCGGAGTACCTATGTCACCGTTTAATATTACGGCTTTCACATCAGCGTTGGATATGGTTAACTCATCCGGCAATACCTGGGAAGCAGAAATAACTTTAAACAAATCTTACTTTACAGATAATGCAGTTTATAGAGCTTACCTTGTAATTGAAGGTGATGATGGACATTACTATTCTTGTAACACAAAAGATTTAATTGCTAATGATTGTCCTCCTGTTGTCGGGGCTACAATTACCAGCGATGTTTATCAGTACGATTCTGGCTCTACGGTATATTCAAACGAAGATCAATTTTTTAATGTCGCTACCAGGGGAAGGATAAAAATTGATTCTATATTTTCTAAAACAAGTTATAATTCAAACATACCTCCAGCCGGACAAGTTGGCTCATGGGATACCAGGAATAACGGCGTAGAAATAGCGGTGTTGGATTATTACCCTGGCTATAATGAAATAGTAAACGGAACGGCGGAAGTACCCTTAGAACTGCTTTCTGAGGATGCTACACAAATAACACATTCAACTGAATTCCAGATACCTGAAACCTGGAGTGGTACAACTAAATATGTCGTTTTCATCTACAAGTTTAGACAAGATTTAGCTGGTAGGTTTTGCAATGAACAAATAAAGAAAATATTCAAATTAACAATGCGGCTAAATGATGAAGTCGGGTTGTTACAATTTACACCAGTTTTTAAAGATCAAGATGACAATGTTATAACTGAAATTTGTCTGGATGAAATAACGACCTTGAAAGTTTGTTATACAGAAATTGATGCTGACGTTTTTGATTTTATACCTGTTATCCGGGCTGGTGGTTCTGGTTTGTATGGTGAGTATGACCCGTATACTAATACTGAAATGGATGAGCTTACTTCTTCTTTAGTTGAAACCTCAGACGTAGACACAACAGGAGGGGAGGCATGTTACACAATTGATGCTGAAAACTTGATACCAGGAATAGAATATGATTTCGGTGCGGTGTTCATCAGCCAGGGCGCTACTTCACCTCCGGTTTGTGTTAATATCGCATACACTTCCTTACTTACAAGGCTTGAATCTAGTACTCATCACTATTGGGCTGAATATGACTTTGATCTTACTCCATTGGTAAGTGCGGATATATTGCAGGTGGAAATAACTTGGTCTGTAAATGGCTTACCTCCTTCTACCTCTGTTTTCACAACGGCTACCGGAACAATAGAAATATTTCAACTAATGAACGGCGCTCAACCGACTGATATCTGTTTTGATGTTTCGGTAACTTTAGCAAGTGGATGCAGCTATTTAGGGAATACTTATTGTATAAGTAATATTGGCATAGTAGGACCAGTAACGAGTAACTTAACATTCACACCAACTTAAAGATATGGCAAAGGGAATAAACGCTGGATTCGGTGGGGCTGGAGTAACAGATTTAGTAGCACATAGTCATGCTGCAAATATTACTCCGTTGGATTGTACGCCGTCTTGTACTTCTACTATAATAACTACTTCGCAATATAATTGTCTATCTCAAAGTAACAGGAATAAATACAATAACCCTTTTATAGCTGGTGATAAGTTCATGTTACAAACAAAGTTCTTAGATAGGTTTTCACCAGATGAAACAAATCCTACGGGTGCGTTTGGTGCAGCTGATTTTATCTTAGTAGAATTGTTTGATAATGATGGTGTCCTGGTAAGCGCTGACCATACTTTATTTCTATCCAGGTATCTAAACGGTTGGTCTGGTTCTGAGAGCTACCAGTTATACGAAATTGATTTTGATTTATTAAGAACTAGTTTTCCGCAATTCGATATAGAAGGGGTATGTTTTTCATTCCGTATGACGGCTTATAATTCTGGAGCAGCAGAAACGGATTCGGTATTAACTAATCACTTTGCGTATTTTCCAACAACGTGTAAAGATACTATATTAATAAAAAGCGAAGGCGGCTCTGATTGTTGTGCAAATTATTACGGCTTTCCTACGGCGTATGCTGGCAATGCTCAGTTCAAGTTTTTGAACACCTGGCGATACCATGCTAGTTTGAGAAGGATAAATACAGAGTTCAAAAAAACAGTAATAGGAACAAAGCGTCCTAGTGTAGAAATTGACAGAATCTATCAACTACAATTGAAACGGTTTATCCCGGAATATTTGTTTGTTTATTTATCTGAAATTCATTTAGCTGGTAAACAGGTTTTTGTAGAAGTTGATGGTGTTCTCCAGGAGTTTTTTATTGATGATTTTAGCTTCTCGAATGATATAAAACAAACGTGTAACCAATTTTTAGGTAAGGTAGAATTGAGGACTGAATGTGATAATATTTACGGCTGCAATTAGTATTATGAATAAGTATATTTTCATATCGTTATTTTTTTTATTAGGATGTTCTTCTGATGAATTTACTAATGTATGTCAATATCAAGAACCTAGTAAAGTTTATTGCCAGGTTACTAATTGGGTAAATGCGGATTCAGTTCTTTATACTTGGCAAAACGGAACGCCTTTGGAGGTTATAACTTATAGCCCTGATAGTATTGAATTATCTCATAAATATTTTTTTTCTGATGATGTTTTAATAATGAAAATACAGTCGGAAGGTTTTTGGTATTGGGGCGCTCATTGGTTTCCTCCATCTCCATCACCAGGGGAAGGGGAGTTGGTAAGCATAAGGTTCTACGAAACACCGGAATTAAGCAAAGAGGTAAGCTACATGCGCACATATATAGTTCCGCAATGGTATAGCCCAAACGGCATCACAAGCTATGAGGATACAAAAGAAATTGTCTGCATGGAATATGAAATTGAATAACTAAAATATAAAATTATGTCAGTAGAATTAGTACGTATTTGGAATCCAACAACAGGTCACAAAACTTCCGTAACAGCGAAAGCATGGGAAGAAGGAAGTTACGCTCACTACCAAGAAGATATTTCAACTCCTACTGCTGATGAAGGGCTGGAAGAAATTATTCAAATGAAAGTACCAAAACCGAAAAAAAAGAAAGTGGTAGCAATCGAAAATGAGAAAAAACCTTTTGATGTAGATGAGGATTTCGATAGCGGTAACTTTAAATAATTAAAGTTTATATATGATTTACTTGCATATGTTATGATATTTGCATAGATTGTATCCGAATGTTATGAAAACAAAAATCCAGGTTTAAAAGTATCTGGTAAAAGCTAATAAAAAAAATCAATTCCCGATGTATTAATTGATTTTAGAAAACTAAAACTATTCATTTTATGAATCCTTTATTCCTGATGGCAAATGCTCTCGCATTATGTTCTACTGCATGTGGGTCAACTGCTCTGCCGACGAATTATTTCAATTGTGTTAACGTCACAAGAAAGTTCGGATACAAGTATTTTGTATTGATGTCTTGTGATATTGTCTGGCTTGATATTCTTGATACCGCCGAGTGGAGTACACATATTGTAGCAGGTGACATTATTTGTTCGCCTCCTGGTATGCTTACTCCGGTAGCTCCAGACCAAACCCTGGTAGATATTGATTGTGACTCAAAAGTAACAACCGATATTACCTATACTTTGGATTTTGTCACTTACCAATCCGTTGCTGGTGCGGTTACTGATTGCGATTTTTTCCAGGCGCTTTTTAATAATGCTAGTGCATACCGTTTATTATGGTTCGATTGCATACCTGGAGATGAACGTTGGGCTGTTCAAGATGACTGGAAAACGGCTATTGCTGCCGGCGCTCCGGCTACCGTTTCAGGTACTCACCCTGGCTTCGGTTTTTCAATTACTCAAATTCCTTTTTGGCAAGCTGGCGATGGAGATCGTGGACAATGGGTTACTCAATTCCAGATAGAGCATGACGGTATGATTTGTAATGAATTAATACCTGGTGCTGCGGCTATTGTTTGTGCTTAATAGTTAATTAAAGAAGTCTAAAATTATTTAATTTGTCAGCTTTAAGATTTGTAACAGAATATCCTAATTATTTTACTTCATCATTTGATAGAAAGGATGATTGGGATAGGGTAAGGGAACAAGCGTATGAGCATACCCGATATTCTGAAAACTCAGATATTATTTCTGCTGCTCGCCCTAATGAATCATTAGAGGTAAATGCTTACAGAAATAACAATCGTAGAAGGTTAACTAAATCCGCAATTGACAAATTTAAAACTAAGACTTCCCGGATTTTTAAATCGTCTGGTTTAGGAATAAATGAAGAAAGTTTATCTGATGCGTTGCGTGAATATATAAGTAAGGAAACTTATATGTATATCACACAACGCACAGACTTTCTTTCTTACATCCTGGATGTAGTATACGCTAAAGCGTTGGATGACCCAAACGCTGTTGAAATATTACTTCCTATAAATCCGGAAAATCCAGATGTTTCTCCATTGGCTTCCGTAGAAGAAGGTGGTGTTCCGAAAAATGAAGATTTAGTTATAAAATCTATCATAGTTTCTTCGGGCAAAATTAAGGCTTTTACAAGGAATGTCTTTTCCTGGGATGGTGGATATAAAACTATACCTGGATTAGATAATAGCCAATCTTATCCTTGGTTCTGGATAGTAGACAATGAATGGTTTTATCGGTATTTACCTGTTCGTATGGAGAACGGTTATCCGGTATATGAATTAGAAAACTGGTACTTTCACAACACTACGATTAGTGAAGAAAAGATCATGCCAGTCAACCTTGTTCCAGCAAATATAATTTTTGATGACGATGACCGATATGCTTACCAAACATCTTTTATTTCTCCATTTTTGGAGTATGCCGATGAGTTTGCTTCTCGCTTCTCAGATGGACAGGCTGTTTGGGTAACATCTGCTTTCCCTATTCATGTAATGGAGGAAATGAATTGCCGAGCGCCTGGTTGCATAAATGGGAAAGTACCTAATCCGGACACTAAATCTGATATGGCTTATATAGGTTGTTCGTCTTGTAACGGAACAGGTCACACGCAACGTCCATCACCTTATGGGGTTTTAGTAAAGCCAGATAAAAGCGGAATGGATGCTGGTAATACAGGCACACCTTATGAGCTTATAAACCCGGATACGGAAATACTTTCTACTACCTACAATGTTCCTTTTGATTTGCTACAAAAAGGTGAGCGACAAATAGGGTTGGATGTACTGGAAAACAAAGTTGAAAGCGGTGTATCCAGGGAGATGAGATTTGAAGATGTAAAAGACTTACTGGCTACGATATCATCAAAGATCGCTAAGTTCATGGAACGTCATTTGTTTTACTTGGAATCTTTATTGGTTTTAAGTCCGCCTTCACGTGGGAAACCCAGGGTCAATACTCCGGTAGATTTTGATTTGAAGTCTAGTGTAGATTTAAAAGAAGATGCTTTAAACGCTCTACCTTCTGACCGTATAGAAAGAACTTTAGCGTACTATAAATTAGTCTACAAAAATAATGAACGACTATTGAAAGTGTATGATTATGCTTTTCAGTATAGTGCAATTTTACTAACTCCCTGGGATGAATTAAAAGATCAATTATTAGCTGGTATTATAACAGATGAAGATGTTATAAAACGTAACAACGTAATCCAGATAATGCGAAAATTATCTATTGCTCCTAATTGGTTGAAGTTAAACTTTGACCAGGTAAAAGAACTAGTAGATGAAGCGCTTGAAGATCAAGGTTTAATATTGAAACCGTTGGAGAATTTTGAATTAGAAACTAGCCCTTCGGAAGAAGGCGAGAACCGAAGTAAATTACTGGATACGGTAGGTGGATTGTCTGGAATTCTGGAATTAACAAAAGCGGTTAAAAACGGCGAGATGTCAGAAGTGGCTGCTGAAAATATACTTGTAAATATTTACGGATTAGCTCGGGTTATAGCTGAAAGCATTATTGATGTACCTAATCCCGGCGATATAGTTCCTGGTTTAATTAATGATGATACCGTATAAATGGCTAAACGTAGAAAACAAACGCTCTCAGAGCTTTTGGCTGATAAACTTAGCTTTATAAAAGGAAAGGAAGAAAGCTTCCTGGACGGGCTGGAATCAACCGAGAAGGCTTTATTTGGTAAGTTATTGGCAATACTAAAACGTTTCACGCAAAAAAACGGAACACTAGTGCAAGATGAAAGCTCATCAGCACTTTTATTGCGCTTGAAAAAAGAAATAAACCAGGTTATCGGTAAATCCGGGCTGAATGGAAAATTAAAAAACTTCCTGGTTTCATTTGACAAGGTGGAAGATATGAACCGGACAATTTATAGCCGGGTGATAGGCAGACCTGTAAAGACAGGTTTCACTTTAGAACGGGCGATACTGGTAGATGAAATTGCAGACCGCCTCGGACAACCTTTGCAGATAACTAATGCAATAACTAATCCAATTAGGAACGTACTTGCTTCCTCTATTCATGGAGGTATGACATTTACAGAAGCGGAAGAAAACCTAAAGCGGTTAGTAGTAGGAGGTAAGTCTGGAGGCTTAATAAAAAAATACGCTGGTCAGGTAGCAAAAGACGCTATCAATGGCTTTGATGGAGCGATAAACGATAAGATAAGAGATGAGTTTGAACTAGATGGTTTCCGGTATGTCGGGAGCTTAATAGCAACATCAAGAACTAACTGTATAGAGTGGATAAATGGAACGGGGAAGTTTAAGAAATATGCTATACGTCCAGGTACTTATCGGGTTGCGGATTTAAAAGCTATGATAGCAATTGCTAAAAAAAGACCAGGTTTTAATCAGTCTACAAATCCGAAAAATTTTGGTCAATTAAGAGGCGGTTATAGGTGTGGACACCAGGTGTTCTATTTTCGGTTAACTCCAGAGCAAGACGAACAGGTAAATGAACAAATAAGTAAAAGTAAATAATATTTCAAATCCATAAAAAGTAAAAAATGAATATTAATCCAAACGCAAAACAAAAAAAGCTAGTTGACTTAGAAGAAGGTCAAATCATTACCGTCTCAGAACTTGGTTCAGAACTGCTACTAGAGCGAAGATCGGAAAGGTATAGCTTACCTGAAAATGTTACAATAGGTGCGGAAGCAAGTTTGTACCACAAGAATCAAATTGAAGAAGCGATCGCTTATAACAACGGCGAAATTGCTCATCCTGGAAAACCGAAAATGATACGTAAAGAAGTAGAAGATGTGAATGGTGATTTTGAAACGCTAACTGAAACCGTAGTATCTGGATTAGAAAAAATGAAGGCTAAAGAGTTGCGACAACACGCAAGAGATTTAGGTATCAAAATCCCCAGGTATGCAAAGAAGGAAGATTTGATAAAATTGATAATCGGCTAAAACTATTTTTTTTTATAAACCCGAATTTTAAATTTTGTATAGGTGGTGAATCACCAGCAATAAAAATTCGATCACAAAATTTTAAAAGCTATGAATGAGAATTTAAAAAAACTACTTACAGGCGTAGGTATCACAGAGGACATTATTTCTGAGGTTGTCAAAGATGATAATCCAGAAGATTTTTCAGTCGAACCTTATGTTCAGACTTTCAAGGATACGCAAACGAAACTATTTGAAAACCAGTATCGTGATCGCTTGATAGACAAAAACGAATTAGACCAGAAGTTCAACATCTTACGTGAAACGCATGCCAGTAAAATAAGTAAGGAATTTAACCTGGGATACTCACGAAATGAATTGAAGAATATGGAATTGGAAGAGGTACTTGCTAAGGCTACTGAAAAAATGAACGAAACTGTTCTAAACGCATCTTCAAAATCCGATAAGGAATTATTAGCACAAGTAAAGTCATTGCAGGAAGCTAATGCACTTTCAAAAGAAGAAATAGAAGGCGTAAAAGAACGCTATGAATTGGAGATAGGAAAAGTAAAAAACGAATATGACAGCAAGTTAAATTCAATACAAGTTAGTCATATTTTTCAGAAGGAATTTGAAAAATATAAATGGGGACTAGAACCAGCTTTGATTCCAGTAATTAAGAAACAAATTCAGGAAGAAATATTGGAGAACTATTCGGTTAGTGCGGATGGTAGTATGTCTGGAAAATCGGGTGAACATGCTACTGATTTTGATGGAACAGGGTTGTTTGAAAACGTATCACAACCTATTGAAATTCTGTTAAAAAAATACAAAGCAATTGCTAAGGTTCAAGTTCCGGATGAGGATAAGAATTTCAGAACTCCTACTGGTGGATTTAATACTAAAAACATGAGTCCGGCGGCACAAGCTATCTTGGCGGCGGCTAAGAGAAAATAAAAACATATAGTCCAGGGAGGCATAAAAAACCTTCCTGGACAAAATCAATTATATACTATTGCTATTGTCGAGCAGAAATAACAGACAGCTATTCTATTTTGGTTCGTGCTACCAGCCCAACAGCGCAAATTTTATTTAAAACTTATTTTTTTTTTAACTTTAAAACTATAATAATATGTCTGTTGGTTTAGCAACGAGCGCATTGTGTTGTCTTAAT
>Ga0316192_10002203_pt1 | contig 14303 bp, 13 predicted proteins | sample MerIslwburrow_MG_FD_204931 | JGI IMG/M metagenome (GOLD analysis project Ga0316192, IMG submission 204931) | Coastal sediment microbial communities from Maine, United States - Merrow Island worm burrow | ecosystem: Environmental > Aquatic > Marine > Coastal > Sediment | place: USA: Maine...
GCAGGTCATCGAGCAGGTACAACCGCTGCCCAAAGGCAAGGCCTACCTGTGTTTTTTGCCGTTTCCAACCGAACTGTGCGTACTCTGTGCGCCGCGCACTAAAAAAGGCCTCCAGCCGGCCTGTGTTCAGCACTGCATGGCTAACGTTATCCAATGGGGACCCTTGGAAGAGTTGTCCAAGCAGCTGGGGAAAAAACCGCGCATGGTGCTCTGGTCGCCGCGATAGGCTTTTATCGGGTTTTATTCTGACAACATGTTGTCAAAAAATGAATAACTAGCGTTGCAACATTGGGGTGAATTCAGGAAACACTATATGCAGATTCTAAAAAGGCTTTTCCTTCTTTTAACACCCTACTGGAAGACGATCATCATCAGCGCCGTTTTATTGGTGGTCCGCGCAGGGTTGGAACTGGTGCCGCCGCTTTTTCAAAAATCGATTGTGGATGAGGTCATCATCGCGCGTGATTTGAGTTACCTGGCAGTGTTGATCGTCGGTTTAGTTGGCGCTTACGCCCTGTATCAGGTGATTCAGATCGGCGATAATTACGTACGCCATACCCTGGGCGAAAAGTTCATCCTGGACCTGCGTATCCGGCTGTATGCCTATCTGCAAAAAATGTCGCTTTCCTTTTTTGAACGGACTTCGACCGGGGAATTAATGTCCCGGGTTACCAATGATCTCAGTGCGTTGGAACATTTTGTCACCCATGGTTCAGCGCTCACGGCCGTGGATTTGATCCGGCTGGCAGGTGGTTCCATCATTCTCTTCGTGCTGGACTACCGCCTGGCTGCCCTGGTCGTGATTCCGGTTCCTATACTGGCCCTGGCATTGAGACATTACAACACGAAAATACGACCGGTCTACCGCGGTGTGCGTGCCCGGCTGGGAAACATCAATGCCAAACTTCAGGACAACCTGTCCGGCATCCAGGTAATTCAGGCGTTTGCCCGGGAGGATCTGGAACACAAACGCTTTGCAGCCGAAAGCGAAAGATATTATGACGCCAGGGTAAAAGGGATTCGGTACTGGTCTGTTTTTTTTCCGATTATCCGATTTGTGGGCGCCATGGGAACCGTTGCCGTACTGGGCGTCGGCGCCGTAATGGTGGTGCGCGGCCAATTGACCCTGGGCACCCTGGTGGCGTTTCTGGCCTATGTCACCTCTTTTTATGAACCCATCAATCGCCTGACCGAGGTGGACAATATTTTTCAGGAAGCCATCGCAGCGGGTGAGCGGATATTTGAATTGCTGGATGAAACCACCGAGGTCAAAGACGCACCGAATGCGATGGATCTGCCTGACATCCGCGGAGAGATGGTATTTGATCGGGTTACCTTCCGCTATGGTACCGGTGACCGGGTTTTGCACGCCATCAGTTTCAAAATGGAACCGGGAGAAATGGTCGCCCTGGTTGGTCCCAGCGGGGCCGGCAAAACCAGTATTGCCAATCTGATCTGCAGGTTTTATGATCCCATCCAGGGTAACGTCACCGTTGACGGTCATAATCTGCGCGATATTAAGTTGGCCTCGTTGAGACGTCAGGTCGCCGTTGTGCTGCAGGATTCTTTTCTGTTTAACAATACCGTCGCCCAAAACCTGCTTTACGGCAAACCGGATGCCACGGAAGATGAACTGATTGCGGCCGCTAGGACAGCCAATGCCGATGATTTCATTACCAAGCTGCCCGAGGGCTTCGATACCGAGCTGGGAGAAAGGGGCGTCAAGCTAAGTGGCGGGCAAAAACAGCGACTGGCCCTGGCCCGGGCGATTCTGGCCGACCCGAAAATCCTCATATTAGACGAAGCCACCTCGTCCGTGGATGCCGAAGCCGAGTACCTGATTCAGCAGGCTTTGGAGAGAGCTCTAAGAGGGCGCACCGCCCTGGTCATCGCTCACCGCCTGAGCACGATTCGAAATGCGGACAAGATCTTGGTCCTGGATGCCGGCAGAATCGTTGAAACCGGCAATCACACAGAACTGATGCAGCGCGGCGGCCTCTACAGCCGGCTTTATCAGCGCCAGATGGAATTAAGTGCGGTTTAGGGTGATTAAACCGCTCCTGGTGGAAAAAAACCTAATGAAACTTTACGCATTTTTGTCGGAATATAACCAATTTTCGTTAAAGCATGGTTATAGATAGGTGAATGGGGAGTAGCGGGGGAGCCGGTTGCCACCTATTAATTATCCAAGGTCGTCTCCAGTTCGCGGAGGCTGACCAACAGGACGGAAAAGAATTGCCCGGAATTCCTCCATGTCTGCCTGTTTCGCTCGTTCAGCAAAGAATTTCTCGGTTTCCAAAGCTGAGATTTTTTCAGCTACAGCGATGGCGATAAACTGATTGATACTGGTACCGTCACGCTTAGCTACTTTGGCAACTTCATTTTTAAGCGATTTGGGTAGCCGCAATGGATAAGTTGATTTTTCACTCATTTCTCGCCCTCCTGATCGCAGTGGATGGCCTAATGACCCCTATATTAAATGTTTCTGGTACAGCGCCATAGTCGCGCAAATTAAACGTCACGATGGCATCGGCCCTGCCACTGACTGCCACTTCCAGAACCATCTCATCGTTTGGGTCACGCAACATAGGTCTCCAGAGATAATGTGTTTTGACCGGTGAGATCAAAGCGGCAATACCATTAATGAAGATGTCGGCTTGCTCCCGAGACATGCCTGCGGCAGTCCAATGCACTGGATCAGTGCATTTGGCCTCGTACTCAAAAAAAAGCGGTACGCTGGCCAGCATCGTTAACCGCCGGTCCAGAACCGCTCCTAATAATGCTGCTGATGCACCGCTTGGACTGCGCATGGCGGCGACGATGACATCGGTATCAAAAACAAACCCAAACATGATGTTGAATAGTATATCACATCATATGCGATGTCAATAACGCAATTTTTCATAAGCTAGCCAGCCAATTCAAGACCATAAGTTTCTGTTCGAAGGTGCCCAGTCCTATTGCCGGAGAAATTGTTGTGAATCGCATCATGATAATTGTCCAATTGTTTTCGACTTCCAAAAAACCATTCCGGCAGTGCGTCGTTCATAACTTCAAACATCTCTTTAATTTCGGGTTGAAGATTCGTAAGGTAAACTTTGCCGCTACGCAGATTCATCTTAATGATGGTTTTGAGTATTACACGCAGCCCCCTGAGGTTGACATAATTGACCCGTTTCATGTCAAATAAGATAATTTCAGGCCCTGACTCAAATATCCACTCCATTTCTTTCTTCAAGATCGGGTATGTATTCGTATTAATGGAACCAACGGGATGAATGACGAAAAGTCCCGCTCCCTCTTCACTGTCGGTCACACTTAAATTAAAACTTTCATTGACTTTGCTGTCAGTCATATTTTCAGGATATGTTTTCATCAGCATCTCCTTGCAGCGTGGCCTCAAATTCGATTTGTCCGATACCACCGTTAGGTTTCCGTTGCCATTTTCAATGATATGCAGCAATTAATATACCACATGGTGGCATTTTAAGATTTTTTCAGAATCGGTGAATATAAGTGTTTGACATGTTGTTATAATTTTGTTTGAGATAACTTTCGCAGAGAAACTTTCCGGGAGGGATGACTCAGTTTAATGTAAAGCGGCTTTGCAGTTTTGGTACTTGTGCTGCAAATTTGTTTGACACCCTATATTTGATATGGCCGCAAAAAGGCACAAAAAGCACAAAAAAATTTCGTGGCTCGTAATTTTGACTTTTTACGAGTTCATCATTTTTAATCTTCCCAAAACCCATTTCTCCATCGTTTCTATATCCCAACATCCCCTATACAAGCCAAGTGAATGTGATATTAATTGCAGATGATGTGCATCGAAATGCTTTCCGATATTTTTCTTCTCTTGACATCAGGTTTAGATTAAACTATGTTCGTCACAATATTGGTAAGACCGGTAATGCTGGTTTTGTGGCTTCCCTTGTCAAATCACTGTGTTCTATCTGATACGGGTAAAGAGAATTATGGATTGCTTGCAACGCTAGATCCTGGAAAATTCCCAGCACAAGGCTGTATTTTTGGATACACCGGCGCGTTTGTTTAATTTTACCCTGGGTTAAGCGGTTCAACCTTCGAGGTTCCCGGTTAAAGAACCCAAAATAGATGAATCCTGACGGGAATTCGTATCCATAGGGTGGGCAAGGCTGTTACGGACGATGGGTGTTAGAGACCAATCCTGGCGTCGTGTTGAAACATAAGCAGTGTTGGAATATTACAATCCGTGAAGCCGGGACATTGAACTTACAGCTGCCCAGTTTAGTTGAAATGAAGAATACAGCGAACGGGACACTTTTATGACGATTGAAAAAGAAGTTATCAACATTGACGGAATCCGCGTCAATATGACCCGGCAAGAGGGTAAACCTCTGATCATCCTGACACGGATGGCCTCCCAGGCAATGGGCATCTGGGATACGATTTGGGGGGATTTTGCCCGTTACTTCACGGTGGCCAATTTCGACCTGCAGGGGCTACCGGGGGCGACGCGCAGGGATGCACCCGGAGAGGGATTTCGACTGCTCGCGGAAAATTGCGTCCAGGTGGCGACTTTTCTGGGATTCGAAAAATTTCACATCTTCGGTTGGAACGGCGGAACCCAGATTGCCATGAGATGTGCCGTCAATTTTGCAAACCACATCCAATCTTGTATCTTGTTAGATCCCTTTTTCGAGCTGGCGGATATGCGCAAGGTGAACAAAGCCATAGAATTCAAACGGGTCCTGTTCGAACATCCACAGCGGGAGCTGTACGCTTACTACTGGGTAATGGCGGGCCTGAGCTCGGCGTTTATCGGGCAGCATTTCGACCAGGTGGAGAAAATGGTGGCCGCGCGGATGAAGGGCGACAAGTTTTTAAAGACCGATTCCGATGCCTTCATCGATTGGGTGCGGGCCCTGCGCCGAAACTGGATTACCGACGAGGAGTTCGGCCGCATCCGTGCACCGACACTGGTCATGGCAACAGAGTTGGACAACTGGCACGCCGGACCGTCGGTTTCCATGGCTCGCGAGGTGTGTGACCGGATCCCAAACGCTGAACTGCAAATCATTGGCGGTTTCGGCGGCCATTTCCTGTTGGAGGATCCCGCCAAGTTCATGGAAATTGCGGAGCCTTTCATCCGTTCCGTAGCCGTTTAAAGGATTATCCCGATGGAATTTGAAAAAATCAAGCAGGTGAAGTTCCAAAGAAAAAGCACGATAATCGCCGAACAGATTCTCGAGAAGATCAAGCACGGCGAATACAAATCCGGTGCCAAAATCCCGCCGGAAAGAACACTGGCGGAGCAAATGGGGGTGGGTCGCCCGTCGATCAGAGAAGCCATTAGTGCCCTGCAGATTGTCGGCATCCTGGAAAGCCGCCCGGGAGATGGATCATACGTTATCGATCCCGGCGGATTTGATGATTCCATGTTCCGAGCCCTACAGCTGCTCGAAGGAAGCCAAAGCCCCCTGGAGTTGTTGCAGGCCCGCAAAGCGCTTGAAATCGGCATTGTCCATCTGGCCATTGAGAATGCCGACGAAAAGGATATCCAGACCATCAAGGAAGCCTGGCAGAAAAAATATGCGATGGGGCGAAATGGTCAATATAAGGATTTTATATTATACGGCCGTGAATTTCACCTGGCCATCGCCCGGGCCACCAAAAGCGCGGCCATCGTCGCGTTGCTGGACGAATTGATCAAAGTAAACCAGCAGCCGTTGTTTTTGAATATGCGCGAAGCTTACTTAAAGGCAGATCCGAGTCGAATCGAACCAATGCTTGAGTTGCACGGCAATATCGTGAAAGCCATTGAGGACCGCAATTCAAATCTGGCCATCCATTGGGTGGAGGAACATTTTGATGTCAACATCAGGCAGCATTACTTCGATAATGAAAACCTTTAGCGAAATTCAGCCGCAGGATCGGCACCAACATCCAAACGGTATTACGGCCCGGGTAGCGGCTGTCGAGGCATTGGGAGCAGAAACTGTTTTGATCACGGAAATCGAAGCAATCGATGAGGCAGTCAGAGCCCGCCTCGACCGCGACAGCCCCGTGCGCCTGGGCGATGAAATCTGTATTGGGGCTGATATTAACCGAGTGCATCTTTTTGATCCTAAATCCTCTCAGGCAATTGCGTGCCGCAGACAATAACTTATGTTGAATTCGTCGTTTTGAGGGGAAGTTAAAATTCATTTGTTTATGATATGGCTGCCAAAAAGCACAATTATAAAATTTGAGGACTTGTAATTTCAATGAGTTACAATGAATAATCATCGAAAATGTGAGCATTTACGAGTTCATCAATTTGAAAGGATGTAAAATGCCGAATGAAACAATCATTACGATCAACAGGAAGTTCAGCCGGCCTTCGGCCGAGCTGCTGAAACCGTTTAGCGATATTCCTACCGGTTATGTGGTGGATATCCAGGAGCGTCGCGGGGCGCTGGATTGCAGCATCAAACCCATGTTTGATTTTCCGTCGATTGCCGGCCCGGCCGTAACGGTCCAGACCGTGCCTGACGATAATCTGGCCCCCTACCTGGCAATGGATGTGCTCAAAGCCGGAGATGTGCTCGTTATTGCCAACGGCGGCTGGACCGGTTCGTCTGTCGTTGGTGACCTTATTGCCGGGATGTTTAAAAATATCGGGGTCTCTGCAATCGTGACGGATGGTGCGGTGCGCGATGTTGCCGGCCTCAAGCAGGTCGGCTTGCCGGTGTTTGCCCGCGGTTTGACAGCCAACTCGCCCCAGAAAAACGGACCCGGCTCCGTGGGGCTGGAAGTCAGTATCGGAGGGGCTGTCATTCGATCCGGTGATCTTATCGTCGGCGATCGGGACGGTGTCGTGGTCTTGCCCCAGGAAAAAATTTCGCCGGCCATTGATGGCCTGCAGGCAATCCGTGAAAAGGAACGTAAAATCGAAGCGCTCATCGCGGAAGGGCTCACTAAACCCGATTGGGTCAAAGAATTTTTAGCCGGCGATCGTGTAAAGTATATTGAGTAGGCCCTTATCACAGTTTTATCTGACAACATGTTGTGAGAAATGTAAGGTTTCAGGTGTTCCGCCAGATTCAGGTTTCAGTAATAAAAAGATTCAAATAACAAAACACAAATACCAAACAAATAACAATGACCGAAATTCAAAATTCCAAACAATTGGCGTTTGATCTTATTTGAGATTTGGAATTTATTTGTAATTTGATGCTTGTAATTTGTTATTTCCGGGTTATCCGGGTTAGGAAAGGAAATTACATGGTACCCGAACCAATCCGCAAAATTTACTATAACAGTTGTGCCGATGAAAATGTCTATAATATGATCCGTGAGGTCATGCCGCCCGGTTTCGAATTAGTCGCCCTCGACAACGACAATGAAGACGAGCGTCGCTTAAAAATTGCCGATGCCCAGGTGGCCATCGTTGCGGCAACGCCATTAACCGGGTCTTTGATTGAAGCAGCCCACGATCTGCAACTCGTTCACCATCAGGGCGTCGGCTACCAAGATACAGTGGATGTGGCTGCCCTCAAAGAACGCCGTTTGTCCCTGGCGCTGACACCGGAAGGGACCACAACGCCGGTGGCCGAAATAACCATTTTTTTAATGCTGGCGGTGTTGCGCCGTTTGACCTTTGCCGATAGCGAGCTGCGGCAGGGACGTTGGCACATTAATTCACTGAGGCCGGTATCCCGTAATTTGAAAGGGCGCGCCATCGGCTATATTGGAATGGGTCGAATCGGGCAGGCAAGTGCCGCATTGGCCCATGCCTTCGGCGCAACCGGGCTATACTACGATCTGATCGACACCCTCGACCGGCAGCGTGCGGCAGCCCTGAGTTTGCGCTTTGCAACTTTAGACGAGGTGATAGAACAGTCCGAAATTGTGACCCTGCATATCCCCTCTTCGCCCGCAGCCCGGCACATCATCAATGCCGACGTCATCGCCCGCATGCAGCCGGGTGCAGTGATCATCAATACGGCCCGCGGCATGCTGGTAGATGAAAACGCTTTATACGAAGGTTTGAAAAGCGGACACTTAGGGGGCGCCGGCTTGGATGTCTTTGAATCCGAGCCTCCCAAACCGGATAATCCGTTGCTGCAGCTGCCAAACGTGGTGGTTACCCCCCACATCGCCGGCGGCACCCGCGACGCCTTTCAAACCAAGATGCGGGCTATTTTTGAAAACATCACCCGCTTTTACAGCGGCCGAGATCTTAACAATCAGGTTGATCTGTAGCGGATGGCGAAAGCGATAGTAAGCTTGGGGGGAAAAGAGGCAGGGAATCGCTATAGAAAAATTTTAGCAAGTTGCATCAGAAGGTTTTCTGAAACAATAAAATCTCAAATCTCAAGCTCCAAATTACAAATAAATCTCAAATTGCAATATTCAATGACCAAAACCTTCACCGCAATTGTATCGCTTCGCTTTGCAAACCCTGGCCTGCCGGTGATGAAGCCATTGGGCGCAAATACGGACAGATCACTTTTTTGACATTTCGAATTTTGGTCATTGGGTTTTGTTTGATATTTGGTTTTTGGTGCTTGTAATTTTCATAATTTTGATTAAGCAGGTAATTTTCGTAACATCAGTCGGTTATTTGTTAAAATGGCGGAACTCTTGACAAAGGGCTTGGAGCTGCCTCGTTGATAGAAGGAGACTATAATATGGCCCATGATCGAATTAGGGTGGCCATCGCCGGCGCCGGCATGGTAACCCGGCATCACCTCATTGCGTGGTCCCGGGCATCACAGGTCGATTTGGTGGCCATTCAGAACCGAACCCCGGCAAAGGCCCAACGGCTGGCCGCTGAATTCGGCATACCTAAAGTTTATGGCGGCCTTGAGGAAATGCTCGAAAAGGAAAAACCCGATGCCCTGGATATCGCAGGGTCCATGGAACTGCATGCTGCTTATGCCAGGACCGCCGCTGAATATGGCCTATCCATCCTTTGCCAGAAACCGATGACGCCGACCCTGGCCGAATCGGAAGCTCTCGTAGCCGATATCGGCCAGAAGGTGAGGTTTATGGTGCACGAAAACTGGCGCTTTCGTCCCCAGTACCGACAGGCCGCTGCTTGGATCGCCCAGGGTCGGACCGGACCGATCCACCAATTCAATTTGTCGGCGTTGAGCTCCGGTCTTTTGTCGCGCAATGCTGAAGGTGTCCCTATGGCCCTGGTGAGGCAGCCTTTCATGGCCCGGATGCAGCGCTTTATTATTATGGAATTGCTGATACACCACTTAGATACGATTCGCTATTTGATGGGACCGATGGTAGTCATTAGCTGCCGAACAAATCGTCTTAGTGCTGAGGTGGTCGGCGAGGACATGGCGATGGTTCTGCTAAAAACAGCCACCGGGGCCTTCGGTACAGTTTCTGGAAATTTTTCGGCGGCCGGTTTCCCGCCATTGTCTCAAGATCGTCTGGAGCTGATCGGCCAACAAGCGAGCATTCTATTTGAAAACAATCAGCTACGCCTGATCGGCGATAAAGAGGAAACGATGTCCTTTGATGTGGCCGATGCCTACCAGAAATCCTATGACGGCGCCATCGCCCATTTTGTGGAATGTCTGCGAAGCGGTCAGCCCTTCGAAACCGACTGCGCCGACAATCTTGCCACGCTGCGACTGGTGGAAGAAGCTTACCGCCAGGCTGCACTGTGATATCCCAATACATTTTTTTGCCACAAAATGCACAAAAATAATTCCTAATAGCCTAAACCGGATAAACGGGAAATAACAAACTACAAGCACCAAATGACAAATAAATTCTAAATTACAACATCCAAATCTCAAATAAGATCAAAAGCCAATTTTTTGGAATTTTGAATTTCGGGCATTGTGTTTTTTTTGGTATTTGTGTTTTGTTATTTGAAATTTTGTAATTGCTGAACACTGACACCTGAAACCCAACGTTCCTTACAACATGTCGTCAGAAAAAAACAACTAAGGGCCTAACCTTGGCGTTGATCGCTCAAAAAGAAATTGCTACAGAATGTGTTTTGGTTTATAGTTCCGATTTTTTTGGAATAATCCCTTAAACCTTTCCGTAAAGCGGAATGGTCCAAGCTATGATATGCGGGTAGGTGATTAAAAATATTCCGCCCGAGCTTGCATCACGCTCCGCGGGGCTTCGCTCGAGCCGCAAAGATCGCAGAGAAAAATTAAAATAAATCCTCTGCGTACTTAGCGTCTCTGCTTGCCCAATGAAATCTCATTTGCATTTATTTCATCGGGGCGGTGAAAACAAATATCAAATATTCCCCTTTTGGAAGGTTCATCAGGCCACCCTTATTACGTATGGCAATTGACTCAAATGCACAAACTATAAAGGAAAACGAAAAATGAGCAAACGAAGCGATCTAATGACCAAAGGTCCGGAACGGGCCCCTCATCGTTCACTGTTGAGGGCGGATGGATTTACCGACTGGGAGATGGAGCGGCCGATGATCGGCATTGCCAATTCTTTCAACGAAATTATTCCGGGGCATATGCACCTGGATAAACTGGTGGATGCCGTTAAAGCAGGAGTATATGCCGCCGGCGGAACCCCGGTGGTGTTCAACACCATCGGGGTGTGCGACGGCATTGCCATGAACCATGTGGGTATGAAATACTCCCTGCCCAGCCGGGAGCTGATTGCCGATTCCCTTGAAATCATGGCCACCTCCCATCCATTTGATGGGCTGGTGCTGATGTCATCCTGTGATAAAATTATACCGGGTATGTTGATCGCCGCCGCGCGTTTGAATATTCCCTCAATTTTTATCTCCGGCGGCCCCATGCTGCCCGGAAAAGTACACGGCAAAGACACCGGTCTTGACAAAGTCTTCGAGGCGGTCGGTCGTTTTAAGAGCGGTAAAATCTCCGACCGGGAGTTAACCGAAATTGAATGTAGCGCCTGTCCTGGGGCCGGTTCGTGTTCAGGAATGTTTACTGCCAACACCATGAGCAATTTGGCGGAATCCCTGGGAATGGCCCTGCCGTTTAACGGAAGTGCACCGGCGGTATATGCCGAAAGAGTCTGGCTGGCCAAACAAACCGGGTACAAAGCGGTTGAGCTGGTGAATGCGGCCATAAAGCCCAGGGATATTATGACCAAAGAAGCGTTTTACAATACGATTGCTGCGGACATGGCCCTGGGCGGCTCCACCAACACGGCCCTGCACATTCCGGCCATCGCGTATTATGCCGACATCGATATCACGCTTAAAGATTTTGGCGACGTTTCTCAAAAAATTCCGCACCTGACCTCTATAGCGCCGGCCGGCCCCCACCACGTGGTGGATTTCTTTTATGCCGGCGGCATGCCTGCCATTATGACTGAATTGAACAATTCCGAACTTATCCATCCGCAGGCCATGACTGTCTACGGCACGTCCCTTGTTGAGATGCTGAAGGAGATTCAGGCCGGTGTTAAAAATCCTGCCGTCATTCGTTCAGTTGAAAACCCGGTGCATGCCACCGGCGGCCTGGCCGTGTTGACCGGCAATCTGGCCCCCGACGGCGCCATCGTAAAACAGGCTGCGGTGGCCGATGAAATGCTCAAACATTCCGGACCCGCTCGTATTTTCAGCTCAGAGGAGGACGCCTTTCAAACCATTGTGGACGGCAAAATCAACAAAGGCGAGGTACTCGTGGTTCGCTACGAAGGACCCAAAGGGGGCCCCGGAATGCAGGAGATGCTCTCACCCACCTCCGCCCTGGCCGGAATCGGCATGGATAAAGAGGTGGCCTTGATTACCGATGGCCGCTTTTCCGGCGCAAGCCGCGGGTCCGCCATCGGACATGTGTCGCCTGAAGCCGCCGCCAAAGGTCCGATCGCTGCCCTTCAGGACGGGGACATCATCGAAATTGACATCCCTGGCAAAACCCTGAATGTTCGGCTCTCAGCCGAAGATATTCAGAAAAGACTGGATGGGTTGCCGGATTTTGAACCCAAAATCAAAAGCGGCTATCTGGCCAGATATGCAACCATGGTATCCAGTGCGGATAAAGGGGCGGTGTTTCCGAGATAGTATGGTTGCTGGATGCTCGTCACTGGTCTCTTGTTCCTGGGCGCTGAGTACTGGATGCTTGATACTCGATGTTGGTTACTTAGTTGTTTGTATCCGGTCACCGGAATGTAGAAGACGGAGAGGTCCGGAGCGCTTCGCTTGAGGATCACTTCGTTGGAAGAGAGTTCTGTGTGAGGCAGAAACTACTTTCCTTTTATCATCTACCTAAATTTCCGCAGGGACGATCCTCAAGACCTGAGCGGCCGATTTGACCGCGAGAACAAGTGAACCATGAGGAATCTATGAGGAGTGAACTGTGGGGAGAATGATTCTGCTCGGATTGGGCCTGCTGTCGATGCTGGTCATCACGACAATCTGTGGTGCGGATGAAACAGGCAATCGCTCGCCTGGCTGCGGACAGTCCGCACCCGCCACAACGCCGGTCTCCATCGAAGTCGGCGGTCGCAGCCGTGAGTTTATCTCCGTTGTACCGGAATCCTATGACGCTAATGTGCCCCACCGCCTGATCTTCGCCTTCCACGGCCGCACGACCCCCAACACCCAGGTACGGAAATACTACCGCATCGAGCAGAACGCCAAAGTCCCGACGATTTTCGTCTACCCCGCCGGCCTGATCGCTGCGGACGGCAAGTATAGCTGGTACACCAGGGACGATTCACGAGATCAACTGCGGGATTACGCTTTCTTCGATGCGCTGCTCGTGCAGTTCAGCTCCAGTTACTGCATCGATCTCGATCAGATTTTTGTGGTCGGCCATTCATTGGGGGCAAGCTTTGCCAACAGCCTTGGCTGCGCCAGGGGGAATGTTCTCCGCGGCGTGGGCACGGTGGCAGGCGGAATCTGGGAAACTGAGTGCAGCGGCCCTTCGGCGGCCATCATCATGCACAATCCCAAAGACGATCTGGTTTCTGTTTCGCGAGGCCTGAGCGTTCGGGACCACGCCCTCGCACAGAACAGGCTTCAGCCGCTGTCCCGGTCCTGTGAACCCAGGGACCTGAACTGCGAGTGCTACGGTCCGCCCGATACACCCAATCCGGTGGTCTGGTGTCCCCATACCGAAGACCACAATCGCCGGGGCAAATTCTATCCCCATCTCTGGCCCCGGGAGGCGGGCACGGTAATAATGGAGTTCTTTGACGCACTTCCGCGGTCTGTTCGGTAGAGAGTTGGTATTTTTTGATTTCGTTTTCTGTAGAACTTAGCTTCTTCAAAGACCTCTCGCGTGACAAACAGATTATACGACCTGCTCATTTTTTCGAACAATCCGAGGCTATGAAGATCGATAACAACATCTGCATCAAGCAGCAACAATTTCTTCATAGTTGTTTTCCCGGAATCCGAATTTGTTGAGATATGAATCTATATCGGCGCGGTCTAAATCCAAATAGCTTGCAAATACGCCTCTGGAAATCTTGCCTTCAATTAAACAACGACAGCACAAGGAAACATATCTTTCAGGATACTTGCTAACATCCATTTTAGCGTATAAAGACTGACGCATTGTGCGATCCAATTCTTTGCGCTTTGGATCTTTTACAAGGTTTTCAACAGTCTCTCTTTTAAGAACCTTCAGATTAACCAGTCTCCAAAAAATTGCATCTGTAGAAACCTGAAAATCCTTTGCAAGATCGATTATATCAACTAATCTAATTGTATTGTTGATCGTTACCTCATCAAGAGCTTCGAGCAGCTGTTCTCTTGGTAAAAGAAGACTGGAAGCAAAGGCATCTGCAAATTGCTCCGGTTTTGTTTTGGTTGTGCCGTCACCGATTTCTTCTCGACTAAAGACACTCCACGTCACAATATGAAATAACTCATGAGCCAAATCAAAATTTCTTCTCCAGGGCACATCATTGGCATTAATCAGCATACCCGCTCCCAAGCGATCATCCACCACACTGGCACCGGAAATCCCGTTATCAAGCGGTAGATGCAAAATTTTAATGCGCAAATTATTTTCCAATACATTTAACAAACTGGATGCCGGGCGAGAACCCAACCGGAGATATTCGGCAATTTCAGCCCCCAGGCGATCTGCAAGGTCAAATCCCCTTTGCAAAAAATCAGCTCTGTCATAGCTTTTCTGAATGCCTTTCCAGCGTCTCTTCAAGCCAAGAAAGTTTTCCAAGTTACTGTAATTTTCTAAAAAAGAAATGAATTGATGCTGTATATGCTTCTCATCGGCCTCTGCCGATTTTCTCCACAACGGGATCGGATCAGGGGCAATTTCCTCCTCAAAGAAATAATCCAGGCCTCTGCCATACAGGCGGGCCATGCTGCTTAACTCATTCGCATT
>Ga0316192_10002207_pt1 | contig 14291 bp, 8 predicted proteins | sample MerIslwburrow_MG_FD_204931 | JGI IMG/M metagenome (GOLD analysis project Ga0316192, IMG submission 204931) | Coastal sediment microbial communities from Maine, United States - Merrow Island worm burrow | ecosystem: Environmental > Aquatic > Marine > Coastal > Sediment | place: USA: Maine...
TCCACCGAACAGGTGGTATTCGAACGCGACACCTTCTTCGCTTGGCAACACTCCCCAAACATGCCGCCAAACAGCAAGGAAGCCATCATCATCAGGGCGATCGAACGTCTATCCCTCCAAAGCATGCTTACTACTAACAGGAAAAAGAACAAGCCATGTGTCAGACCACTCGCGCCGACATGGAAGCTGGCGCGACCAAACAGCCAGACCCCAGTACCGGATAGCACCCATATCGTTGCCAATACCCACCAGCGGGACTTCGGGTAACCATACAGCAGGGCGGTGCCCAGAATCAGCACACCAAATGTATTTGTCGCGATATGTGCAAACGAGCCATGTATGAGCGGTCCGAACAAGACGCCCACCAAACTCTGCGGAGAGAGTGGATACACGCCCACAGTAACGAGTGGCCAGTCCAGGAGCCACTCACATAGCTTGATACACCATAGAAGACTGACAAAGGAGATGTTCAGTATGGCGCTTTTACGCAGTATTGGGTCTGAGTGGATTCTCACTATCTGGGGGCAGGCGCCTAAGAACAAAAAGGTGCCTGGGTAAGGGCATTTCACCTGTTCTTTGCCAATGCCAAGCCGTCATTCCTATAGTGGGAGCAGAGTAAATACTCCGAGCGGTACGCGTAGCGAGGCATTACACCAGTGACAGTGTGATAGTATTTTTCAAACACGGTGAATAACCTCCCGCCCATCTTCGGTCTGAGCCACAAGGTGCACGTGGGTGCGGCCGAGAGGATTCATAGCATCGATTCCTGCTGAGCAGCGTCGCCGGAACGTGGTCTATCCCTGAAGATGGCTTTTGGAACATGTGCGGTAGGCGACGTCTGCTTTGAATGTAACCACGGCATATGACGAGTTTTTGGCCTACCTGCGTTTCACAGTTGTGTCGTCAAGACCGCGGTCACCGCCGTCTTTGTCGGCGTCGCTATCCGTCGCTTGCTGATCACTTTCGCTTTCGTCGGATCTATGGCGCCCTGCTGCCGATCTCCCTCGGCATTTCCCTTTTCGGCTGCACGCCGCCCCCGATGCTCAACTATGACACCGCGATGCCCGCGCAGACGATGAGTCTGGTGCAGGCACCCGAGGTAAAAGACGGACGCGCACGCTTCCGGGAGATCTTCTGTGCCCTGCTGCAGAGTGAACCAGGGGCGGACGACAGCGGTTGCTCTCACCTGCTGCACGTCTTGAGTGACGAACCCCGGGCGACAGCGCCGTTCCGAGTATTGCCGGCACATGACCCCAAAATCGCGTTGCTGTTCGTGCCCGGTTTGTTCAGCGACTGTGCGAGCGAATGGGTCGCGCCGTTTCGGTCTTCGATCGAGCGCCTGCGCACCCTGGGCTATACCGCGGAAGCCATCCCGGTCAGCGGCCGCTCCGGCCCCGCCCATAACATGCCGATTATTGCGGACGCCATACGCCGACAGCTGGCGCAAGGTCACGAGCAGGTGGCGCTCATCGGCCATTCAAAGGGCGCGGTCGACAGTCTTGTATTCCTGGACGCGTATCCCGATCTGGCAGTCCATATCGTGGCGCTGGCCAGCGTCGCGGGTGCGATCAACGGTTCGCCTCTCGGCGATGCGCTGAGTGACCTTTACAGCGGGCGGCTCGCCGTGCTGGACAACAGTCTGTGTCCACCCGGAGACGGACAGGCGGTCAGCAGTCTGAGGCGCGCCGAGCGCCTGACCTGGCTTGGCAACCACCGCCTGTCAGGCGCGACCCGCTACTACTCCGTGGTTGCCTTTACGTCGTATGAGCAGATGCATTTTCCCCTGCGTGTTACGTACAATTCCCTGGCCGAGATCGACCCGCGCAACGACGGCCAGCTCCTGCACTTTGACCAAGTTATCCCCGGCGCGACCCTGCTCGGTTATGCAAACGCCGATCACTGGGCTGTCGCTTCCGACATCGAAAAGGAGAGCCCTCTCACAGCCACTCTTGTCACAGGTAACTTCGCTTATCCCAACGCCATCCTGACCGAAGCCCTGGTGCTGTACATGCTAGAAGACCTAGAGAAATCGAAGGCGACGCCGTGAAGATCAGATCGATATCGACCGCGGCGATCGCATGCGGGCTTCTGTCGGGCTGTGCGTCGCCGCTGCTCGACTATTCGACCGATGTGCCGGCACTGCAGCTGCGCGTCGTGGGCCAACCCGGCGTCGAAGACGGACGGGCGCGTTTTCGCGAGATGTTTTGTACCTTGTTGTCGACAGCCTCGTCGGATCAGGCCGACGTGGATTGTGATCGCTACCTGGTCCGCCTCGCCGATGAACCGCCAGCGCCGCGGCCGGCGCAACCGCTACCCAGACATGATCCACATCTGCGAATCCTGTTCGTGCCGGGCGCATTTGGCGAGTGTTTCGCCGACATCGCGCCACCGTACCCAGAGGCCGTTGCAAGGCTATCGCAGCTCGGCTATATGTTCGATGCCCTGCCAGTCAGCGGCCGCTCGGGCACGACACACAACGCCACTCTGATCGCGCAGGCTCTTGTGGCCGAGCCTAATCTCGACGATCACAGGCTGGTGTTGGTCGGATACTCGAAAGGCATCTCCGACATCCTTGAGTTCCTAGTGGACTTTCCGGATACAGCGAAACGCGTGGACGCTGTTGTCAGCATCGCCGGCACCGTGAACGGCAGTCCCGTTGCAGACGCTTATGCCGGTGCCTATGGCATGGTTTCCGGTATTGATCTGGCCGCCTGCGATTCGGGCGACCGCGGCGTGGTTGACAGTTTACGCGTGGGGCCACGCATGAATTGGCTCGCGCATCACCGCCTGCCGGCAGACATCCGCTACTTCTCGCTTGCGGCAATCGCCCGGCAGGAAGATATTGGGCGTCTGATGTACGTCACTAAAAAACGGCTGGCCCGTTCGGAACCGCTGCACGATGGGCAGGTACCTTTTTTCCATCAGATCGTTCCAGGCAGCACCTTATTGGGGTACGCCTATGGCGACCACTGGGCAGTGGCGCTACCGTTGCAGGAAAAATGGCCCTACTGGGCGGGCAACAGCGCCGGCAGCCAGTTTCCACGCGCGGAGTTGTTAGAGGCAATCGTGCTGTACCTCGTCGAGGCACTTGGCCCTGAAGCCGGCCGCGAGATTCGGCGATCCGGGCTGAATGCACTCAGCGATCACGTTGCCAGATAACGAACGCGCATTGTGTCCGGCGAATCGAACTGCCCTTTCGTTGCCTTATCGAACCAAATGATTCCTTGCGCGCCCAGCGGGGAAAGGCGTTCTTCAGACGAAGGAGGAGTAGGGATCCACGAAAGCCCACCTGATGGTGATCAGAAGGCGCCGGACTTTTTCTGGGCAGGTGCGCGTCAACAAGGGCAGCCCCAATCGACTATCGCGCGTTATTAGGGGACGTACCAGAATGGCACTAAGTTAAGCCTACTCAGCACGGATTTCCGGGTGCTCCTTGATTCCCAAGACGGGACAATTGGGCATGACAAACAAGACGTTATTCCTGCCTGGATTTCATCTTCCTACACTGCGCCGCAAACCGCGTACGGCGAGTCAGATACTGGCAGAGGAAAGAGCGCGTGTCCGCCGCATTCCATCAGTCAACTTGGTGGTCTGTTCTCGAGAATCTTACCCGCCAAGGCGTTGGAACTGGATGCAGACGGAGCATTCAGTCGACGCCGCCTGTTCAGCAAGTCCAACACCTTCTGGGCCTTTTTCTCACAAGTGCTGGATGCGGATGGCGGCTGCCAGGAAGTCGTTCGTAAGGTCCAGGCTTTCGCCGCTGCGCGCGCCATGCCGGCCCACTCGGCGTCCTCGTCTGCCTGCTGTCAGGCACGCAGCAAACTCGAGCAAAGCGATCTGGAAGAGATCCTCGCCCACACGGCGGATAGCCTGCAGCAACGTGGCCGCAGCCAATGGTGGAAAAACCGTCGGGTCGTCGTCGTGGACGGCACCGGAGTGAGCATGCCGGATACACCCGACAACCAGGCGATTTGGCCGCAGCAATCCCAGCAAAAACCCGGCTGTGGCTTTCCGCAGGCCCGCGTGTGCGCCTGCTTTTGCCTGCAAACAGGTGCCTTGCTGAGCTATCGCGTTGGCAACCGGAAAAAGCAGGAACTGCCTCTCTTACGCGAACAGGGGGACACCTTCGAAGCCGGCGACATTTTCCTCGGAGACAAGGGTTTTTGCAGTTACTACGACGTCTGGAAGTTCCAGCAAGCCGGTGTCGACTCGGTGCTCACCCTTGCGCGCCGGACGCCGGTTGAGGCGCCATCGGCCATCAAAGTCTTGGGCCCCGATGATTTGCTGATCCAGTGGCGAAAACCGCGTTGGAACAAGGTGCTGAGCTACAGCAAGGCAGTCTGGCAGTTGCTGCCTGAGCAACTCACCCTGCGACAAATCAAGGTCACCGTTGATGCCCCCGGTTTTCGCGTCAAGACCTTTGATCTCGTCACCACGTTGACCGATGCAGCAACCTACAGCACCGCGGAGTTGGCCGACCTGTACTACCAACGCTGGGATGTCGAACTCTTCTTTCGAGACATCAAGACGACCATGGGCATGGATATCTTGCGCTGCCGCACACCGACCATGCTGAACAAAGAAATCCTGATGCACCTGATTGCCTACAATGCGATCCGGCGACTGATGTGCGATGCGGCCAAGGGGGTCGAGCAAGCACCACGGCAAATCAGTTTCAAAGCGTCTGTCCAGGCCCTGCGGCAGTGGGAGCCCCTGTTCAACAGTACCGACCTGAGTGACCGAAAACGGTGCCGTTTGGCGGTATCTCTCGTCCAAGCCATCGCAGCCAACGTGATAACCCCTCGACCTGGTAGGCGAGAGCCGAGATGCGTCAAACGAAGGCCTAAGCCCTATGCCATGCTTACCGCACCACGACATGAAATGATCGAGATCCCACACCGCGGCCGATACACTGCAAAACAGGCTTAACTTAGTGCCATTCTGGTCTGTCCCGTATTGGGCATCGGCTATCGTCAGGATGGCTGTTTACTTGTCCGGATCGATCTTGGTGATCTTCGACCCCTGTATGCCAAGACCAGCCATCAGGCCCGTCTGGTCGAAAAAGAATACATAGATGTCATCTTTGGCGGTTGTGGTGGTCATTGATTTGGCCAAGCCCTCATCCACAATAACCACGCTCGGTCCAACACCGACTTCCCAGCCATCGCTTTTGTCAAGGTATCTGAGCGCTTCATCCTTCATGAAGAACATCGCATACCCAAAGGATTGCGCACCGGCCTGAAGACCGTATGACGCGGCAACCGTTCTGTAGTACCCAACCGTCTTGCCACCGACCCGGAGTGCCCCCTTGCCATACTGACCGCCGACGAGAAGCCCTGCCTTGATCACATCCGGAAAAACGAGCATTCCCTTTGCGTTCGTGGAGAGTTCTTTCGCGGCAGCAGAACTCGCGTAGAGCTTTTGGATCGCGTTGTCGACGTCACGATCGAGTTGGGCCGCTGTTTCCGATGCCGCTGCAAGCGCGCTGAACAATAAAACCATTGCTGCCAGCGCCGGCACCAGAAGGTGACCAGGTTTCCTACGTTTCATTTCATTTCCCTTGATGTAAGTATGCGGTAGTCAAATGCTCGTTTCACGATAAGTATATCTGTGAATCATCTCTTTCACCTCCGAATCGCCCCGGCGGTGGCGCCGGATTGAAGGCCTCGACGGTCGATCCGGTTTCATAGTAGCGGAACTTTACCTCGTGACGATTATTGATCGCCGCCAGCGCAGTGTCTGGCTACGTGGATTACGGCATTTACCATGGCGCAGTGCTGCGCATAGATATCGAGCAGGGGCGCTTCGTCTTTTTTTACCTGGATGCACAACCCGTCTGAACCGGCTTCTGTTTAGCGGTCTTTCGGCTTGCACAAGACGATGAGGTGGTCGCGCACGCCCGGCAGGTCTCGATGTCGATGCCAAATACCCGTTTCAGGCGCTGAAACCCGGGGCGCTCGGCCGGCCCTGCGATACGGCTGCCCTATATCTTTTCGGCGCCAGGGCAAAGGCTTATAGTTGCGGCCAAAAGTTACTCAGGCGGATCCGGCTGAGTGAAAATTGCACGATTTGCGACTACAGAGGTGAGTATGTTCCACAAACGTCTCCTTACGAATTGCCTGCGCACTGTCTGTCTTGCCTGCCTGAGCGCACCGCTTTATGCCGCCAACGACTGGTTCGTCAAGGATATGCCGATCTCCCAGATGACCGAGGCCGACATCGAGATCATGTCCTCGGCCATCAATGAGACACTGGCCGATGTGGCCGACGGCGAGACGCAGCACTGGAGCAATCCGGAGACAGATGCGAGCGGTACCCTGACCCCGATGTCGACCTCCGAGGATGGCGATATGCTGTGCCGCCAGCTGCAGATCGCAAACGAGGCCAAGGGCAAGACCGCGCAAAGTGTGTACGAGTTCTGCCGGCAGGCCGACGGCAGCTGGAAGGTGCGCTCTGGCAGGCCCTCAGCAGACTCCAAGAAGCCTTCCAGACGCTGAGGGCCCTACCCGCCTTCACCCGCCTGGGCCTCGGCGGCCGCAGCTGGCGTCGTCCCCTTGACCTTCTCGCGGATGCGCTGCACTACCGCATAGAACATCGGCACGAACAGCGGCACCAGGACGGAGGCGGCAACCATGCCACCGAACACCGCGGTACCCAGGGAGCGGCGGCTCTCAGCGCCGGCGCCGGTCGCGATGACGAGCGGGATGACGCCGAGCACGAACGACAATGCCGTCATGAGCACTGCACGCAGCCGCAACCGGGCGGCGGTGACCGCGGCGTCGAAAATGCTCAACCCCGCTTGCTCGCGCTGCTCCTTGGCGAACTCCACGATAAGGATCGCGTTCTTGGTCGCCAGACCCATCAGCAGCACGATACCGACCTGCATGTACACATCGTTATTGAGCCCGGCCCAGGTCTGCCCCAGGACCGCACCCAGAATGGCCAGCGGCACCGACATGAGTACCGGGATCGGGATGGACCAGCTTTCGTACTGGGCGACCAGGAACAGGAACACGAACACCAGGGCCATGCCGAAGATCATGCCCCCCTGCCCGCCGGCGATGATCTCCTGGTAGGCCTGCCCGGTCCACTCATAGGTATACCCTGGCGGAAGGGTGGTATCAGCGAGGTTCTGCATGGCGGTGATGGCATCGCCGGAGCTGTAGCCGGATGCCGCCGAGCCGTTGATGGTGACAGAGCGGAATATATTGTATCGGCTCACCTGATCCGGACCGAACAGCGGCTCGGCCTTGACCAGCGTGCGCAGGGGCACCATGTCGCCATCGTTGTTGCGCACCTGCAGACTGTAGATGTCAGACTCGTTCTGGCGGAACGGTGCATCCGCCTGAACCAGCACCTGGTAGGTCTTGCCAAACTTGTTGAAGTCGTTGGCGTAGGCCTTGCCGGTCGAGCTCGACAGGGTGTTGAAGATCGCATCCAACGGCACCCCGAGGGTCTTGGCCTTCTCCCGGTCGATGTCGAGGAAGATCTGCGGCACCGATGCCTTGAAGGTGCTGAACACCGAACTCAGCTGCGGGGTCTGGTTGGCGGCCACTGCCAGGCCACCGAGCACCGCCGCCATGTTCTGGGGCGTGTCGCCGGCGGTGGACTGCAGGATGAACTCGAAGCCGCCGGTGCTGCCAAGTCCGGGGATTGGCGGCATACGGAAGGGAAACACCGTGGCGAACGGCAGGGCGTTGAGTTTGGGACTGACTGCATCGACGATGGCCTGCTCGTGGAGTTCGGGGCTGGTGCGCTTCGACCAGTGGTCGAGCACCACGATGGACAGGCCGCCGTTCGAGGCGATGCCCTGCTTGATGACGCTGTAGCCGGGGACGGAGATCACATCAGTCACGCCCGGTGCCTCGCCGAGGATGGCGTTCACCTCGCGTATCGCCTTTTCCGTGCGCAGCAGCGATGCCCCTTCGGGCAACTGGGTATCGACCATGAAGGCCTTCTGGTCCTCAAGCGGAACAAAGCCCGTGGGCATCTGGCCAAACAGATAGACGGTCAACCCCACCATGCCCCCGAACAGCAGCATGAAAAACGCGCTGCGACGCACCATGCCTGAGACCCATCCGGTGTAGCCGGCGGTCAGGCGGTCAAAGCCGCGGTTGAAGGCCCCGAAGAAGCCGGTGGTCGCCATCTGGGCGCTTTCAGGCTTCAGCAGGGTGGCGCACAGCGCGGGGCTGAGGGTGAGGGCATTGAGCGAAGAGATGGCCACCGCGATCGAGATGGTGACCGAGAACTGGCGGAACAGCTCGCCGGTGAGCCCTGGGACGAAGGCCAGGGGCACGAAAACTGCGAGCAGTACCAGGGTCGTGGCGATAACGGCGCCCGAGATCTCCTCCATGGCCTTTCTCGTGGCGTCCTTGGGCGAAAGACCAGCGCCCATGTGGCGCTGGGTGTTTTCCACCACGATGATGGCATCATCCACGACGATCCCGATAGCCAGGATGAGCCCGAACAGGGTGATCAGGTTGATGGAGTAACCCAGCGCCAACAATCCGGCGAAGGTGCCGATCAGGGACACCGGGATGGCGATCGTCGGGACCAGGGTGGAGCGCCAGTCCTGGATGAACACGAACACCACCAGCACCACCAGGGCGACGGCGATGAACAGGGTCTCTTTCACCTCGTCGATGGACGCAACCACGAAGTCGGTGGAGTCGTAGGCGATGTCGAAGGCCAGGTCGTCCGGGAAGCGCTGTGCCAGCTTCTGCATCTCGGCACGAACGCCCTTGGCCACTTCCAGGGCGTTGGCCCCGGGCAACTGGTAGATGGCCAACACCACACTGGGCTGACCGTTGAACAGACCGTAGGCGTCATAGTTCTTGGAGCCGAGCTCGATGCGGGCCACATCACCGAGCCTCACACGGGCGCCGTCCTCACCCACACGGATGATGATGTCAGCAAACTCCTCGGGGCTGCTAAGACGCCCCCTGCTGCGCAGGTTCCACTGGAACTGGGTACCCGGGGCCGCCGGCGAGCCACCTATCTGCCCTGCGGCCACCTGCACGTTCTGTTCCCGCACCGCCGCCAGCACATCTTCGGCGGTGAGCCCAAAACTGGCCAGCGTCCCGGGGTTCAGCCACACCCGCATGGCGTAGTCCTGCACCCCCAGGATCGATGCCTTGCCGACGCCGTCGACCCGTGCCAGGGAATCGCTGACGTTGATGTTGGCGTAGTTGTTCAGGAACAGGGTGTCGTAGGTCTGATTGGGTGAGAACAGATTGACCACCATCAGCATATTGGTGGACTGCTTGGTGGCGGTCACGCCCTGGCGCTTCACCTCCTCCGGCAGCTCCGCCATGGCCTGGCTGATCCGGTTCTGCACGTTGACCGTATTGATGTCCGGGTCGGAGCCAACCTTGAAGCTCACGGTCAGGATGTAGCTGCCGTCGTTGGCGCTGTTGGAAGACATGTAGATCATGTTTTCCACGCCATTGATCTTGGACTCGATGGGGCCCGCTACCGTGTCCGAGACGGTCTCGGCATCGGCACCCGGATAGACGGCAACCACCTGCACCTGGGGCGGGGCAAGCTCCGGATACAGGGCGACAGGCAGGGCACCGATGGCCACCAGGCCGGCGATGGTGATGACGATGGAGACGACAAAGGCAAACTTGGGCCTTTCGATAAAGAAGGCGCTGAACATCGTCTAGCGCTCCCTGGCTTCGTCGCCGGCACCAGGCGGTGGCGCTGCAGCCGCTTCGCCCGCGCTCTCCTCGCCGGCCTGCTGCATCGACGGTCTGGGGGCAATCTTGGCATCCACCACCAGGCCCGGCCGCACCTTCTGGATACCCTCCACGATGACCTGCTCGCCAGGCTCCAGTCCGGAATTGACCACCAAGTCACCGGAGTAGGCCTGGCCGGTCGTGATGCGCCGCAGCTCTACCTTGCTGTCCGGCGCCACCACCATCACGAAACCCCCCGCCTGGTCTTCCTGCACCGCGGACTGCGGGATGACCAGCTTGTCCGTGGCCTCCTCCCGGCCCAGCATGGTGCTCACATACAGACCCGGCACCAGCAGCTTCTGCGGGTTGTCGAAGCGGGCCCGCAGCACGATGGTGCCGGTCCTGCGGTCCACCACATTATCGATGAAGTCCACCCGTCCCACATGCTCGTACAGGCTGCCGTCGGGGAGGCGCAGCCTCACCTCGATCTTGTCCAGATCAAGCTCGTCATTCCCGGCCTGATAGCGGCGCTTGGCTGCGATTACATCCCGTTCGCTGACGCTGAAGTTGGCGTAGATGGGATTGAGCTCCACCAGTCGGACCAGTTCCCCGGCCTGCGGGCTCACCAGGTCGCCCATGCTGACTGAGGCCCGCCCGATGCGACCGCTGATGGGTGCGGTGATGACCGTGTGAGACAGATCGATCCGCGCCTTGAGGAGCTGCGCCTCGGCGGTTTTCAGATTGGCCGATGCCTGCAGCAACTCGCTCTCTGCCTCATCGAGCTTCTGCTGGCTCACCGACTGTTTCTTGGCCAGGGATCGGTAACGCTTCACATCCTTGTCCGCACGCGCGACCGCCGCGCTCGCCTCGGCGACCGCCCCCTCGGCCGCGGCCACGCCCGCCTCATAGAGCGCGGGGTCGATCGTGAACAGCTCGGCGCCCTGCTCCACATCCCCGCCCTCCTCGAACCTCCGCTCCAGCAGGTAGCCCGAGACCTGGGCGCGCAGCGATACGTCGTTGACCGCGACGGTCTGGCCGACATACTCGACGGTCTCTGATATCTGCTGCCTCGCGGCCTTCGCGACCAGCACCCCGGGGGGTGGCACCTCGACCGCCTGCTTCGTGCCAGAGTCGCAGGCAACCAGCAAGAATGCAGACATCGCAACCATAGCAATGTGCCGGGAATTCTTTATCGATACGGTTTGTCGCATGAGCTGCAATTCGCCTCTTGGCTGTCGGTGTTTATGGCCGCCGTGGCGCAGAAAGCCCCGGGGCAATCAACAACGCTGTCGGGAATGGTGAAAAGATTGCATTCGGCGCCGGCCCGCGACGTGTCGATGTCGGCTCGGTCTCAGGGCGCTGCTTGGGTGGGAAGCCATGATTGGTGTTATTTGGCGTGATTCTATCCGCGTTTGCAGGATTTGTCTTATTTGGCGTAGCGCTGGCCACAGCCGCACCCGTATCGGCGCGCATGCGCCCCAATCCGGCGCATGCCGGCCTGCGCCTGATGCATCCTACACAAGTTGCAGGACCGTCCGCCCGTATAGCCCCCGCAATAAATGCCAGACTTAACGAAGCATCAGATTAAAGGACGGTGCAATCGGGTATGGGGGGCGGAGGCGCCTTGCGTTTACGGGAGGCCACCAGACGCTGGACGAAGGTCAGTTCGTCCGTGGGCCTCTTGTCGATCTTCACGTACTCGATGCGTGCGACGCCATCAACCTCGCGGATGCGGAAGTAGTTGATGCAGTACTTCGGCACGTAGACCTGCGGCAACAGGCCCCAGCGCGCATTCACCCGCTCGAACTGCTTGATCCAGGTGCCGGTGTTGACCACGGCCCTTCCGTCGACGTACCGGATCGACGGGGCGTGCGTGTGGCCATAGACGAACACCGCGACCTTCGGATCCTCTTCGAAAACCCGCCGCGCGGCAGCCAAGTACTGCTCCTCCTTCTGGCCGGTCAGTTCGCTGGGGCTCACGTCCAACCCGAAACGCTTCGCAGCCCGCTGCATGTCGCGCAGCACAAAATAGCCTGGAATCGCCAGGATAAGCAGCTGCATCAATATGGCGGCATTGATCGTAAGGACGAACTGCACGGCGTTGCCGAAGATCCCCAGAGACTCCAACACACGGTTGTTCAGGAACAGGTTCGTGGCCGTCACCCCTGCGGCCTCGAGCCCGGCACCGATGAGCACGAAGACGGTCAGGCCGAAGAGCAGCAGGAACGGCAGGAGGATCCAGCGCAGCCAGGGACTCATCTCTTTGTAGAAGTAGTTGGACCACACCCAATGCGGGACGTCCTCGGTAGGATAGACGGACTGGACGTCCTTGAGCCAGTTGTAGCGCCCGCGATCCGAGAGCTGTCCCGCGCCCCCCACCATGTTGCTGGTGATGTAGTAACCGATCGGTTGCGCGTACGGGTTGCCGTAGTCCGGCATCCGGTTGGCGGCATCGTGCTGGTTGCCGTGCTCGATCCAGATTCGGCTGCCTTCCAGGTCGCGGGTGATGGAGGCATCCTGTTCGAGGTGCACATTGTACTGTGCCAGGAACGGGATGAACTCCGGATAGCATGCAAGCTCGTAGTCGTGATTACCCGGCAACAGCGTGATACGGATCTTCTCTCCCGCTCGCTGGAACGCGTCGAAGATGCGGGGAAACTGATCGGCAAGCACATCCATCTTCTCGCTGCCGTCGACCTTCGTAAACTCCCACAGGCCGAAGGCGTCACCCACGATCACCAGCTCGACGTCCTCGTCCACCCTGGCCGCGAGGCCCTCGAGGAACGCAACCAGTTCGTCCTCAAACTCGCACACGCCGAGGGCCTCGTCTCCACCAATGTGCAGATCGCTGATGAAGTAATAATTACGGGTCGGTCCAGGCATGCTACGTCTCAACTCCGTATCGGTACGGGCATAATCGATCGATCGCGCCGGCCATGTGCGGTTGGGCGCCGCTCTGGAGCGAAAGGCATAGCCATAGCTATGACTTGAGTGAAGAGCAAGTGCAAGCGTGCATGGGCAAGCGAGGGCCCGGATAGATCAAAGGCGGTTTACAAACGGTGCCCCCAGTTAATCACCAGGACATCGAGATCTGCCGCATTCTTGACCGGGCCTGCATGCCAGCCTGTGATCGACTGGTGCAACTTGCAGGCTAGCATAGTGCGATCTGTTTGGCACTTCTTGCGGGGCTATATTGGCGGGCGGTCCGACCCCGGGAAGGGTGCATCAGGCTGCGCCGGGTATCGTCGCAAACGCTACAATACGCTGCGCTATTGCACCCTACCGTTGCCGCCAAGGCTCCCGACAACGGCCGTGCCGAGCACAAGGCGAACCTCGCGGTCACGTACCCGTCGATCTCGTTGTCAGCCGCAGCTCCCTCAGCGAGGCCAGACCATCTCCAGATTGTCCGGGGACACGTAGTCATCGCTTATGAACAACACCAGGCGCAGGCCGTCGGTGAAGTAAGGATCGAGGGTGTAGTTGTAACGCGGGTCTTGCGGAGTCGCCGCTCCGACACCGTTCACGTAACCGATACCGGCCAGGCTGCCCGACAGCAGCAGATCCTGCAGAAGGTAGTCACGCGTCTCGTCCACGTCCGGGTCGATCTTGTGGGTGGTAATCGTCTTCGAGGACAGTCTGACGCCGATGTCGCGGCTGATCTGCCCTATCCAGACCTCTGCGCCCTGATAATCGATCGGCGTGAACCACAACCGCAGGTGGTTACGCTCATCGACCGAACCGCGCGCCTTCTGCAGCGCAATGTCCTGCTTGCGACCGTCCAGATAGAGCGCCGAGACCGGAGAGTTGCGGTACTTGAGTCCGAACAACGATGACCAGATGGTGCTCATGACAGTGCTGCCGGTAACTGTCTCGGTGACATCCCATCCGCGCCGAACAAGGGAATGAAACAATTTGCCCTCGCCGGGCCCGACGATAGCAATGTTGAGCGGGTCACCCGGTGTCTTGCCATCCGGGCCCAGCACGCAGCATGAATAGTCCTCCAGCGCCTTGCGCAGCCCCTCGCGATCCACCGCGCGTCGACTGTGTGGCGGGACGACCTTGTCGAACTCTACCTGCGTGTAGTCTGCCTGCAAGCCCGGCACCTCCACCAAAAACTCGAACGTCTTCGTGTGGCCGGGGTTATACAGCACCAGGCTGGTGTATTTCATGCCATGGTCCTGATTCGTGTGGACAAATCCCTCCCGCGTTTCGCCCGCGGCAATGTACAGAGGCATTGCCTGCTCGTCGAGGTACAGCTGCATCGCCCGTTCGCCTTGCGACGAAAATCTGGAACGGAACATCCAGGCCACTTCCTGCGGCGAGAAGTAATCGGGATCCATGTCCGCGGCCAGGAAGACATAATCGACGTCATCCTTATTGTCGACCCGGACCCAGACAGGCTGAATTTCACGCTTGTTCAGAGGGGCCCCGAATATCGCGGCCGCCTCCTCGGCGCTTGGGACGGCAACGGTGACGGTGACAGCATCCTTCGTCTGTGTCTGTGCACGCTGCATGAACCCGGCGCCCTGCCCCGGCCTGGGGATGAAGTTGGCACAGCCTGCCACCAGTGAGGCCAGGGTCACGACCAATATCAGGCCCGCACGCAGGCGGACA
>Ga0316192_10002211_pt1 | contig 14279 bp, 10 predicted proteins | sample MerIslwburrow_MG_FD_204931 | JGI IMG/M metagenome (GOLD analysis project Ga0316192, IMG submission 204931) | Coastal sediment microbial communities from Maine, United States - Merrow Island worm burrow | ecosystem: Environmental > Aquatic > Marine > Coastal > Sediment | place: USA: Maine...
GCGTTGCGGCGTGGCGTGAAAAAAATGGGTCTCACGCAACGGCGCTACGACGCAACGGCAAAAAAATACAATGATTGATGGCAGTTTTTAAAACTTCACGTGGCGTCGTTGCGGCGTGGCGTGAAGAAAAATGGGCCTCACGCAACGACGCTACGACGCAACGGCAAAAATTACAATGATTGATGAAAGTCTTTAAAAACATCACGTGGCGGCGTTGCGGCGTGGCGTGAAACATTTATACCTCACGCAACGGCGCTACGGCGCAACGATAAAAAAACTACGATGATTGATGAAAGTTTTTAAAACATCACGTGGCGGCGTTGCGGCGTTGCGTGAAACATTTATACCTCACGCAACGGCGCTACGACGCAACGATGAAAAAGTACAAGATTGATGAAAGTTTTTAAAAACATCACGTGGCGGCGTTGCGGCGTGGCGTGAAACATATAAACCTCACACAACGGCCTGCTCAAAACTAATAAAACGTTGCAACACAATATTAAAATAAGGAGATATTGCCATGGAAACACGAAGCACTTTACGCTATTTGACCGGCCTATTGCTATTGGGTTCCTTGGCCTTTATCGGGTGCGCGCAATTTCAGCATAAAATGCCCGAAGCACTGCCTTTCATGGAACGTACCCAGACGAAAACCGACGGCCAGGTACGGGTGACCGTGGCGGTTCCCAGTGCTGAGGAAAGCCAGCAAATATTTGGCTTCCCGCTGGCAGGTAAAAACATTCAGCCGGTGTGGCTGGAGGTTGAAAATAACAGCGACCGCGGGTTTTTTCTTTACCACATCGCCATGGACCCGGATATTTATTCGTCCGGCGGAGTCGCCTGGAAGTTCCAATCCAGTCTTTACACAAAGAATTCTCAAAAAATTATTTACAATTTGTTCCGTGATAACGAAATCGATTGGTTCTTTAAACCCGGCACCACCACCTCGGGATTTGTCTATACCAACCTGAAGATGGGAACCAAGGCGGTATTGGTGAGGCTTTTTGCTGAGAAGAGGGTCAAGGAGATTGCGTTTTTTGTGGAAGTCCCCGGCTTCAAGGCGGACCATCACGAGCTCGATCCCTATACCCTGTATGCCGAAAAGGACATGATTGACCTGGATGATGACGGTTTGCGTCAGGCCCTTGAAAACCTGCCTTGCTGCCTGACAAACAAGGACGGAAGCGGTAAAAGTGATCCGCTCAACATCATTGTGATTGGCCCGGAGGAAGAGATCTGGCCGGCCTTCATCACCCGCGGCTGGGATGAGGCCGAGGTCATCTACGGTGCCTCATTGGGCCGAACCATCGCGTCATCTGTATTCGGCAGGCGCTACCGCTACTCACCCATGAGCGCGCTTTACTTCTACGGCAGGCCCCAGGACGTCGGGCTTCAGAAAGCGCGCCAAACCGTTGACGAGCGCAATCACCTGCGTTTGTGGCTCAGCCCGATGCGCTATCAAGGCATGCCGGTCTATATCGGCCAGATCAGTCGCGATATCGGGGTTAAGTTAACGACCAAATCGCCGACTTTGACCACCCATGAAGTCGATCCCGATGTCGATGAAGCCCGGGATTATCTTATCCAGGATTTGCTGGAGTCCCAAAAAGTGGCCAAAATCGGTTTGGTAACGGGTGTCGGGCAAGCAGACCCGGAGAACCCGCGCTATAACCTGACGGATTCTCCTTACTGGACGGACGGCTTGCGGGTGGTATTCGTATTCACCGAGGAGCAGGCCGCTCTCGATGAACTCGAGTTTTTCGACTGGGAGCGGATTTTTCAGTAGTATGAATAGAGGACAGCGATGGTGTGTTATTAGTTATTGGTTATTTGTTAATAGGTTGAAAGGAAATTAATAACGCTTCATTGTAAAGAATCCGAGCTTAAAGTGCACGGCATTGGGGGGAAGACTGGAATTAGACCGTAGGAATACTGGAGTATTGGAGTACCGGAGTAATGGAAACCACATTTCCGGGGTACTAAGGGTGAGCTAAATGATTTGCACACAACGACCTACATTTGCTTTTGCCAAATAACATATGATTATATAGCAATATGGCACAAAACGCGGCTTAAACACCTCGGTCTGAATTACACCCAACACTCCAACACTCCAATACTCCAGTACTCCAACGCTCCGGCTCTATTTTATTGACAGGACCAGTTATCTGTGACCTTGCCCCGAGGGTATGTTTTCAACATTAAAAAAGACAGGAGGTAAGCTCCATGATATCCAACCACCCATCCCATCGCATTTTGAAGGTATTTTTTCTAACCTTAATGTGTTTTTTAATCGCTCAGACGTTCGGTTTTGCCGCCAAAAAAGACAAGAAAAAAGGATATGTCATGACCGAGGCCGAGCTGCAATCTGAACTGATGAGTTATGCCGACCGTTTTGCGAGCATTATCACTCAGGCCCTGGAAGATTTTGAAACTTTAAACCCCCAGCCCCAGGCACGCCAAGTTATATTAAGCGACCTGGTATATTCCCAATCGGCAGTCTATACCATCGCGGCCGAGCCGAATCCGCAGGTGGGATTGCTGGACATGGTCGCGGTGACAACATTGGGGCGTATCATCTACGAAGATAACATGGAGTGAAAAAACCCTGAATGACGTGATGGCAAGAGTTGCCATCGAACGCGAGGCATTCATCAGTTAATTCATGGATCGCCTAATCGGCGAGCAGAAGAATGCACTCGAGGCAATATTGATTGAAGAGCAGCAGGCAACCGGGCTGGTCGAAACAACCAATCAACTTGTCGGCACGGTGGGTCTGGAAAAGCTTTTGCCCGAGCTCGTTAAGGCCATCGATCAAGTGGGCAATGAAGGTGAAGAGATCATCGATCATTCCTTCCGGCAGGGAGTTCTGTTTATTCTTATCGCAATGGGAGCTTATGTCATCGCCAGGCTGATTTATAATTTTTTGAATAAGAAGCTAATTAATCCGTCTTGAAAAATAGCATATTCAAGTTTATAAATCTTTAGGTGAATACTAGAGGTTATCCAACAATCAAAGTGCCCACGGATTAATTAATTTAATGCTGCGCATTTTCTATCTATGTTTAATTTGTTTATTCGCATTTGCTCGCAGAAGGTTCCATTTTGCCCGCTAATGTCCAATATAAGGAGCTATTTTAAAATTAAATTACCAGGTCGATAATTAAGGGACAAGTAAGACTTACGTCCGGAAGGTTTGATATGCAGATTATAATATACTACTCGGGGCAAAAGAATAAAAAGACAAGCTACCAGGCTGCTGTTCTAATCTTTGCAGCACTGTTGATGATCTCCGGATGTGCGGCTCGGGGTGCCAAGCGTATGCCGGCGGATCGATTCGATTACAACGCCGCCATTGCCCAATCAACCAGAGAACAAATGCTTCTGAATATTGTTCGCAGTCGCTACCTGGAAGTGCCGGTGTTTTTAACCGTCAGTTCAGTGCTGACCCAATATGAGTATGACAGCAGTCTAGGCCTGAGCGGTATCTTCGAATCGGGTGCCGGCACAAATGACATATTCATCGGCGATACGAATCTGAGATTTTCAGAGCGCCCGACCATTACGTATCTCCCTGTCGAGGGGCAGGAATTTTCAGCGCATCTGCTTTCAGACATCCCATCTGAAATGATTTTCGCCGCTGCTCAGGCAGGCTGGCCGATTGACGTCTTCATGCGAATTGGCATCCAGCGACTGGGAGCGGCGGAAAACATGTCATTTGGAGAGATTCCCGCCACCGGGTATGGCGACTCGAAAACGCAGTTTGAAGATGAGTTCAAGAAACTTAAACGGTTTGAAAGAATGATTGAGTTAATTTTCATCCTCAGTGATCGGAAGGTTATTGAAGTTCAGCAGGTTGAAAAGGATGGAAAAAGCGAGCGCTATTTTTTGATCGCCGAGGAAGTTCCGGAAGATTTGCGTCCCCTGCTCGGCGAGTTGAGACAGCTCATCGGGCTCACCAACCGCAACCGGTTTCGCATAACAGAACGGGTCACCAATATAAAAGACGATGAAATATCTATCCAAACGCGTTCCGTCATGGCGATGATGGAATTTATGGCCAGAGGGGTTGAAGTTCCGCTTGCCTACCTCGAAGAGGGACGGGTCATCGACTACGGGCTGCAGAGCAGTGACGGTCAAGCAGCCAAGGGGCTGATTTCCTTTAGAATGCATTCAAGTAAAAATCGTCCGCAAGATGTGTTTGCCAAAGTACGTTACCAGGACTACTGGTACTTTATCGATCACACCGATATTACCAGCAAACGGGCCTTAAGCCTCATTATCGTCCTGTTCCGGCTTATGGCGCCCACGCCTGCCGGTGCTGCGCCTATTTTAACGCTTCCAACGGGGTAATCAGGATGAAACTAAAAATTAGAAATTATGTAAAAATCGGTTTAAAAGAAAAGCTTATCATTCTCTGCCCGGCTGTGGTACTTGCGATCCTGGCATTCCTTATTGCATTTTATTTTGTGGATCCGTTGCCGCCACGGCGCATCTCCATCGGCTGCGGGCCGCCGGAAGGCGCCGATTTTAATTTCGCGCAAGCCTATCAGGAAATTTTATCCAAAGAGGGCATTACGCTGGATTTGAAAAACACGGCCGGTTCGGCCGAAAATCTTAAACTGCTGGGTGCGGAATCAGGCGGAGTGGACGTTGCGTTCGTTCAGGGCAGTATGAAATCGTTGGCCCCAGACACCGATCTGGTATCACTGGGCAGCTTATTTTTCGAGCCGTTGTGGATTTTTTATCGCAACGACCTGGCGTTGCGGCGAATTCCGGATCTGAAAGGACTGCGGCTGGCGGTCGGAAAAGAAGGCAGTGGTACAAAGGTTTTAACCATGCGGTTGCTCAAACTGAACGGCATCGATTCTCAAAATAGCCGAATTCTTTCATACGGTTACCAAAAAGCCGCCGAGATGCTCTTAAAGGCTGAGGTGGATGTTGCCTTTTTTGTGTCCACCCATCGTGCCGCCCACGTTCTTAAACTGATTGACTCAAAATCTGTCAAACTGATGGGACTTGAGCGGGCTGAGGCCTACGCACTGCTTTATCATTACCTGTATGTGTTGAAAGTGCCCGAAGGTGTGATCGATTTAGCGGCCAATATCCCTGCCCGTGATTTGACCCTGGTGGCGCCGACCACCCAGCTGGTGGCACGATCGGATCTGCATCCGGCCCTGATCAATTTACTTTTGGAGGCGGCGACAGTCGTTCATAAATTCGGTGGAGACTTTGAACGTGAGGGTGAATTTCCAGCGCCGAAATATCTGGATTTCAAATTGAGCCCGGAGGCAGAGCGGTTTTACAAATCCGGCCCGCCTTTCCTGCAGCGCTATCTTCCCTTTTGGATAGCCATCTTGGTCAGCCGCATGGCAATTTTGCTCCTGCCGTTGGTTGCGGTGGTTTTGCCTTTGTTTAAGCTAATGCCGTTAATCTATCGCTGGAGAATCCGATCCAAAATCTATCGCTGGTATTCAAAACTGCGTGCGTTTGACCCGGAAAGGCATAAGCAAGAAGCAACCGAACGTCTGCAGGAGTATCTGGTCAAGCTCGAAGGGATCGAAGAAAAAGTTTCCAATATCTCAGTGCCGCTCTCATATTCAGAAGAACTTTACCACCTGCGCATGCATATCGACATGCTGCAAACTAAGCTTAAGCAAAGGATAGAAAATGAGGAGAATCCTGACAATTTTTACCAACGGGCAACACCTGATAAGCAATAAACTGCAATGAACTGTTAGATGGTGATGGCAGTGAGTTCGCCGCAAAAGCTATCTTGACGAAGTTCGCTGGTAACTTTTAATAATGAAAGGGGGCGGAAAATGAAACAGCGCTATTGGAGACAAATATTATGTTGCATTTCTTTCATGCTGGCGATTTATGTATTCATGCCAACGTTTCCGGTGTTTGCACAGGATGCTAAGGCCGGACAATCCAACTCTCAGTTGGAATTCCAGTCCTCCGAGGAGATCGATTCGCACGTTGCCGGTATGACTGATGAGCAGGTCAGGCAAGCCCATATTCAAAAATTGAAACAGGATGCGGAAAAGCGGTCGGCGTCGGAGAAAGGGCGTCCACCAAACAAGATTGTTGACAGTTTTTATGGGGCGGCCAAGGCAGCAGCAACTGTTTTAAAACGTGTTGGCGGCATTTTTAGCGGAGAGGATAGAAGTGCCGTCCAGAGGACCGATGTGATCGCGAAGCTATCGGCCGGAAAAGGCATCCCTTATCTATTTGGAACCATCGTAGGTTTGGCAATGATCATCGCCCTGGGGCTGGTGTTGCGCTGGTTGTTCTTACGAACCACCGCCGACATCCGACAAAACTTAATCAATGCCGTGCGACTGGGAAAATTACATTTTTTTGGAAGGATCCTTTCACGCATACTGCTGGATGCCATGGGCATCGGTGTTTATATCCTGACTACATTTATTCTCTTTGTAATGATCTACCAGGAGGGAAAACCGAGTTATGATATTGTTTCCATCTACCTGATTATCAGCTACTATATCATGGTCTTCATCTTTGGCGCCAGGGTCATATTTTCTCCCAAAGCCGCTTCACTGCGCTTGGTCCCCATGGCGGACCAAGATGCATCTTTTATGTATAATTGGATCCTTCGAATTGTATTGATTGCGGGGCTGATCGCCGGAGTCACCAATATTCTTCAAAATTTCAGCGTCAGTGGACAGTTATACCTGATGTCGCTCGGCTCGGAGGGGGCCGTCGTTATATTGGCACTGGTGATCATGATCTGGCAAAGCCACAAAAGGGTGCGCCAGGCAATTTTGGGGGAAAATACCGAGCAAGAGCTCAGCAAAGGTTCACTGCGGGCTGGATTCGCCAGGAACTGGCATTATTTTGCCATCCTCTATACTTTGATAGCAGGTGGAATCTGGGTTGCCAAAGCACTCAACGAGGAAAACGTAACGGTCGTGAATCTGATCCTCAGCATCTTTCTGATTCCCATTGTTATCGGAGTGGATCAGTGGGTTCAGCGCTTATTGAAAATCGCTTCGGGCGAGTTTCGCGAAACGATTGATCTGAGCGACGATGCGCCACCGGAATCCGAGGAACAGCCGGAGCCTGCCGGCAAAATGGATATAGCGAATTACATCCCGCTGATTCGACGTTTTTTCCGCATCTTTTTGGTTGTATTTCTTTTCTTTGGCTCAATGCGCCTGTGGGGCATCGATATTCAGATCGGCCGTGTGTTTACCCGCAGTGCCCTCAGTATCCTGGCAATATTGCTGCTCAGCTTTATCGCCTGGCAGCTGATCAAAGCCAGAATCGATCAAAAGCTCCAAGAAGAAATGCCGGAAGATGACGAGCACGCAGAGGAAGGCGGTGCCGGTGGCTCCCGCCTGGGGACCCTGCTGGTGTTGCTGCGTAAATTTGTGCTGACCGTCATGGTTGTCATCGTCGCCTTGATCATTCTGGCGTCCATGGGTATCAATATCGGTCCCTTGATTGCCGGCGCCGGCGTGGTCGGTCTGGCCATTGGTTTTGGCGCCCAGACACTGGTCAAGGATATCATCGCGGGGGTATTTTTTCTGATCGACGATGCCTTTCGGGTCGGTGACTATATAGAAACGGGCGGTACGAAAGGTTCGGTGGAACATATCTCCCTGCGCTCGTTAAGGCTTCGTAACGCCCGGGGCCCGGTGCACACCATACCCTTCGGCGAAATGGGCACGGTAACCAATATGAGCCGTGACTACATCATCACCAAGCTCGATTTTCGGGTTCGCTATGACACAGATGTGGATAAGGTCCGTAAAATCATTAAAAAGATTAATCTGCAAATCGCACAAGACCCGGAAATGGGACCCGACCTGCTGGACAAAATCAAGTCCCAGGGGGTCAAAGAAATGGACGACTCCGCCATGATCATGCGCGTGAAATATAAAACGGTTCCCGGGGGGCAATTTGTTATCCGACGGGAGGTGTACCGGTTGTTGCAGGAGGCTTTCAGGGAAAACGGCATCGAATTCGCCCATCGCAACGTCACGGTTTACCTGCCGCCGGATGAAGAAGCCGGTGACCATGATAAGAAAGCGATCGAAGCCGGTGCTGCCGCGGCTGCCGCTGTCGCACAGGCGGAGGAGGAGCAAAAAAAGACTATATAATGGCCTGAATAAACTCCGATCCATTATTTTGGAAAACCGTTCACTTGAGAAAAGGATAAAAGATTGTGAAATCAAGGTTATTCATCAATTTTGTCATCGCGATATTGCTTACCGCTATACTTGTCGTGACCAATGCAGGTGCACAAGAAACCCCTTCGGTAGAATCCACATCAACCCGTCCAAAGGATGATTATTCTTTGGGAAGCGCCAACGCTTTGCTCAAGCCACCGAATACAGTCAGTCCACGGGAGACGCTGAGAAGCTTTATCGAAAATATGAACCTCGCCTACGGTATGTTGATGAAGGCCCATCACGAAAACTTGAAAACGCCCGGATACTTTCCCTCGGAATCTGTCCGGCAGATGGCAAAACAGGCAGAGGAATTTTTCGAAAGCGGGGTCGAATGCCTGAATTTAAGCCAAGTTCCGAACAATCTAAAGAAAAATACAGGTTACGAGGGTGCCATTATGCTCAAGGAGGTTTTCGATCGGATCGACCTGCCGCCATTTGAAGAGATCCCCGACGCCAAGGCCATCGAAGCTGAGGAAGAAAAGGAGAAAATAGCGGAATTGAGTCGCTGGAGAATACCCAATACAGATATCATCATTGACCAGGTTGAAGAAGGTCCCCGCGAAGGGGAGTTTCTATTCACCCCCGGGACGGTCGCCCGGCTTGAAGAATTCTACGGCAAAGTAAAAGACTTTCCCTACAAGCCCAACGCGCTCATCAGCCACGATTTTTTTGATTTTTATACAATCAATCCCGGCCGGCTGCTGCCGCCCAAGTGGAGTCAATGGTTGCCGGCCTGGTCAGATGAGACCTACCTTGATCAGACCCTATGGCAGTGGTGCGCTCTGGTTGTTCTGCCCCTCGGTCTCTTGCTGATTGTGCGGGTGCTTGTACGGTGGTGGCATCGAAGGACTGCCGAGCTTTCTTCCGGGAAAAAAACTGCTGGATGGCTTTTGGTTGTTCTGGTTACCGTGATAATGGTCAGTCTGATTAAGTATGTCCTCGACGAGCATATCAACATTACCGGATCGGTGCTCATATTTGTCGAGAATACCCTGCAAAGGATATTTATAATCTTTTTGATCGCCTTAATCTTATGGCAGTTTATGAAATCCCATATTCAAAAAAATATAGAGGAAGAAGTACCGCAACAAGAAAGTGAGGCGGAAGAAGGGGGCTCCGGCGGCTCCCGGAGTGAAACCTTGCTCATTTTGTTGCGCAAAACGGTGGTGGTCGTGTTTTTCACCATCGTATTCCTGCTTTTTCTCTCCTCGATGGGGATAAATATCGGCCCGCTGCTGGCAGGTGCCGGTGTGATCGGTTTGGCGATTGGGTTCGGTGCCCAGACCCTGGTAAAAGATATCATCGCAGGCGTCTTCTTCCTCATTGATGATGCTTTTCGGGTCGGCGATTACATCGAAACCGGCGGCCAGAAAGGTATGGTGGAACATATATCATTGCGCTCGTTGAGACTGCGCAACCCACGTGGTCCCGTGCACACAATACCCTTCGGCGATATGGGCACCGTAACCAATATGAGCCGGGACTACATTATCACAAAACTCGATTTCCGTGTTCGCTACGACACCGACGTGGAAAAGGTTAGAAAAATTATAAAAAAGAAAGTATATGAACCGATTATGCAAAATGAGGAGCTGGCCCCGAAACTTCTCGACAAAATAAAATCCCAGGGCGTTAGAGAAATGGATGACTCTGCTATGATCATGCGGGTCAAGTACAAAACTGCCCCGGGAGATCAGTTTGAAATTCGAAAAGAAGTGTATCGACTGATGCAAGAAGCCTTCGCGGAAGAAGCCATCGAGTTTGCCCATCGCAACGTTACCGTTTACATCCCGTCAGACACCGATCAAACAGAGTCAAGTGGAGAACCGGATAAAGGCGCAATGACACCCGGCCCATCTGATAAAAAGTTCCTAGAGACGGCCGGTGCAGCTGCTGTGATCGCGACGGCCCAGGCTGATGAAGATGCAAAAACCACACAAAAACAATAGGGTAATGAGAGATTAAATGAACCAAAGAATTTCGCCTGAAAAGACGAAGGCACTCAACCTATTGAGCAGAGAACCAAAAAAGGAGTTCTTTTATGCAAGAAAATAGATATCGTTTTAGTTCATACTTTATTTTATTGGGCATTTGTCCGTTTCTTCTTATTGGCCTAATGTTTGGTTTTCTGTCCGGGTGTTCGGAGAAATCGAAGCAAGCAAAGGCTTCTAATGAAAGTGTGAGTGGGCGAAGAATTATAGCTGAACTACCGAAGATTGGTGAAATTGTCACAACTGAGAGAGCTTTAGATCTTTGTGAATACTATGGTTTCAATTACCTTGCAAAACGAATTAAAGACAATTCAGATCACTTCAAAGAGTGGAAATTTGATGGATGTTCAATGACACCTGAGGCAGTTGTAAGCGAGCTCATCAAGGTCCCCACTTTAGTAGAAATCTGTCTCAGACATGATCTTGGATATGCCTACGGTGACCCTGGCAATGAGGAGGAGCGCATACTTGTTGATAAGAAATTTCAAAAAGACTTGTTAGATGGCGGTGCCAGTAAGGTCACCGCAAAAGTGATGTTTGACGCCGTCCGGGTGGGCGGCAAAGAAAAACTCTGTCTTCCTTTTTCATGGAGTTTTGCGAGGGTGGCGCCCTGCAAACTAGGTGTTGGATTGATATTGAAACACTAGATATTGGTGTCAGGTTTCGGGTGTCAGGTTTCAGTATCTAACATCTCCTTTTCCTGACACCTGACACCTGAAACCTAACCTTAAAAAATGTTGCCAGAAAAACACCACTAAGGGCCTAATACAGACCGCGGCATTCAGCTTGGAAAAATAGCTGTGACTCTATTACTTTCGAGGGATTGCATGAAAATTGGACACTGGTACTCAGGTTTCAGGTGTCAGTAGTAAAAAAGCGAGAACTGGCCTGAAACCTGACACCCGACACCCCTGGCCCAGACCTAACTTAGCATGAATCTGGAAGATAAAACATTATTGGGATCTCTTGCAATGAACAGTATGAATCAGTCATATCGCACCAGGGCGGGCTGAACCCTATGCTCCGAGAAGGCTTCACTACGCCCGATAATGTCCAAGAAAAGACCTAATTTTTATAGCATTTTACGAAATATGTAAAAATGAAAACAGCAGCCAATATATTCCTCAAGATTATTTTCATAATAGTGCTCCAGGGCGGGGGCATTATCGCTGCTATGGCCCAGGATGAGCTTCAAGCGGTTTTCCAGCCCGCGAAAAAGGAAATTCCCAGGATTACCTTCAAAAACCTTTCCCCACCCTTTACAGATCATGATTATTTTCAGGGGTATCAGGAATTTCCCTTTCAAGTGCAAATGAAAGCATTCAGCCTGATCAATGCCTGGTGGCTGGCCGAGGCGTCCACGCTGGTGTATGCGGATGCAGACTTTGTGAGAGCCCGATTTAGCAAAGTCGGTCTACCGCAAGTCAGATTTTTCGATAAACAAAGCACCCAGTGCTATGTGGCCAGTAACAATCAATTCGCCATTGTTGCATTCCGAGGCAGCGAGATCTGGAAAAAACGAGAAACGTTTGATCTGAATAAGATAATCGCAGATTTTAAGGCAAATGCGGATATCCGGTTAACGGATTGGCCCCAGGGCGGCAAAGTCCATCGAGGATTTAAGGAAGCATTGGAGGAAGTATGGCTTGATCTTTTACCTTATATCAGACAGCTCGATGGCAAGGGGTGCAGCATATGGATGACCGGACACAGCCTGGGGGCCGCCCTTGCAACGCTTTGTGCCGGCCGCTATGGAAATGTGCAGGGAGTCTATACCTTCGGTTCTCCCAGAGTGGGCAATGAGGTTTTTAAGGAAAAATTTGATGTCAATACCTACCGGATTGTCAACAATGATGATATCGTTACGCGGGTTCCACCAGCAGGCGCTTACGTTCATGTTGGCGAGCTAAAGTTTATTGATCGTGACGGAACCATACGGGATCATATGATTGAAAAGGAGTATCCGGTCGAAAAGCAGCCAGATGAGACATACGGTCAGAAAAACACCAACCCCCCAAAAAAAAATTCTTTGGCGGGATTTATTCCGGCGGCGGTTAGAGATCATGTACCGCTGCTGTATGCCGTTCACCTCTGGAATAATATCATCGAAAAGCGGAACTAAATTTCAAAAGTTGTAGCTGGTCTATCCTTTGCCACTTTGTATTTTGTAGGTTGGGTTGAGCCTACACAAGGCTTTGTTGGGTTTCGTTGCACTCAACCCAACCTACATTTTGCCGTTGTTATATCGAAATGCGAAACCCAACAACGGCTGATTTTGGAACCGAGTCCCAAAAGTTTCTATTTTGATTAAACTGGTCGCCTTTCAGGCCAGCGGCTGCGCTGAACACTGACACCTGAAACCTTGTGTATAGACCCAGTTTTTAGAAAGGAGGCATTGAACCTATATGAAATTATACATATATGCATTTATATTGATCCTTATGGTATCGGTGTGTTCCTGTGCTACTACCGCGCCGAAGGAAGTACCAGAGCCTGAACCGAGCTATGCCCTGGAACCGGGAAAAGATGGCGCCTTTGCCGATCTCGAGGCGGCATTTGCTGAAAAGCACGGAAAACAGAGATCCGGTTTTTTGCTGCTGGACAACAATGCCGAATCTCTGCATCAGCGGTTAATGTTGCTCGATGAGGCCCGTTATTCTTTGGATATCAAATATTATGTCTGGTACGGAGACGACAGCGGCGAATTAATTTTTAAACGTACCCTGGATGCCGCCAAGCGTGGTGTGCGGGTGCGATTGATTACCGATGATATCCTTCTGACATCCGAAGATGAAAATATAGCGTTGATTAATGCCCATCCGAATGTAGAAGTCCGTATATTCAATCCCTGGAGACAATATTCGTCGCGGCGCAGCGTGAAGGCTGCTAGGACCCTGGAGCGGTTCAATTATCGCATGCACAATAAACTCATGGTTGCAGATAATCGCATAGCCATCCTGGGGGGCCGCAATCTCGGCGATGAATATTTTGGGTTAAACAACACCTTTAACTTTCTCGATATCGATGTGATAGGTGTCGGTCCGGTGGCGCGCGAATCTTCTGAGCTTTTCGATCATTTTTGGAATAATCCCTTGGTCGTATCTGCATCTGCTTTTGGCCACGACCAGCCTCAGGAATCCCCGCAAGAAATAGCAGATGCATATCTTTTGCGATTTAAAACATCCGAGCGTTTAGAAAATGTGCCGATTGAATGGCAAAACTGGGATGATATCCTCCAGCCTTACGTCAAACGCCTTCACCCCGGCGCCAGTAAAGTGGTTTACGATACGCTGGGAGAAGATACTATCTCACAAAAGATGGCCACCATCATTCCGGAGTTTAGCAAAACCGCAACATATGAATTACTGATCGTCAATGCCTATGTGATTCCGAACGAAGATATGTTGATAGGAGCTCGTGATCTTGTTCAAAAGGGAGTAAAAATCAAACTCTTGACCAATTCGCTGGCCTCCCAGGATGTGCCGGCCGTCAACAGCCATTACGGCCCCTGGCGCAAAGCCATTTTAGATGCCGGAATCGAGCTCTACGAACTTCGCCCGGATGCCGCCATCAAAGCTCAGGCGGATACCCCGCCGGTGGTGTCCGGGTTTGTCGGCCTGCACTCAAAAGCGTCGGTTGTCGACCGGTCGCGGGTCTACATCGGATCGTTCAATTTAGATCCACGCGCCAGAGATTTTAATACAGAAATGGGTGTACTCATCGATAGCCCTGAACTTGCAGAGGAACTGGCTCAATTGGCGGAAGAATTGATGGAACCGAAAAACAGCTGGCAGGTCAAACTCAATGATGAGGGCAAGCTCATATGGCAGTCGGGTGAAGACATCAGGACCAGACAACCGGCCCAGAGTTTCTGGCAACGGGTTATGGATGTCTTTTTCAAGTTGTTTCCCAGCAAATATTTTTAATTTATTAGGTTTCGAGATTGATTATACATTATTCTGATTTGATTAATTAGATTTTATGATTAATATACAGAGGTGGCAGTTCAAAAACACTGCGTCATTGGTAATAACTATCGTAACAAAAAAAAGGAGGTTAATTTCATGAAAACAAGAACATCTATTTC
>Ga0316192_10002215_pt1 | contig 14260 bp, 13 predicted proteins | sample MerIslwburrow_MG_FD_204931 | JGI IMG/M metagenome (GOLD analysis project Ga0316192, IMG submission 204931) | Coastal sediment microbial communities from Maine, United States - Merrow Island worm burrow | ecosystem: Environmental > Aquatic > Marine > Coastal > Sediment | place: USA: Maine...
CGCTCGCTGAACGAAGCGCATGGGGGAAGTATAGACGAGGATTCAGCCCAGGACGGCGCCCAGTGCCTCGAAAAGGCGATCGACCTCATCGATCGTGTTGTAGTGCACGGGTCCCACACGCACCACGCCGCCCGACTCGTACAGGCCGAGAGACTTCACTACCTCGAGCGCGTAATTATGGCCGCTCCAGGCGAAAATATTCTGCGCCGCGAGCGCCCGGGCGATTTCGTCGGGTGCGTGTCGCTCATGGGTAAACGCGACGGTCGGGCCACGTCTCGGCATCGCTTCTTCCGCCGTAATACCGTGAATCGTCACGCCGGGAAGCGTTTGCAGGCCGTGCACGAGATACTCCGCCAGCGCCTGTTCGTATTCGGCTATGGCCGCCATACCTGCACGCACGTTCTGCCGGCGATCGCCTTCGCCCCCGGCCATCGTCTCCCCGATCCAGGCAAAATACTCGACCGCTGCCGCGGTGCCCGCCATACCTTCGTGCGCGGCCGTGCCGGGCGAGAAGCACCAGGGAATCGAGCCCGGAGCCGGGCGCACCTTGTAGGCCTCCAGTGACTCCAGCACCTCGCGGCGTCCCCACAACGTGCCCTGGTGGGGCCCGAAGAACTTGTAGGGCGAGCACACGAGAAAATCACAGCCGAAATCCTGCACGTCGTGAACCATGTGCGGCGCACTCTGCACCGCATCGATGTAGGTCCATGCGCCGGCGTCCCGGGCCATTCGGCAGATTGCGCGGACGTCGTTGATCGTCCCCGTCAGGTTGCTGGCGGCGCATACGCACACCAGCCGCGTTCGTTCGTTGAGCAGGTTTTCGAGCTCCCGAAGATCGAACTCGAAAGTCTCTGTATCGAAAGGCAGCCAGCGCACAGTCAAACCGCAATCACGCGCCAGCATCGCCCACGGCTCGACGTTCGCGTCGTGGTCCATGCGTGACAAGATGATTTCGTCACCGGCGTCGAAACGGCGCCCGATCGAACGCGATACGTGGAATGTCAGCGACGTCATGTTCTGGCCGAATACGATCTCGTCCGCGGAAGGCGCATTGAGAAAGTCCGCCATCGCCTGCTGCGCGTCGGCGACGATGTCGCCAACCATGACCGACGTCCTGAAGTAGCCGCCCATGTTCGCGCTCGCACCCAGCATGCAGTGCGACATTGCGTCCACGACGCGCTGCGGCACCTGGGTGCCGGCGGGATTGTCGAAATAGACCCTCGCGAGCCCGTCATCGGTCTCATGGAGCGCCGGAAATTCTGAACGAATCGCTTCGAGGTCGAGTGTCATGGGCGCAGTAACTTTTACTCTTCGGCCTTGCCGCCCCATTTTTCGCGATGCGCGTCTTCTGCGCGCTGGCGGATCTTCTGGTGCCGCCGGGTCAGCAGCAACGAGTTGGGATCGCAGACCCGCGCCTTGATCAGGCCGAGATCGCTGGCCGCATCAAACAGGCTGGGATACCAGCGTTCCCAGTTCGGCAGCAACTTTTCCACCTGGTCGCGAAGACTCATGGGCCGACTGTAGCCGAGCCCGCCGCGCGTGACAATGACGTGGATCTGAATTTGAGCGCTGCCGGCCGCTCAGGTTTCTTCCAGCATCTTGATCAGCGTTATGCCTGCTGCAAACGCCATTCCGCCCATGACAATAAACTGGATCTGCGGCAGGAATTGCATCGGCACACTGGCCAGTTCGACGGGCATGACGTTCAGCAACGGTAACAGCACGTTGATGAGCTGCAACGCCGGCTTCAGCGCAAAACCCACGCCAACCAGGATAGCAATCGGCAGCGCCAGCCGGTTGATCCAGATCCGGCGCCGAATCGTCGAAACGATACCGTCGCTGAAACCGTCGTCGGCGATCGGCCCTGCCTCGAAAGCCGAAGCCAGGAGGCGGTCCACTGCATCTGATGTTTTGTCAGCCATATTTATGATTTTCGATTTCAAACTGCGTCCTGATCTTTTCCTTGGCGCGGTGAATAATCGACTTCACCGTACCGGCGGGCAAATCGGTAGCTTCCGAAATCTCCCGATGCGAAAGACCGCACGCATACGAGAAGATCATAATTGCCCGCTCCTGTTCATTCAATGCCGCCAGCAGGGTATCAAGGTCCAGCTCGGTTTCCGGGGTGCTTTGATTCGCAACCGGAACACGTTCCGCCTCATGACCCGCCTGTTCGAGGATTTCGTGATAACGCTTCGACTTCCTCTTCGACTGCAGAAATGTCGTGTACGCAACTTTCAGCACCCAGCCTACAAAGCTTCCGGACCCGGTATAGGTATGGATCTTGTCCCATACGTGCAGAAAGCAGTCCTGCGCCAGGTCGTCCGCAAGCGTTTCGTCCCGCGCCAGCTTGCGCAGGAAGTTTCTGACCTGCGATTGGTGGCGCCGGACGAGTTCGCCGAATGCGTTCGCATCCTGGCTGGCCACCACGCGCGCGACGAGAAGCTGGTCGTCGATCGTTCCTCTCCCGGTTACCCGGTGCGGCTCAGTCCGACTTGCCGAAGCGGTGCATCAAGAGAAATCCGGCACCGATCGACAGCGGGAACATCGCGATCCCCATCAGCGGCCCGAAAGCATCGCCTTCATCCACGAACAGCGCGAAAAGTGCGATTGCTACGGCAACCACGACGCTGATAACACCACGGCGCAAGTCGCGCTGCGGCGACACGGGCGGATTGACGAGACTCTCGATCAGCTCGGGCGACAAGCCCTCACCTTTCTCGATCGCCGTGCGAATGGTCTCCTGCAGGTCCCTCTTCGCCTTGTAACGGAACCAGACCCACAGCGACAGCACGACCGAAAGGCCGATAAACATCGACAGGGGTATCCAGACTTCATTCGGGTTCATCGTCGAACTCCTTGTTTAAGGTAAATAGGTAGCTATCTTCACCTGTTAGATGAGTGTCGCCCGGCATTTGGATGCGCGAAACGTGCGATTTTCTTTGTTTTAAATATCAATAAGTTGCGACATTCCTGCTCGTCGCGCCACGCGCGTATAACCCCGCAGGGCGGCCGGGCGCGTTGTTACCGGGCATGGACATCAGAGCCCGACTGCAGGATCCACGCTACTACCAGATTGCGGTGCTGGGCACCCTCGTCACCTACGGCATCCTCGCGCTGGATTTCGGTATACGCCTCGAGAACGCCGCCGTAATCGTCGTAACGTCGCTGCTGGTCCAGTTTGCCGGAACGCGGGCGGCCGGACTAGCGCGGTTCGATCCATTGAGCCCCCTGATCACGTCACTCTCGCTGACCCTGCTGTTGCGCACCGATCTCGTCAGCGTCGCGGCGATCGCCGCGCTCATCGCGATCTCCAGCAAGTTCCTGGTGCGTATACGCGGCAAGCACGTCTTCAACCCGGCCAACATTGCAATAGTCACGCTGATCGCGTCCACCGATCACGCCTGGATCTCGACCGGCCAGTGGGGCAGCGCCGCGATCGGCGCGTTCGCGCTCGCATGCCTGGGCTTCATCGTGCTGACGCGCGCGAAACGTGCCGAAACGACGATCGGTTTCCTCGGCTTCTATGCACTATTGCTGTTCGGGCGTGCGCTCTGGCTCGGTGACCCACTGGCCATTCCGGTCCACCAGCTGCAGAACGGCGCCTTGCTGGTATTCGCCTTTTTCATGATCTCGGATCCGAAAACGACGCCGGACACGCCGGTCGGCCGCGTTCTTTACTCGATGCTCGTGGCGGGCGCAGCGTTCGCGATCCAGTTCGGCCTCTATCAACCGCTTGCCCCGATTCTCGCACTTGTCGCCACGGCACCGCTGGTGCCGGTGATCGATTGCCTGTTTCGTGGAACGGCCTACAGCTGGGCACGAGTCGCGCCGGCACACGCACAAAAAATCGAAGGAGCTCGATAATGAAGTCAATCGTCACCATCCTTACCGCAATAATCACAGTCGGCATAAGCAGTTCGGCTCAGGCATTCTGTGGCTTTTACGTCGCCAAGGCCGATACGAGCCTCTTCAACCGCGCATCGCAGGTCGTGCTCGTGCGCGACGGCAAACGCACCGTAATAACCATGGCGAACGACTTCGAGGGCGACGCCGAAGACTTCGCCGTCGTCATTCCGGTGCCGACATTTATCGAACGCGGCCAGGTCAACGTCGGGGACAAGGCCGTCATCGATCATCTCGACGCCTACACGTCACCGCGGCTCGTCGAGTACTTCGACCCGGACCCGTGCATGGACCGGCGGCGGCTGGAATTGTCGCAGAACATGGCCGCGCTACCATCGTCCAAAGCAGTAATGGACGCGGACGCCCGTTCCCAGGGGGTCACGATCGAAGCGAGTTATTCCGTCGGCGAGTACGACATCCTCATCCTGTCCGCGGAGGAAAGCGATGGCCTGATCGGGTGGCTGAACGACAATGGCTACCGTATCCCGCCTGGCGCCGACAAGGTCGTGGGCAGCTACCTCAAGCAGGACATGCGCTTTTTCGTCGCGAAAGTGAACGTCGAAGAACAAAAGAAATCCGGCTATACCTACCTGCGTCCGCTGCAGGTCGCTTACGAGAGCAGCCGGTTCATGCTGCCCATCCGGCTCGGCACGCTCAACGCGAAACAGCAACAGGACCTCTACGTATACGCCCTGACACGCACCGGGCGCGTGGAAACCACCAACTACCGGACTGTAAAGCTGCCCAGCAATGTGGAGATTCCCGCGTTCGTAAAAACCGGCTTTGCAGATTTCTACAGGGACATGTTCGCGCGCCAGACGGTAGTCGAGAATAACCGCGGCGTGTTCCTCGAATATGCGTGGGACATGTCGTGGTGCGACCCCTGCGCGGCGGATCCGCTGTCAGCGAGGGAACTGCGGAGCCTCGGCGTATTCTGGCTGGACGAACAGCCGGCGCTACAGAAAATCGCGCCCCCGCAGGCCCGGAACGTGTTCGCAACGCGGCTGCACGTTCGTTACGACCGCGAGCATTTCCCGGAGGACCTGGTATTCCAGGAGACCGGTGACCGCCAGAACTTCCAGGGGCGCTATATCGTCCGGCATCCGTGGCAAGGCGAATCCAGCTGCGACCTGGCGGCGTATCACGAGGCAACGAGAGCACGCCAGGAGCGCGAAGCACAGCAACTGGCGAGCCTGACCGGCTGGGATATCGAAGACATCCGCACGCGAATCGATTTTCCGGACGTCCCGGTGCCTGATGACAAACCGGCGCCCTGGTGGGCCCGCCTCTGGGATTGACGGAAACGGTGCGGGCGCCCGACAGGCGCCCGCTCGCCTAGCGGTAGCGTTTCTGGATTTTCGCAAGCTCGCCTTTCGGCGGCCGCAGCGATTCCATCGGCAGTTCGGCAAACGGCGTGTCGACGTTGCCCATCAGGTCGTGCATTTCCTTGCGCTCGTCGTCGATATAGAGCAGCCCGGTAACGATTTCCCCGGCGTTGAATCGCTCGCGCAGGTACTTGAAGGCGCTTGCACGGCTCGTCGGGTCGTAATCGTTGTCGATCTTGCGCAGCATGATCTTGCTGCCGTCGTGCAGAGCCACCGGCATCGCGGAGCCCGCTTCGTAGTCCGCCGTTATTTCCTCGGAGAGCGCGACGTAATCGACGTCCACGACGTGATTGTAGAACTGCCGGGTGTGGGCATAGCTCTTGGTCGAACCCTCGTGGTCGTTGAACGTGACGCACGGACTGATGATGTCGACCAGCGAGAATCCCTTGTGCAGCAACGCACCCTTGATGAGCGGCACCAACTGGGCCTTGTCGCCCGAGAAGCTGCGCGCGATGTAGGTGGCGCCGAGACTGAGCGCGGTGCTGACCGGGTCTATCGGCTCCTGCTGGTTCGGCAAGCCCTTCTTCGGCTTGCTGCCGATATCCGCGGACGCCGAGAACTGCCCCTTGGTGAGCCCGTACACGCCGTTGTTCTCGATGATGTAGCACATGTTGATATTGCGGCGAATCGCGTGCACAAACTGGCCCACGCCGATCGACAACGAGTCGCCGTCGCCGGACACCCCGATGTACATCAAGTGGCGATTCGCGGTATTGGCGCCGGTCGTCACCGACGGCATGCGGCCGTGCACGGAATTGAAGCCGTGCGACTGCTGGACGAAGTACGCCGGCGTCTTGGACGAACAGCCTATTCCGCTCATCTTGGCCAGCATGTGCGGCTCGATGTCGAGCTCGAATACGGCCTGGACGATCGCCGCAGTGACCGAGTCGTGACCGCACCCGGCACACAAGGTGGACACAGAGCCCTCGTAATCGCGAAACGTCAGACCCAGCTTGTTCTTGCGCAGGCTGGGGTGGGAAACCCGTGGTTTTGCGATGTAACTCATGCGGCGCGACCTTTGGCAATTTCTTCGAGGACTTTCTCGACGACGAAACCGGCATTCATGGGAACGCCATTGTAGTGCAGCAGCGGAACCAGCTTGTCCGGCTGCAGGTTGAGTTCGAGGATCAGCAAGCCACGCAGCTGCGCATCGCGATTCTGTTCAACCACATAGACGACTTCGTGCTTGTCGATAAACTCCCTGATGGAGTTGCTGAACGGGAAAGCCTTGACCCGGCAGTAATTCAAGCCGACGTTTTGCTCACCGAGCCTGTCGAGGGCTTCCTTGCAGGCACCGTTTCCGCTGCCTACCGTCAGAATGGCGGCATTGTTGAATTTCGAATACGCGATCTCCGGTTCCGGCACGAGCTGGCGCGCAGTCTCCCACTTCACCATTAACCGGTCGATGACTTCCTGGTAGTCCGTTGCGCTTTCAGTATAGGCGCCGTACTTCGTGTGCCCGGAGCCGCGCGTGAAATACGACCCCTTGGGGTGCGAACCGGGCAGAGTGCGATACGGAATGCCGTCGCCGTCGACATCGAGGTAACGGTAAAACGCGTCCATTTCCTCGAGATCGTCTGCAGAAAGCACTTTACCCCGATCGTGCACGTAACTCTCGTCCCATTCGAATTCCGGCACCATCCAGTCGTTCATGCCGATATCGAGATCGGACAGGACCATGATGGGCGTCTGCAGGCGATCCGCAAGATCGAACGCCTGCGGCGCCATCGTGAAGCACTCGTGTGGGTCGGCCGGGAACAACAGTACGTGCTTGGTGTCGCCGTGCGACGCATAGGCGCAACTCAGGATATCGGACTGCTGGGTTCGGGTAGGCATGCCCGTCGACGGCCCGGTGCGCTGCACGTTGAAAATCACCGCCGGTATTTCCGCGTAGTAACCGTAGCCGATGAACTCGCTCATCAACGATATACCCGGGCCGCTGGTTGGCGTGAAGGAACGCGCGCCCATCCAGCTGGCACCGAGTACCATGCCGATCGCCGCAAGCTCGTCTTCCGCCTGAATGATCGCGTAGGTTCGCTTGCCGGTCTCGGAATCGATGCGATACTCGGCGCAGAACGCCCGGAACGCATCCATTAGCGACGTGGACGGTGTGATCGGGTACCACGCGCCGACGGTAGCGCCCGCATAGACGCAACCCAGCGCCGACGCGGTGTTGCCATCGATGACGATATGCCGGCGCGTCGCGTCCATCTTCTCGACCTGCGGCGGCGCCGGTCCCTTGAAGTGTTCGGCCGCGTAATCGTAGCCGAGATGAATGGCTTCCATGTTCGCCGCAATGAGATGCTGCTTCTCTGCGAAGGTCTCCTCGAGCAAGCCCTTGATGACCTCGAGATCGATGTTCGTGAGCGCGGCGATGACGCCGACGTACGCGATATTCTTCATCAGGATTCGCGTGCGCACGCCATCAAACCGCTCGATGCACATGCGCGAGAGCGGCACGCCGACGACCGTAATGTCATCCCGGTTCAGCTGCCGGCTGCGCGGCCAGGTCGAGTCATAGATCAGCCATCCGCCCGGCTTCACGTCCGCCATGTCCTGGGCGTAGGTCTGGGCATTCATCGCGACCATCATGTCGACCCGATTCGAACGAGCCTGGTAGCCGTCCTTGGTTACCCGGATCTCGTACCACGTGGGCAGACCCTGGATATTCGAAGGAAAATAATTCTTGCCGACAACGGGGACACCCATGCGGAATATCGCCTTGCGCAGAAGGCCGTTCGCGCTCGCCGAGCCGGTGCCGTTCACCGTGGCGATCTTGATGACAATGTCGTTGGTTCCTGCCACTCGATAACCCTTGCTTCAGGCAGCGGTTTTGCCGGCTTTTTTCGGTTTTGCCCCGATCGGTTCGTCCTGCGCGTATGGCAGCAGGACCTGCGATTTCTGCATGTCCCAGGCGCCGGTCGGGCAGCGCTCGGCGCACAGGCCACAGTGCACGCAGATATCCTCGTCCTTGACCATCACACGTGACGTATGCGGCAACTCTGCCGACACGTAGAGCGCCTGCTCCGGGTTTTCCGCAGGCGCGGAAAGTCTCGCGCGCAGGTCCGCCTCGTCGCCGTTGTGGGTGATCGTCAGGCAGTTGACCGGACAGATATCGATGCACGCATCGCATTCGATACACAGCTTGGTGGTGAAAACGGTCTGGATGTCGCAGTTCAGGCAGCGTTCGACTTCCTGTATCGTCTGTTCCGCGCTGAATCCCAGCTCCACCTCGATATCGAGTTTCTTGAAGCGCTCCCTGAGCTCCACGTGCGGCATGATGCGCCGCTCGGCCGGGTCGAAGTCGTTCGAGTAGCTCCACTCGTGCATGCCCATCTTCTGCGACAGAAGATTGATTCCAACCGGCAGGCGCGCGGTAATGTCCTCACCCTGGCAGTACTTGTGAATCGAAATCGCGGCGTCATGGCCGTGGGCGACCGCCCAGATGATGTTTTTCGGGCCGAATGCGGAATCGCCGCCGAAAAACACGCCGTCCCGGGTGCACATCATCGTGGCCTCGTCCACGACCGGGCATTCCCATTCGTTGAATTCGATGCCGATGTCGCGCTCGATCCACGGAAATGCATTGTCCTGGCCGATGGCCAGGATGACGTCGTCGCAGGGAATCGTCGTCTCGCCGACGACCGTACCGCGGTCGATGCGGCCATCGTCGCCGACACCGTACTCCATGAGTTCGAAGGTCATGCCGACGAGTTTGCCGTCCTCGATCACGAATTCTTTCGGGGAGTGGTTGACGAGAATCTCGACGTTTTCCTCTTCGGCGTCCTCCAGTTCCCAGTCCGACGCCTTGAAGAAGCCGCGGGGCTTGCGTGCCATCACCTTGACGTCATCGGCGCCAATGCGCAGCGACGTGCGGCAGCAGTCCATGGCCGTATTGCCGACGCCGATAATCAGCACACGCTTGCCGATCTCCTCGATGTGCTCGAAGGCGACCGATTCCAGCCAGTCGATGCCGATGTGTATGCGGTCGCTGTCATAACGTCCGGGAATCTCGAGATTCTTGCCGCGCGGCGCCCCGGTGCCGACGAAAATCGCATCGAACTCGCCGCTGTCGAGCAACTCCTTCATGCTCTCGATCCGGTGATTCAGCTTCAGGTCGACACCCATGTCGACGATGTAGCCGATCTCTTCGTCGAGAACTTCCGGCGGGAGTCGAAAACGGGGAATATTGGTGCGCATGAGGCCGCCCGTGGTTTCGAGCGCCTCGAAGATCGTGACTTCGTAACCGAGAGGCCGGAGGTCGTTGGCAACGGTCAGCGACGCACAGCCGCAACCGATCAACGCCACTTTCTTGCCGTTGCTTTCCGGCGCGCCTTTCGGCAGCTGATCCGTGATGTCCTCGCGATGATCGGCCGCTACGCGCTTCAGCCGGCAAATCGCGACCGGCTTCTCGTCGATACGTCCGCGACGGCAGGCCGGCTCGCAGGGCCGGTCGCAGACGCGGCCGAGTATGCCCGGGAACACGTTCGACTTGCGGTTCTCGATATAAGCGTCGCCGAACCGCCCCTGCGCAATGAGCCTTATATATAAGGGTACATCGGTATGGGCCGGACAGGCCCACTGGCAGTCGACCACCTTGTGGAAGTAGTCGGGATTTGAGGTATCCGTTGGCTTCATCTAATTGCCGCGCCTACTCCCAGGCAAACGGGCTGATCCCACATTGGGAGCTAGCATAACGACATCGACCGGAAAGTAAACCGTTGCAGAAATACTACCTGGCCCGATTGAATTCGAGCCGCTGGCCGGCAATGTTCTTCGTCAGCTCGCCGTCGCGATAAACGAACTCGCCATTGACGAGCGTCATATCGACGGTCGACGAGAACTCGTGGCCCTCGAACGGCGACCAGTGACACTTGCACAGCAGGTTGGACTTATCCACCCGGTACGGCTTTGCGGGATCGACGATGACGAGGTCCGCGTACCAGCCTTCGCGGACATAGCCTCTTTCGTGCACACCGAAAAGATCGGCCGGCGCGTGGCATGCGCGTTCGACGATGAGTTCATGCGAAATCTCGCCGCGGTCCGCCAGGTCGAACAGCACCAGCAGGGCGTGCTGCACCAGGGGCAGTCCCGCCGGCGCCTTGAAATAGCCCTGCTTCTTTTCGCTCGACGTATGCGGCGCGTGATCGGTCGCTATCACGTCGATGCGTCCCTCGTTGATCGCTTTCACGAGCGCCTCCCTGTCGCTCGCCGCCTTGATCGCCGGATTGCACTTGATGCGCGTCCCGAGATCCTCGTATCGCGATTCATCGAACCACAGATGGTGTACGCACACTTCGGCCGTGATGCGCTTCTCCGATCGATGCGCTTTTGAAAACAGCGCCATCTCCAGGGCGGTCGTGAGATGCAGGACATGCAACAGCGCATCGAACCGCCGCGCCAGGTCCACCGCCACACTCGACGACTTGAGACAGGCGGAAGCGGACCGGATCGCGGGGTGCTCCGACATGGGGACGGAGTCGCCGTACTCGGCACGGGCCTTCGCTTCATTGTCCCAGATGGTGGGCGAATGTTCGCAATGCGTGACGACCATGACCGGCGCATGCTGGAAGATGCGCTCGAGCGCCGTCGAATCGTTGACGAGCATGTCGCCGGTCGATGCGCCCATGAAGACCTTGATGCCGCAGGCTTCGCCGACTTCGAGCGCCTTGATCTCCTCGATGTTGCGGTTGGTCGCACCGAGATAAAAACCGTAGTTGGCCGTGCAACGATGCTCGGCCAGCGCATACTTGTCGACCAGCGCCTGCCGCGTCGTGGTCTGGGGATTCACGTTCGGCATGTCCATGAAGCTGGTGATGCCGCCGGCGACGGCTGCCGCGGACTCGGTCGCCAGGTCTCCCTTGTTGGTGAGCCCGGGTTCGCGAAAATGCACCTGGTCGTCGATCATGCCCGGCATGAGCAGGCGTCCGGCGGCGTCGATAACCTCCACACCGTCGCGCGGGGTTATCGATGCCTCGATCCTGGCGATGCGCTCGCCTTCGATGAGAACATCCGCATCGCGTATCTCGCCCTCGTTAACGAGACGTGCATTGGTGATGAGCAGTTTGTTCAATCGCCCGGCTTCCGCTTGTCGGCATTCGTGGACTTCATTATGAGAGGCTTGGGTGCCAAAAGCCACGACCTTCCCCCTGGCGGCCCTCGGGTTCCCGCAATTCGCGAAATTTTTGCGGCGCCTGCCCGGGTATGCGATAACCGCAGGTCATATGCCCGAAACCCCTATATCTTCGAACGAGTACCTCGACCGGATCGCAAACGCGTCCGTGTACGACGTCGCCCGCAAGACGCCGCTGGAGCTCGCGAACAATCTTTCAGCTCGCCTGCAGAACCGCATCTGGCTGAAACGCGAAGACCTGCAGCCGGTCTTCTCGTTCAAGCTGCGCGGCGCCTACAACAAGATTGCCTCGCTGGCCGACGATGCCCTGCGGGCCGGCGTGATCTGCAGCTCGGCCGGCAACCACGCTCAGGGCGTCGCGCTTGCCGCGAAGCGCCGCGGCGTGCGCGCCGTGATCGTAATGCCCGTCACCACGCCGTCGATCAAAGTGGATGCGGTCCGCTCCCTGGGCGGCGAGGTCGTGTTGCACGGCGACACCTACGACGATGCCTACGCGCACGCGAGCGCATTGCAGGAAGAACAGGGACTCACGTTCATTCACCCGTTCGACGACCCGGACGTAATTGCGGGCCAGGCTACGATCGGTGTCGAGATCATGAAGCAGTCCGGCGGCCGGGTGGACGCCATATTCGTTCCGATCGGCGGCGGCGGCCTGATTGCCGGCATCGCCGTTTACGTGAAATCACTGTACCCGGACGTGCGTATCATCGGCGTCGAGCCGGACGACTCCGCCGCAATGCAGACATCCCTGGCGGCGGGAAAGCCGGTGCGGCTCGACCATGTCGGCATTTTCGCCGACGGCGTTGCAGTGCGGCGTGTTGGCGACGAGACGTTCCGGCTGTGCCAGGAACACGTCGATGAGATCATCACCGTCGACACGGATCATGTCTGTGCCGCCATACAGGACATATTCGAAGAGACCCGTTCGATCGTCGAACCTGCCGGCGGTCTCGCCATCGCGGGCGTCAAGAAATACATTGCCGATAATAGAGTGTCGGACCAGGACCTCGTGGCGATCTGCTGCGGAGCCAACGTCAATTTCGACCGGCTGCGGCACATAGCGGAACGCGCGGCCATCGGCGAAGAGAAGGAAATGCTGATCGCCGTCCAGATTCCCGAAGAACCGGGCAGTTTTCGGCATTTCTGCGAGGCGCTGGGTCGCCGCAGTGTCACGGAATTTAACTACCGTTACAGCGACGCGGCGAAAGCGCACATATTCGTCGGGGTCGAACTGCGCCGCGGACTCGCGGAACGACGCGAGCTCGTCGAGCACCTGCGTGCCGAGGGCTACCCGGTGGAAGACCTCAGCGACAACGAAATGGCCAAGCTGCACGTACGCCACATGGTCGGTGGGCGTTCGCCGAACGTCACGAACGAGCGCCTCTACCGCTTCGAGTTCCCGGAGCGACCCGGCGCGCTCCTCGACTTCCTGAACGCGATCGGCACCGACTGGAACATCAGCCTGTTTCACTACCGCAATCACGGTTCCGACTACGGCCGTATCCTCGCGGGCATCGACGTGCCGGAACGCGACACCGCCGAACTCGAGGCCCATCTCGCCGACCTCGGCTATGCGCACTGGGAAGAAAGCGACAATCCAGCCTACCGGATGTTTCTCGGCTGAGGGCGCCGCGGCCTTATTCCAAAAAGTTTGCAACCTTTAGCTGCCGCCAGGCATCTCAATAACAGAAAGGCCGTTATTGGGGGTGCCTTATGAAAGCCAAGGCAGTGATAGTTTCCGTGTTCGCGCTCATGCTCGCGGCTGCCGCTGTCTGCGGCGAGCAATACCGGTTGCATGCTGCAGCCGCTGTGGACGACAACGCGGCGCTGAAGCAGGCGCGTATCGCCGCGAAAGAGGTTGACGTAACAAACTGAAGTTCCCTTATGCTGTTTGTTTCGTACTGACTGGCGGTGGCATTTGCCACCGCCTTTTTTTTGTCAGCCCCACATCTCGCGCATTTTTGAAGCCACATCGAGCTGCCGCCCGGAAGCGGCGGCGTTGTCCTGCGTGTTCGTCTCGGCGCGGCCGTGCCAGCAAGGTTCAAGGGTGCCCAGCAGGGATTCCGTGACGAAGCGGCTGCGTGCGCCGTAGACATGCCTGTCGCCATCGCGGCGTTGCTGGGTGACGTGGAATCGCAGCGGGGCGATAAGGGTCAGCGACTGCCTGGCCCGCGTCATCGCGACATAGAGCAGCCGCCTCTCCTCCTCGATCAGCTTCGGCTTGCCCGTCGCGAACTCGGACGGAAAATTGCCGTCCGTTACATTCAGCACGTAAACGGCGTCCCACTCCTGCCCCTTCGCGGAGTGCACCGTCGACAACACCAGGTAGTCCTCATCGAGGAGCGGATCGCCCGCAAGATCGCCGGAAGCACTCGGCGGATCCAGCGTCAGTTCCGTCAGGAATCGCTCGCGCGTCGGATAGCGGCCGGAGATCTGTTCGAGCTGTTCGATATCCGCCTCGCGCGTTTCGATGGCGTCGTACAGGCGCTCGAGCTGTGGCCTGTACCATCGCCGCACGGCCGGGACCTGGCTCTGCCAGCCGTGGTCGTCGAGTTCCGCCGACGCCAGCGTGGCGAGTAAATCGCAAAACGCACCCCAGTCCGGACGCGTTGCCGCCGGCGGCCGGAACGAGCGCAACGAATCAATACGAAAATCGGCGGTCGCCAGGTGCCGGAAACAGCGATGGGCGTAACGGGGCCCCATGCCGGGCAGCAGCTTCAGTACCCGAAACGCCGCCACCTCGTTTTTCGGGTTTTCGGCCCACTTCAATATCGCGAGCACGTCCTTCACGTGCGCGGCCTCGAGAAACTTCAGTCCCCCGTACTTCACGTAGGGT
>Ga0316192_10002218_pt1 | contig 14244 bp, 15 predicted proteins | sample MerIslwburrow_MG_FD_204931 | JGI IMG/M metagenome (GOLD analysis project Ga0316192, IMG submission 204931) | Coastal sediment microbial communities from Maine, United States - Merrow Island worm burrow | ecosystem: Environmental > Aquatic > Marine > Coastal > Sediment | place: USA: Maine...
AAGAGCAACTCGTTAAATACCTGAAGGGGGAATCGGAAGCCATTGTAAGGCCGGAAAAATCCAATCTGATGAAACCCAAAATAGAAAAAACCAAAATGCTTTCCGAAGCAGACCTTAAAGCCCTGGTTGATTAAAATATCTAATCCGGATTGGACACCGGAGGGCTATATCTGCCTTAGCGATCTGAATCAATTCCGCGCGTTCTCTGGCCGTCAGCTTTCCGCTGTCATGCTGCTTCTTGATCCGATCCGGTCCACCGCCTTCCAAAGCCTTGCGGTTGAGGTGTCCAAGTTTTTCAAGCAACGCCATAGATTCCATAGCTGTCTCTCTTTCACAAAATATTCGAAATAAAATAATCCGATTAAAACCGTAAGAAAAAATATGCAAAACCAGGACCAAAGATTAACAGGATCATTTTTTTTATAGAGCCCTTGTATTCACATTCTTTATGCAGTACGGAAGATGTGGCGAATTCCTGCCGAACAGCTATCCGAATTCCGAGTTCTCAAACGGATATTCCAGTTCTTCTAATTCCTAAATGGGTGTCAGTCATGAAAAGACAGCCGCCGAATAGCTGAGCGTATGCCGGAGCACAAGTCGGAATAGACGATAATCATCTTTCGAAGGAGCACAGAAAATGGCATTATCCCCAGCAAGCCCCTCGTCGGAAGCTGAAGCTACATTTGCCCGCAACCTCGGTCTTTTTGATGCCACCATGATCGGCATCGGGGCCATGATCGGCGCCGGTATTTTTGTGCTCACGGGCATCGCCGCCGGGGAAGCGGGGCCCGGTGCGCTGCTGGCATTTGCCCTCAACGGTGTGGTAACTCTGCTGACGGCCCTCGCATATGCGGAGCTGGCTTCGGTCTATCCCAAATCAGGCGGCGGCTATGCTTTTATCACCAAAGCATTCCCCGGTCCGGCAGGGTTTGCCTCAGGCTGGATGCTGTGGTTTTGCTATATCACTGCGTGTGCGCTTTACGCCCTTGGATTCGGCAGCTATTTCTGGGAATTTATTCAACGCTATTTTCCTTCGATCGCTAATCTGGTCTTCAACCTTGCCGGTCACAAAGCAGCGGCACTGGTGATGACCACTTGCGTGAGCATCATTTTCATTCTCGTTAATATGCGGGGTACGGCCGTCACCGGCAGCGTCGAAAATATCGTCACCATGGCCAAGATAATTATACTGGGCATATTTATCGCGTATGGGCTGAAACGGATTTTTCAAATCCCCAGCGAAGCGGCGGCAAGCTTCACGCCCTTTCTGCCGAACGGTGCCGGAGGTGTGGTCATTGCCATGGGGCTGACATTTATCGCCTTTGAAGGCTATGACCTGATCGCAACGGTCGCCGAGGAGATCAAAGCACCTGAAAAAACCATCCCCCGGGCCACCTTGATATCCCTTGCCGTCACCGTCTTCATGTATCTGATGATCTTGCTGGTCTGCATCGGGGCCATTCAACCCGAGTCGGGCAAATCCTGGCAGTTTCTGGGTCAATATCAGGAAACGGCGATAGCCAGGGCCGCTCAGAGCTTCATGCCGGCTTTTGGTGTGGTGCTGATTATCTTCGGAGGGTTGCTTTCAACGATATCCGCTTTGAACGCTACCATTTTGGCGTCATCGCGGGTGGCCTTTTCCATGAGTCGCGACAAAATGCTGCCGGTGTCCCTCAGCACGATCCATCCCAGGCGCCGCACGCCGCACATTGCCATTGCGGTCACCGGAGTGATTGTAATTTTTATGGCGTTGCTTTTCCCGATTCACGTGATCGGTTCCGCTGCCAGCGTCATGTTTTTGCTGACATTTACCCTGGTCAATCTTTCACTCATTGCGCTGCGCCGCAAGTTCCCGGAATTGAAAGGCGGATTTCGTGTGCCGTTATACCCGGCAACACCGATTGCCGCCATCGTGCTCAACATGTTTCTGGCGATATATCAGCTCAATTTTGATCCCCGGGCGTGGTACATCGCCATTGGCTGGATCATCGTCGGTCTGTTTATTTATTTTATGTACTTTGAAAAAGTTACGGCGCCCGATATGCCCCAGGTACTGGAAGTCCAGCAGCCTAAAAGTGAAAACAGTTATGCCTACCGGATATTGGTTCCACTTCACAATCCCGATCATGTGATCCCACTAATGAAACTGGCAATTCCTCTTGCCAAGACCCACGAGGGCGAAATCATCGTGCTTGGCGTCATCGATGTACCGATCAACCTTCCACCCCATGAAGGGATGCGATTTGTCCATCACAAAACACCGCTTTTGCGAAAAGCGATCGAGTACGGCAAAGAGCAGGGGGTCGAAACCCGCTCGGCAATCCGCATTGCGCACCAGGTATGGGATGGCATTCTCCATGCCGCCGAAGCGGAAAAGGCAACACTGATTCTGATGGGCTGGAAAGGATTTACCACAACGCGCGACCGAATTATGGGTGAAGTCACCGATAAAGTTGTGAGGCTGGCCCCATGTGATCTCATCACCGTAAAATTAATGGGAGATCGTCCCATCCGGCGCATATTAATCACAACGGCCGGCGGTCCGCATGCAACCCTTGCAGCTGAGTATGTCGGCATATACCACGACGCGGAAGGGCTGGAGGTAACGTGCTGCTACGTGGTGGAACCCGATGCCGGCGCAGACGCTCGAGAAACAGCCCGCCAATGGATTCAAAAGACCATCCGTCTCACACATCTTGAAGGCAAGGTCGCCATGCGCCTTTTGGATGGTAAAAAAGTGGCGACAACGCTGATTCGGGCGGCGGCGGATTACGATCTGATTGCCCTGGGCGCATCCAAGGAAGGGGTCTTTTCAAATGTTTTGTTCGGTGAAATTCCTGAAAAAGTTGCCCGTTACGCCCACACACCGGTAATGATCGTGCAGCGCTACGAAGGTCCGGTCAAATCGCTCGTAAAAAGGGTGATGGGTTAGCCGGGCGCATCCGGACCCGGCTTTGGTCCACCCCGGCTTCTGGCTCCGCTTCCAGCCCGTAGGGCAGGGCTTACACGCCGGAGGCCCATAGAACCAGGCTTTCGATTTTGAATAAATTGTGCATTCATGGCTGAGAGCATTCAGGAAATATTTAAACGCAAGGCAGTGCCTTGACCACCAGCACACTGGATTTTGTGCGCGTCAGGATCTGGATGGGCAGACTACCCAAAAGCCGCCGGTAGACATCGTGACGCAAGCTGGCCCCGAGGAAAATGACCGCATCATCGCCGGCGGTTGCGGCAATGGCCTCCGCTGGCCTGTCTCCCATGAGACGATTCACCGTGTACTGTTTGCCGCAGGTTGTCAGCCATCGTGTGGCCTGCTGGATACAATGGTCCGCTTCTTGTACCGTGGCTTCCTCGCTGTCGGGAGCCAGGACACAGACAAGTTCCACCGGTGGCTCGATAACCGGCAAGAACTGCTTGAGCAGGGGAAACTGACGCCTGGCCGCCGCCGATCCATCGGCACACACCAGAAAGCGGCTGTTTGGACGCCCGCCCTGCACAATTAGAACCGAGGTGTGCAGATCGAGCACCAGTTTCCGGCTGATATCGCCCAGAGCCATTCTGCCCCTGAGCAAAACCGACCATCTTACCGGTGGCAAGGTCGGGGACCACCGAATAAATTCGCGGATGGGAGGTTTTGGCCAGGTGCAACCCAATGGATAACAGCACACCGACATAGATTGAAAATTCGATGTTCAGAAAAACTGTGAACAGGAAGGTAACTACCAGCACCGCGGCATCCGATCGGGTGGCGCGCAGGGGGCGCCGGATGTCTTCAAAGCGAATCAACAGAAAGGCCAACTCGATATAGGGAAGACTGCCCGGTCGGGCAATACTGCTCAACGCGCACGACCAGAGAGGCGGTGGTGGTGGGCCCTGTTATCAATTGGGCCGAACTACCCCACAAACAGCCGATAATCGTCGGCACGATGGAGGCGTAAAGGCCGTATTGGACCGGCAGCCCGGCGATAATGGCATAGGCCATGGATTGCGGCAGGGCGACCACGGCCACGGTCAACCCGGCAAACAGATCGGCTTTTAAGTAATACCGATTGTACCGGCGCAGCCAAGGAATGAAGGGTAGGACATCTTCGATACGGATATGCATATGCATGACAATTTATTCGGCCGTATCGTCAGCCCGACAGTGCAGTCGGGGTGCTGGCAATCCAAAGGAACGATGTCAAGGCCGCCGCGAATACCGAGCCCCCAAAGCGAACCGGTTGAGGCTGCAGGCATCATTAGCAGAGCTGTGCCGATGGAGATAAGTGCTGCGAACCCGAAAATAGAAATGCGCGCCGGAGACCGGAACAGAGCCCGAAGAGAAAACATGATAGATATCTATTTTTCCTTGTCATCTAGCTGGGCCAAAGCCCTTAACAACCCCAGGGGCGATGAGCTTATCGACAGTTTCTGAATTTCTTCAATTCGCTTTTGGTTATGCTCGAATTTCTTTTTTAGCCTTGCCTCGTATGCCTCCGTAATGGTCTCCACGAGTTTTTCAAAAGCATAAGGTTTTTCCAGGTATTTAAACGCACCCAATTTCGTGCACTCCACGGCCGAATCGACGGTGGCGTGACCGGTCAGCATGATGATTTCAAGATACTTGTGTTTATCTTTCAATGCTTTAAGCACCTGGGCACCATCCATTCCGGGCATCTGAAAGTCCACCACGGCCACATCGAAAAAACCTTTCTCAGCCGACGCTATGGCTGCCTCACCGTTTGATGCCGTAATAACATCAAAGTTTTTTAGTACAAGCCGTTTGGAAATCGATTCTAAAAATTTAACTTCGTCATCCACCATAAGGAGCCTTATTTTGTTTTGACTGCTCATGACGTCCTCCATTTCTTACAATTAAGGTGGTTGTTGCCTAAACAAGGTTTCCCTGTCAATAAAGTTTTTATTTAATGGCCCGCTCGTAACTTGAAAGTTTCGGATAATTCTAACGCATACTTTCGATATATTGAGGCACTAGAATATCGAGCACGTGGGAATCGCCGGTCAGACCTATCTCCGCGTTGATAGACGCCGCGATTTGTCTGGTTTGGTCGACTGGAAATGTTCTGGCGCTTTTTGTTCCGAGGCCCGAAAAAGTGATTCGGGCGCTGCCGTCCCTTTGTGGATGCAGTGAAACCTGAATCTCTCCCTCCGGGCCAACCGATTCAAATGCATAGACAAGGGCCTGATATATCAAGTTTTGAAGTCGCCAAGGGCATGTTAGAACGATTGGTGAGGCTTCTTCCGGAGGATCGAATCGAACCTTACTGGAGAAACTTAAAAACCCGGCCAGATGGATCATCAGATCGAGGACTTCGCTGAGATTCACTCTTTTTAGGGGATCGTCCACGCTATGGGAAAAAATATTCATTTGCTTAATGGTAGCGAATCCTCGCTGAATTTCTTCAACAATATCTTTGCTGCAGGTCTGAATCATCTCCAGCTCAAAATTACCGCCCTTGCTCGCCATTTCTGTCAGATCATCTAAAAGACCGGCTGCCTCTGAAATTATTGCCAAAATATTTTTCAGTTCATGTGAAATGCTGGCATTGACTTTGCCGAAAAAAGCCAGGTCTTCGCTATTTTGAAATTCGATTGTGCTGTTCATGACGCCTCCCTTAAGATAGGTAACATCGCGATGATGGAAAAAAGTTAACCCGCATCTGTCATTTTAAATATTAATCAGCCGGTTGGCTGCAAGCGGATGATCTATTGCGTCACCTCGTGCAGGATTTCTATTAGCTCATCAATTTGTAACGGTTTGGCGAGATAGTAAGCAGCCTCCGCCGATCCGGCTGTAAAGTCGGCCGCGGACCCATGGCCGGTCAGAAAGATAGTTTTCATCCCGGGAACCAGCGCCTTCAGCTTCGGCTCCAATTCGATCCCCCCGATCCCCGGCATTTTGACATCAAGAATGGCCACATCGTATTTATTACTCTCGACCTTTGCCATGGCCTCTTCTGCCGTGAATACATAGTCAACCTCAATTCCCCGTAAGGCCAGCCTTTTGGATAGCATCATTGCGAACTTTTTTTCATCATCTACCAAAAGAATTTTCATCTTTACGCATCTCCTCCTGCAGGTGGATAGGAAGGGTAATGATAAATTCCGTGCCCTCATTTTCCCTGCTTTTTACCGATATGTTTCCATGAAGCTTTTTAACCAGACCGTAAGTAATTGTAAGCCCCAGCCCGGTCCCCTTGCCCCTTTCTTTGGTAGTGAAAAAGGGTTCGAATATTTTCGACAGGTTCTCCTCGGGCATGCCGCATCCATTATCGCAGATGGTAATGCTGACCTTATTCACTCCTTCAGGCAACGCAGTAATGTCTAGATTACAGCCGTTATCCACCGCCTGGAAGGCGTTGCTAACCAGATTCAACAGCACCTGCTGCAGCTTTCCACGATCGGTTTCAATTTCGGGAATATCCTTCGAAATGTCCACGAAAACGTTTACATTTCGATATTCAGCCTCTTTATTGTGAAAAACGAGTACGTCTGAAATAACCTCGTTCAAATTGACCCTTTGAATTTTGACGTCAAATTTACGGGAAAATCCGAGAAGTTGTCTGGTAATCGTGCCGCACCTTGCGACAGCCTCCAGAATATAATCTATGTTTTCGAGTAGCTCATCATCTTTACTGTATTGTTCCTTGATAACAAACAGATCTTTCACATACCCGGCGGTCTCGTTAATCAACGCTAAAGGGTTGTTGATCTCATGGGCCACGCCGGCCGCCAGTTGACCGATTGAAGCCAGTTGGTTGTTTTGTTCCATCACCGCCATGGCTTCGGCCTTTGCCTTATCCGCCAGATAAAGTTTATTGACCATGAAGGTGCAGGTAATGGCGATAACAATGATGATGACCATAATGCTGAACCCGACAAGCCAGTTGATTTTGGAGCGCAATTCCAGCCAGACACCCATCATTCCGGCCTTTTGTTTAGTCACCATGAGAATAAAAGGGGTGTCGGCAATCTGGGTGGAAATAAAGGCATAGCCCGTGATGATGGGTCGCCCTTGACCATCGGCAGCCATCACCGTTTGCGTCCTCGGTGAATAATCCGGCACCGGCAGGGCCATCTTTTCAAATAGGTCACCATAAAATTTTGAAGGGGTTTGCATGATACCGGACCGACTCGCAAGGAAAATATCCGCATGTTCGCCGGTTTTATATGAAGACAGTGTCTGTATCAACCGTTCCGTTTCCAGGGTGGCGCGCAGGATGAAATGGGTGCCGTCGGGCCGGAAGGATTTGACGGCAATAATAATATGGGGAAGGTCACGATACCCGCGAAATATTTCACTAACATAAAAATTGCAATTCTGGCACTCAGCGAACCAGGCCTGCTTGCTGTAGTCTTTGCCCTCCAGGTGAAAAGGCCCGGCATAGGCAACTTGAATCCCCGCATGGGAAATCACGCTAAGATCCGTTAATCCGCCGAATCCTAATTTAAGATTCCTTAAAAGCTCCGCGAAATCGTCGGGATTTGTCAGACGGCCATAATCTATTTCATTCACGGTGAATCTCAAGGCGTTCAGCCGCTCCTCCAGAAAGAAGGTTACCGCCCTTCTGGCATTGGATGCCACCCGTTCGGTACGCAGAATGAGCTCCGAATCAACGGATTTTTGAATGAGTTGGTAATAAATAACCGTAACGACCATTAACGGCAGCAGAGCGGTGACCGCTAATAGAAAAATGCCGACCCCCCATATCTTGCGATAATCCGTAAAGGTGAAGTAAGGATTCAAGTGTTCACTGGTTCGATGATAAAATTCCGGCCGTAACGAACCTAATAATTGACGGAATCTTCCAATCATGCCGACTTCTCCCCGATCTCAGCCAAAATGGTCATCAATTCATCAATGCCCACCGGTTTGTGCATAAAAGCATAAGCACCGCGCTGCATGCATTCCCGTCGATCTTTTTCCGTCCCATGCCCGGTCACAATAATAACGGGTGTCCTTTCATCATTCTTTCTGATGCGGGTCAGGACCTCGGTACCATAAATATCCGGCAGGTAGAGGTCCAATAAAATGAGGTGCATTTTTTTTTGCTTTAAAATGTTCAGTGCTTCTCGTCCGCTGTAGCATACTTCACAGTTGCAACCTCTCAGATTCAACCTCCTGGCCAACATATCTGCAAACCGCTGTTCGTCATCGACGATTAATAGATTATATTGTTTCATTTAATCACATATTTTTTATTGACTGTTTAATTATATTGTCTTATAGAGCCCGAATACATGAATAAGTTTCATTTGTAAACACTTTTTTGAAAGGTGAATTAAATGTTAAACTATCGCGTTCGATCAGCAGGCTGGTGGATTTTGTCGCTATTCGTTTTCGTTTTGAGCTGCCCCTTGGCGGCCTCTGCCGCGGAACAGACCGCAGCCGGCACCGCCGGCAAACCCTGGTGGTTCTGGCCCATTGTATTATTCGTCTTCTGTCTGGTCCTCGGAATCGTGGCCGTCCTGGCAGGCGTAGGCGGCGGCGTACTCTATGTGCCTCTGGTCAGCGGATTTTTTCCTTTCCATATTGATTTCGTCAGAGGAGTCGGGCTCATGGTGGCCTTGGCCGGTGCACTGGCTGCGGGTCCGGGACTGCTGCGGCGCAACCTGGCCAACCTCAGACTGGCCCTGCCGGTGGCTTTGATTGCATCTTCCTTTTCCATTCTGGGGGCCATGCTGGGGCTATATCTCTCGGCATTGGATCCCGATATCATCCAAATCTGTCTGGGGGTCACCATCGTGGGCATTGCCATCCTGTTGCTGGTTTCAAAGAACACCGAGAAGCCGGTGGTGAACAAGCAGGATGCCATCGGGCTGGCCTTGGGACTGGGAGGGGCATATTGGGACGACGGCGCGCGCGAAAGCGTCGAATGGAAGACCCATCGAACCTTGCTGGGCCTGTTCATGTTCATTCTGGTCGGTCTGCTCGCCGGCATGTTCGGGCTGGGTGCGGGGTGGGCTAACGTACCGGTGCTCAACCTTCTGATGGGCGTACCCTTGAAGGTGTCGGTGGCTACCAGCAAGTTTTTATTGTCCATCACGGATACATCCGCCGCCTGGATATATATGAACAGGGGGTGTGTCATTCCCCTGATCGGCGTTCCCTCCATCGTCGGTTTGATGCTGGGATCCCTGATCGGGGTCAAGATTCTCGCCGTTGCCAAACCCAAAATGATTCGATGGTTGGTTATTATCGTTCTGTTTTTTGCCGGACTTAAGGCCATTGATAAAGGATTGGGTCTTGGATTATTAGGATAACCGGAAAACGATAACATTAGGGAGTTGTATATTATGGTCACTCAAAATAAAGAAGGCCTCCAACCCTCGCGGGAACAAATTATTTATGCCAACTTATTGATTATCGGCGTATGGGCAGGTATTTTCATACTTGTGGCAACTTACGCGATATATCTGACCGGTATTCTGCCGTCCCATGTCGAATTGTCCATTATCCCCACAATTTGGGGCAAAGGGGTCGGTGAATATCTGGAAATTACCCATTCACCCCATGGGTGGGGATGGTTATATTTGCTGGCAAAAGGGGATTTTCTCAACTACATCGGTTTAGCCTTGCTGGCCCTGATGACGATTGTCTGTTACCTGGTTTTGGTCCGGGGATATATCCGTCAAAAAAATTGGATATTTACGGTTATCGCTGTTCTGGAAATCGTCGTGTTGTCCCTGGCAGCATCCGGACTTCTGGGCAGTGGGGGGCATTAAAAACCCGTAATGCCATATGGCCTGCGACCACAAATGCGGTTGTATGCTGACTTTTATGGCAAAAAACAGCTATACTCGGATTATCGTATCCGGGATTGGGGAAAGGTGAATTATGAAAGCAAAAAAAATAAATATCCTGCTGGTAGATGACAACGAAAAGTTTTTGAAATCCGTCGCTGAAAGGACCCGTCTAAAGGGATTTAATGTTTTCACGGCCCTCAACGGCCGGCAAGCGATTGAGATTGCCCAAAACCAGGATGTTCATGTGGCCGTGGTCGATCAAAGATTACCCGATATGGAAGGTCTGGTGGTGATCACAAAATTAAAGAAGTTATCACCGGATGTCAAAACGATCCTGTTGACGGGTCATGGCGACGAAAAACTCCAGGAAACGACTGAAGCCCTCAATTCAACCTATTTCGACAAGCAGGATATGGGAAGATTCTGGACGTTTTTGTCGAATCTGCCGCTGGGAAATATCAACATTCTCCTGGTGGACGACAACCCGAAATTCCTTAATACCCTGGCGAAGCGGATACAGCTGAAAGGGCACGAGCCCTATACGGCATTAAACGGCCATGAGGCGATCGAGATTGCGAAGACGACCAAGATCCATCTGGCGGTAGTCGATCAAAGAATGCCCGATATGGATGGTTTGGAGGTGATCGCCAAACTCAATGATATGGATGCAGATATCAAAACGCTTCTATTGACGGCCCATGGCGATGAAAAGCTCAAAGAGGCTACGGAAGCACTCAACTCATCCTATTTCGAAAAAGAAGATATGGGTAAATTCTGGGGATTTGTGAGAAAAGTACTGAAAGGCCTTGAGACATCCATGGCGGCGGCAGGGATGGCCACAGGCGGAGATCTGGAGGATGCCGTCGATATCGAATCGCACCCTGTCAAAAAGAAATAAATCAAAGGTATGAACCCCAGAGCAAGCTCTGGACTCAAAAGGAAGCTCGCTTCGCTCGCATTTCTTACCCCGCACGCAGCAGAGCTGCGAGGAATTCTTTGATTAAAAATGACAGACATGGCCCAAAAAATTCTATTAGTAGATGATGAGGAGAAATTTTTAAATTCCATAGCGGAACGCTTGAAGTTATTGGGGTTCGACCCGCTCAAGGCGTCGAGCGGTCGGCAAGCCTTGGAACTTGCGAAAAACAACCGCATCGATATGGCAATTGTCGATTTAAAAATGCCCGATATGGACGGGCTGGTGACCATCACCAAATTAAAGGAAATCTACTCTGACTTAAGATCAGTCCTGCTGACCGGACATGGCAACGAAAAAATTAAACAGGCAACCGAAGCCCTGAAAGCCGACTATTTCGAAAAGGATCGGATGGAAGCTTTTTGGAACTTTATCAAAACAAGTAATAAAAGCGGTAACACCATCGTCATCAGGCCGCCTTCTGAAAACATCACTTCCGACACCGACAGGAATGATCAGCCAGATGTTTCCAGGCAAGGCAAAATAGAGATAATGTCTGACCACCAATCAATTGAAAATATCCAAGCGTATTCTGCAACTGAAAGAAAAACGGATGAAATCAATCCCGGCGGGCGATTCCGAATGATCGGTGAAACCTTGGCGATGCAGGAACTGAGGAAAAATATCGAAAGGCTGGCGGCACTGGACTGCACCGCAATTATTCGCGGCGAAACGGGCACTGGAAAGGAATTGGCTGCCAGGCTCATTCACAACCTAAGCCCGCGAAATGGAAATCGGTTTGTTGCGATCAACTGCGGCTGTTTCAGCAATGATCTTCTTATTGAAGAGCTTTTCAGACCCGGAAATACGGTCGCCCCCGGAGTCGCCCGGATGGGTGGCGCCATCACCGGACCCGGGTCGGGCGGTACCATTCTGCTGGATCAAATCGAGGATATGTCTCCGAAGATGCAGCTTTCAATGCTGAAGATCATCGATAGTAAAAAAGTATCCCTACAGGATGGTGTCAACAATTTTCCATTCGATGCTCGTATACTTGCGGCCAGCCGCTACGACCTCGGCAAACTGGTTGAAGAGGGCAAATTCAGAGACGAATTATACTATCGGTTGAATGTACTTGAACTGTTTATCCCTCCCTTGAGGGAGCGCAGAGATGACATCCCGCCTTTAAGTGGCTACTTTCTCGATAAGTTTTCAAAAGAGTTTAAAAAAAAGGTTGAATATATCTCAGACGAGGTTATCTCCCTCTTTAGATCCCATGATTTCCCCGGCAATGTCCGCGAACTTGAGCACATCATCGAGCGCGCCGTCATCCTCGCAGATGGCGATACCATAGAATTCAAACATCTTCCCAGACGCTTTCAAAAGGCGGATTCTCTACCTTTGGATACAACCAGAACCTTTATGACGTTGGTTGAAAAGGAAAGGCAATACATACTCGAGGTGTTAGCTGCAACCGGGGGCAACAAATCCAAAACTACCGAGTTGTTGGGCATCAGCCGGACAGCTTTGTGGCGAAAACTTAAACAATTCAAGGAAGACAAACATCTTGCAGTCCCGGTAGACAGGGACAAGCAGGCGCGAAAGTGCTGACACCCAGCGATGGTATGTAGTGCAGTACGCCATAAATCATTGCGCATTGTCACATAGTGCTCTGCTTTAATGCTATCTTCCATTGTTTGCAATGATTCCTGCCGATATGCACCAATCGCAAATAGATCCGAGAAGAAAATAATTGGAAGCAAACGGAGGAAGTCATGCGTTTTCAGAAAAAAATAAAGCTCCTTTTGGTTGATGACGAGATTGATTTTTTACAGACGATTGCCGAGCGTCTGGCGTTAAATGACTTCGATGTCACTACCGCCTCGACAGGTAGGGAAGCAATAGCATCTGCCGAGAACGACCTTTTCGATGTGGCGGTAGTGGACTTTCAAATGCCCGGCATGGATGGCAGTTAGGTACTAAAGGCATTGAAAGAAAGGCACAGGTATCTTGGGATCATCATGCTGACGGGTCATGCCACCATCGATTCCGCAGTGGAGAGCACCAAATTGGGTGCGTTTAAATACCTGGAAAAACCCTATAAATTTGAAAACTCGTCGAGTTTATTAAGGAAGCCTACGAAGCAAGGGGCTTAATCATTGAAAATTGTCATCGTCGGTGCAGGTGAGGTTGGGTTTTATATTGCCAATCATCTGACCCTGGAAAATAAAGAAGTTGTGGTTATCGACAAAAATGCCGATGCCATTCGGCGGGTATCCGACAATCTGGATGTGCAGGTTGTTCAGGGATCGGGCAGCAGTCCGGTGGTTTTGGAAGAAGCCGGCATCCGCAATGCCGAAGTCCTTCTGGCCGTCACCGACAGTGACGAAGCCAATCTGGTGGCCTGTCTGGTGGCCAACATGCTGTCGCCGTCCACCCAAAAACTGGCCCGGGTGCGCGACGGCGATTTCGATCAATACCACGATCATTTTCGTGAAAATGCGCCCCACATCGACACCATCATCAACCCTGAGATCGAAGTGGTCAAGACGATTGCAAGCCTGATGAGTGTGCCGGGGGCGGCGGATGTGGGCGAGTTTGCCGACGGCCGCATAAAATTTATCGGTATTTATCTGAATAAAAATTCACGGTTGGCCGGTGTCAAGCTTGCTCAAATACCGGAGAAAGTAACCCATGTCAGACTGCTTATCGCCGCGGTGGTGCGTGAGGAAGAATTAATTATCCCCGGGGGAGATGACTACCTGATGTCCGGCGACCTGGTTTATTTTATCAGCGAGGAAGATAAGCTGCAGGAAACCCTGGCGGTTTTTGAGAAACATGATCAACCGCCGAAACGGGCGCTGATAGTCGGCGGTGGGAATATCGGATTTCGCCTGGCCCAAAGCCTTGAGGGAAATAGTATTTATTGCAAGATCATCGAAGTTAATCCCGACCGTTGCGCCGAAATTGCCGAAGGATTAAACCGGACGGTCGTGCTTTGCGGCGACGGCTCTGATCAGGCACTTCTGGCCGAAGAGAATATCCAGGATATCGATGTGGTCATTACGTTGACCAATAATGAAGAGACGAATATACTGACCTCACTTTTAGCGACGCGCCTGGGGGCCAAAAAGTCCATCACCAAGATCAGCAGGTTCACCCACTTTCCACTAATGAAAACCATCGGCATCGAGCAGGTGGTTAGCACCCGGCTTTCGGCGATCAACACACTTTTGCAGCACATCCGCAGGGGCAAGGTCCTTTCAGCCATTTCCATTAAAGGAGAACAGGCGGAGGTCATGGAGGCCCTGGCGCTTGAAACTTCGGATATCGTGGACAAATCCCTAAGCAAGATATCCTTCCCCAAAGGGGCCATCGTGGTAGGCATCATCCGTAAAGATGACATCATCATACCCTCCGGCGACAGTGTCATCCAGCCGGAGGACCGCGTTATTATTTTTGCGCGAAGGCAGGCGATACCCAAGGTCGAAAAAATTCTTTCTGTTAAACTGGAGTACTTCTAATATTAACCATTTTCATTCTGAAAAAGATAGCACTATTAAATCAATCCAAGTTTTGTA